>ENA-OQEL01000195-OQEL01000195.1-human-gut-metagenome-genome-assembly--contig:-NODE-195-length-22940-cov-5.911016_pt1 | contig 22940 bp, 25 predicted proteins | sample MGYA00242796_ERZ504637 | MGnify/ENA primary metagenome ERZ504637 (study PRJEB26092, sample SAMD00036306) | human gut metagenome | host: Homo sapiens | study: EMG produced TPA metagenomics assembly of... | reverse complement strand
GTTTTTTATTATCTATAAGCAGAAAAGCTCTATTAACTATAAACTTTCAACTATAAACTATCACCTAGTACCATTGTACAGCGTTCGAATAACCACTACGCTTGTCGTATTTCAGCGCATCTGTCAGGGTGGCTGCGTTACAACGGAAGGTGAAGTTGTAGCTCGTATATGGAGCGAGAACCACAGAACAGCTCATGTTAAAACAGTGAAGATCACGAGCCAGACTGGCGGTGGTCATACTGATCTTGTGGTTGTCAAAATCATAACCGGATGAGAAACTTATGTTCCAGCCATCACTGATTCTTACGTTACCACTCATGTTCAGAGTCTGGGTAAACTTGTATGCATAGCGCATCGTCTTCTCATTGAACTTCTCTCTTCGCGTATCCTCGCGCATCGTTACACCATAACCGAAGGTCAGCGACCATGGCATCTTAAACGCCATATAACCATCTGAATCCGTTTCAGCCTTGCCGCCCTTCTTGGCTGCCGTCTTACCCTTCTCCATGCTGTCGTCTACGTTGCTTTCGATGTCGGTATCCAGACCTTCATCGTCATCATCATTGCGCTGGCTGTCCTTCTTGTCGTCCTCATCATCGCCCCCGCCAAAGAGTTTCTTCAACTTCTCCGGGTTCAGTGTGAACGAGAAGTTCTGCGACATACCCTGGAATCGTCCGAACCTGCCCTTGCCCCACTCCGTATGGGTACCCACATAAACATTGTTCTGGTCGTCCAGTTCGTAGGCATAGGTGGCAAACACAGCGTTCATGTTGAAGGTATAGTTCTTCCACCACTTCAGTCTGAGGTTGATGTTCATATCGCTCCAAGGGCGAACCTTGGCTGCGGTATTGTAACTCATGTTGATGTCGAACGCATCGATGATACTGAGTTTCTTGTATCCGGTAGAGTCCTTATCGCTCTTCACCTTCATCTCGATGTTGTTGCCCAGGGTAAACGAGATATTACCGCTCTTACCCTTGCCCGGCGCACCGTAGAGGGCATTGGCATACTTCGAGTAGCTCACCAGCGATACGTTTCCGTCGGCATCGGTCTTCTGGTAGGTGTCCCAGTAGCCGTAGCGTGAAGCTCCGAAGTCTGGGGCATAACTGAAGCTCACCGTAGGCGTAAACACGTGGCGCACAGCCTGTATCTTATCTCCGAAGAGCTTGCGGCTTGGTATGTAGAAACCATAGAGTTTGGTAGAGAGACCTACGCTCATGTTCCAGTTATACACGTTGTTGAAACCGTAGATAGTATCACACTTCTCCGTTTGGCTGGCTTCATCCCATGATCTCTCCACCTTGTTGGTATACATACGGTCGGTGAAATTGAACGATGGGTTCACGTTGAGATATTTGAAGAGCGTGAATGTAGCGCTCACCGGTATCTGATGCTGCCATCCGTTGCGCCAGTCCTTGATGAGTGAACTGTGCATCAGCTTATCCTCTTTGGTATTGATGCTGTTAGAGATGTGTCCCGTATAGCTCATGGCTATCTTCTCGTACCATTTCTCATCGCCCACCATCTTCTTTCTTCTGAACGGATAGAAGCGCGAGATGCTGATGTTGAGGTCGGGCAGCGTCATGGCGATGGATGAATCGCGCATGTTCTGCGAGAGGTTGGCGGTGGAACTGAGCGTCATACCGATGCTTGAGAACGAGGTGCTCCAGTTAACAGATGAGGTTCGCGTACTCTGCGTCATCGTCTGCGGATTGTAGAGCGAATTGAGGTTGTTGCGTTCGTAGCTCGATGTGGCGAAGTTCACACTTGCCGAAAGCGAACTGTATGGGTTTGCCTTGCTGTCCTGGCGGTGGCTCCATTGCAGTTTGAAGCTCTCCTGCTCGGTAAAGTCTGGCATTCCCTTGTCGCCGTTCTTTGTATCCTGGTAACTGAAGAAGAAGGAACCCGAGTATTTGTATCTCTTTCGGTAGTTGCTGGCTGCCGAGAGTCCCCACGATCCCTTGGTATAAATCTCGCCCAGCAGCTTCAGGTCCCATTTATCGTTCATGGCGAAATAATATCCGCCATCTCTGAGATAGAATCCTCGTGCCGTTTCATCGCCGTAGGTTGGCATGATGAAACCGCTGCTGTAGCTCTTGGTAAACGGGAAGAAGCCGTAAGGGATGGCAAGCGGCATAGGCACATCGCACACCACGAGATAGGCTGGTCCGAATACCACATCCTTGCCCGGTCTTACCTTGGCTCGGGAGAGCGAGATGTAGAAGTCGGGATGCGTATCATCGCAGGTGGTATACCTTCCGTGCTGCAGATAGATGACTCCCGATGAGTCGCGTTTCGACTTCATACCGGTCAGGAATCCGTCTTGCTGTTCTGTATATACATTATTAATAAGGGCTTTCTTGCTCTTGAAGTTGAATTTGATGGTGTCGGTATCATAGGTATCGCTACCCATCTTGAAGACAGGTTTGCCCTTGATGCCTCCCTCCGCCGTACTGTCGGGTGTACCCATCGCCTTCACGTTGCTCTTGTCCATATCCATGGAGATGCGGTCGGAACTGAGGTCCATGTTGGTATACTTCACGTTGGAGTTTCCGTAAAGATATGCCACCTTGTTCTTGGCATCGTATACGAGAGAGTCGTCCGCCTGATAGTTAACCGGTGCATCTACTCCACCCTGTTTCTTTCTGGCGATACTATCGAGGCGAATACTGTCATCCACCACTTTATTATGTTTCCATATAGCTTTCTGCAGCGAGTCCATCTGCGTGGTGTCGTCAGCCTGTTTCAGCTTGGGCTTTATTTCGTTGCCCAGCGAGTCTACAAACACACTGTCCCCCACGCTGTCCACGGTTTCCGTCTTCTCCTTCTTCTTTTTCTTTTTCGAATCGGGCGTACCTGGGTTAGCCACCATCATACACGAGATGGCAGCGAGCAGCAGCATAGCTATCGTCGATTGTTTTCTCATTCAATAAATTAGAATTCTATTCAAACATGCGTTCCCATTGCTGGAAGCGTTTTACTCCTTCCTCTCCGAACTTCATGAGACTTTTTTCTGCTTTCTCAATTGTTTTTTCCCGGTCGAGGTGAGTTTTGCTGAAGAATTTATCAGCGTAGCAAATCACCTTCTCCTCCATGGTTTCCGGCAGGAAATTCTGATGTGGCAGGGGGAGGTTCTGTGCTATGATCTGTGCCTCTGTGATGCCTGCACCGGTATGGCGCTCACATACGCGGGCATGTCGCTCATATCCTTCCTTGCGCAGGATTTCTGCTCCCAGTCGTCCATGGCAGATGTAGGGCTGCGAGCCGAAACACTGTATGCCTGGGGCATCGGTCATGAAGATGCCGAGGTCATGGAGCATAGCTGCTTCTTCGATAAACTGGGCATCGAGTTGCAATTCGGGATGATACGAAACAATCTGTAGCGCTTTTCGCGCTACAGATTGGCTATGTGTGATGAGGATATGCCGAAGCTCATTATCCTCAGGATAATACTTATCAATAATAGCTTGATAATTCATTTCTATTATATTTACTCAGCGTTGCGCTCGATGTAAGCGATAACATCGCCCTTGCGCACCTTACTGCCCTGCTTGGCATTGATTTCTACGAGTTTGCCGCCCAATGCAGCTGGGATGGTTTCAAACTCGCCCCAAGGAGCCTGGATATAGCAGAAGGCATCACCTTCTTTATATTCCTTGCCGATGTATGGCTCTACAGCTGGCTGGCACTCGCCCTCGCCCTGGAATTCCCAGAAGAGCTGGCCGGCTACTGGTGCCACGATGGCATCTGCCTTGGCGTGCTTGAACTCTGCAAGCTGTGCAGGAGTAAGGGTTGTACCGAGCTTGGCATCCTTTGCCTTCTGAAGGTCGGCCAGGAAGTTCTTCTTTGCCTGTCCGCTCTTGTAGTTGCGATACTGCTCTGGGTGCATAGCGAGCTCGAAGAGTTCCTCGTCGTCCTGACCGTAATCCCAACCGTTCTCGTCCATCTCCTTCTTGAAGTCGTCGAGGGCGTTGGTGAGCAATGTGTGTGCATCAACATCTGTAAACTCGCGGCCCTGCTTCTTGGCGAGCTCTACGAGTTCTGGGTCGATAGTTCCAGGAATCTTACCGCTCTTACCAAGAATCATACCCCACATAGAGTCGTCCATCATTACGAAGCGACCCTTGCCCTGCTCCATGGTGAGGAGGTTCATCAGTGAGATGTTCTTTACATACTGGCTGAATGGGGTTACCAATGGAGGATAACCTACACGTGGCCATACATACTCTACCTCGTCGAAGAGCTTGATGAGCAGGTCGTCCATAGACAACTCTTCCTCACCCTTCTTCTTGCGGATGTTGTTGATGGTCTGACGCATACCGCCGAGGTCTGCCATCATAGAACCCATCATACCGCCAGGGAGACCGCAACCGAGCAACAATGAAGACATGATCTTGTTACCTGGGTTGATGAAGTAGCCGAGCCACTCGTCGATGAACTCCTGAGTCATAGCACGAGCCTTCATATAAGCGCTCATGTTGATTTCAGGCACCTCGAAACCCTCGTTCTTCAGCATGCTGATAACTGAGATTACGTCTGGGTGAACCTTACCCCATGACAATGGCTCGATGGCTGTATCGATGATGTCGGCACCATTGTTGCAGACTTCGAGGATAGAAGCCATAGAGAGACCAGGACCTGAGTGACCGTGATACTGGATGATGATCTGTGGATACTTGTCCTTGATCATCTTGGTGAGCTTGCCGAGGAATGCTGGCTGGCCGATACCTGCCATATCCTTCAAACAGATTTCCTCTGCACCGGCAGCGATGAGCTGGTCGGCGATGTTCATGTAATATTCCAGGGTATGAACAGGAGAGTTGGTGATACAGAGTGCACACTGTGGAGTCATGCCACCCTCCTTTGCCCACTTGATAGAAGGAATGATGTTGCGCACATCGTTCAGTCCGTCGAAGATACGTGTGATGTTGGTACCCTGCTTAGCCTTTACCTTATACATAAGGGCGCGCACGTCGTCAGGCACAGGATACATACGAAGAGCGTTCAATCCGCGGTCGAGCATGTGAGTCTTGATGCCCACCTCGTTGAAAGGTTTGCAGAATGCGCGTACGGCATCGTTAGGGTTTTCACCTGCCAGGAGGTTAACCTGTTCGAAGGCACCGCCGTTAGTCTCTACACGGCTAAAGCATCCCATTTCGATGATAACTGGGGCAATTTTAGCCAACTGATCCTTGCGTGGCTGGAACTTACCAGAGCTCTGCCACATGTCTCGATAAACGAGACTGAACTGAATTTTCTTCTTCATTATTCTTGTTCTTTTTCTTTATGTTCGATGTATGAATTAAATTCCAAGGTGCAAAATTAGACAAAAAATTGAGAAATCGTCCTATTCGCCTCTTTTTTTATATTTATTATGTAATTTACTTCAATATTTCCTTCTTCATCTTGCTGTTCAGCTTCTCGGCTGCAGCATGGGCCTTGGCGTTGGCCTTCATCGCATTGAGCGAGCGGTGGAAACCCTGGATGCGGCCCTCACGATCAGAGAGAGCCAGACTGTCGCCCTTCATATATACAAAGGTGAAGGTATCGCGCTTCGTCTTTCCGTTGATCACCACGCCCTCCAACTCGCGGCGGCCCTGCACAAGAATCAGTTTGCCGTTATAGGCATGCCATTCCGTATACTGAGGCACATCAGGATATTCTACCGGGCTGTCGTCGTCCACACTTTGTTTATCATCACCCTGCCCACGGCCATCGCCTCGCTCATGCGCTTCAGGGTGAAGCCATACTGGCGCGGCACCATATAGGTTTCTACGATGCTGTCGGGCATATTGGCAAGGATTCTCGCCTGCTGGCGCTTGCTCAGATGCGATACATCGCGCAGCTTCGGCATCACCGGATAGGTCCAGGTGGCCTTCAGCTGGTCCAGGTCTATCACCATGTCGGCACGGTTCTTCTCATCCTTCTCCTCGCATGGCATCACGCAAACCCAGTCGCCCACCTCTATATCTCCAAACACCTGATGGTTGCGAGTGGCATCCAGAATGTTGTATCTTACGGGGGTCGCCGCCTCCGTTGGGCAGCAGTACCAGCGCGGTATCCGAGCAGCCCAGGCAGGCAAGTCCGTAGATAGCCCTGTCGCCCTTAGCCGGTTTCGAAAGGCTGATGGCGAGTTTCGAATTGTCCATACGTGGTGGTTTCTTTCCCCTATGACATGCTGCTAGGGTTGTGGCGGCTAGCGCCAGTGTGAGTATTGTCTTGACTTTCATCTTTCTATTCATTATTGAGCCCACTTTAAAAAGTAAGGCCTGTTTAAAATGTTTATATTTCACGAAAATAATCTCTGATTTATGCCGTTATCTGGAATATTTTTCGTATCTTTACACCATCAATCAAACAGAATGACTATGTTTAAAAAGACAGACCCGAATCCTCAGTTAGATATATTCACGGCTCCCTCAATGCAGTTAGGAAGTCGTGCTTCAAAGAAATATTCTGACCCCAACGCATGGCATAACCAGTTCTATAGCCTCGTGACAACCAAGATTGATGAGGAGATATTCAAGCCATTGTTTCCAGAAGGCAAGAAGAGCGGCCGCCCAAATGCTTCCATCCGCATACTCGTGGCTATGTCTGTCTTGAAGGAGGGATTCGGTTGCAGCGACGAGGATCTGTTTGAGAAGTGCGAGTTTGACCTTCTTACCAGAAAGGCTCTCGGCATGGAACTTCTGACTGATGTAACCCCATCAATAGATACCTATTATCTGTTTCGCCGCCGCATCTGCGAATATCAGGAAAGAACTGGCATTGACCTGATGCAGCTCTGCTTTGAGCAGCTTGCTGGCAAGCATGTACACCTTCTCAAGATATCAGGCAAATGCGTCCGTATGGACAGTAAGCTTATCGGTAGCAATATCGCTCGCCAGTCTCGCTATGAACTGATACATACAACTCTGGTCAAGTTCCTCAAGACATGCACGCTTACCCATCTCTCCCCAGAGCAGGAAGAACGGGCAAAGGAATACTTGAAAGAGGATTCCTCCAAGACCGTTTACCGCTCTGACTCTGATACGCTTCAGAGCAATCTTGCCAGAATTGGTAATTTCATCATGGAGATGCTGGCAGTTTTTCCAGCTACTTCTCCTGCACATGATCTTCTTCTGCGTCTGTTTGAAGAACAGTATGTCGTAATGGACGGAAAGGCTGTACTTCGAGACAAGAAGGAGGTAAAGGCAGACAGTCTTCAGAATCCTAACGATCCTGATGCAACCTATCGTGCCAAGAACGACCAGAAGGTGCAAGGCTATGTGACCAACATCACAGAGACTGTAGAGGAAGGCAAGCCTAACATCATCACTTCCGTTCAGGTTGAAACTGCAGTATTTGCAGACTGCCATTTCCTTCAGGAGGCTGTGGAAAACAGTGAACGTGTCACGGATTCTACGATTGAAGACCTGTATGCAGATGGTGCCTATCAAAGTCCAGACAATCGAGAGTTTGCAAAGAACCACAATGCCATGCAGCTCAAGACTGGCAAGATGCAAGGTGGATGCAGATGGGAACTGATACCACATGACGAGGATGGTCTTACCATCAGGGAGATTGCTACTGGCAACACCTATGAGGCCGTCAAAGCTGTCACAAAGCAGGGCTCCAGAAAACGATGGAGAATCCCATGGAACAACAAAACCGGTTGGCGTTACTTTGAAGACAAAGACATTAAAGCCTATCAGCTAAGGAAGCAGATAGAAAGCCTTCCTTTGGAGGAGCAGCATAAACGGAATAACGTTGAAGCAGCCATGTTCCAATACAGTTTTCATACACGTAATGGCAAGACCCGATATAGGGGCTTGCTCAAACATCGTATGCATGCATATAGCAGATGTATGTGGATGAACCTCCGAAGGATGGTAATATTCCAGATTTCAACATTTCAAAGATCGATATTTGCCCTTTTCGGGCCTATAAGAGAAGCTTTCGGCTCTTTCAAGGCAATTTCTCGAAAGATATTCGCCTGCGAAGCCGATTGCTATGTTTCACTCAGAATGACCACACTGGTCAGACTGGATTCAAAATATGCCCCTTTTTAAAGTGGGCTCATTATTTCAGATGCAAAACTACAACTATTTTTTGGAAGCACCAAATATTGAATCGTAAAATAATTAAAAAAATAGGTGATATATTTTGTAGTGTCTCGATTTTGCATTACCTTTGCAACCGTTTTTTGGGATCAACATCCCCCTCGTCCTGCCACACACGCCGGATGATGAAAAGAAATAGGACCAACTCAAGAATTATATGCAACAAGAGAATATGACAGACAAGACAAATACACACGCTCTCCCGGCATGGACCGAGGTAGAGTATACCGCATTATGCAAAAACCCGTACCTGTTAACCCCATTCTTCATCCCTAAGGAGGCGAAGTGCTTCACGTGCCGCGAAGATGGCACGAGGGAAGAAGAAAGAATGGTTTTCCTCGTTTTCAAATCTACTGCAGCCCCTGCTGATGCCGAATGGGAAGATGATCCTGTTCCGGGCGAGATGTGGGTACGAGCGCTGGGCGATGACGATGAGGAGATTGAGCCTGCCAAGGTGATTTACCTGGGTCAGGACATCGAGGATTTCATCCGTGTAGCCGCTGAGGACGACCAGACCATCACCTTCGATTTCTGGTGGCGCCACGGCGAGGTGAAGGTGGAGAAGGCTGAGAAGACGGATGACGGATTCGTATGCCGCAAGGATGATTTCGGCGATGACGGACTGGCTGTTACCCTGATTCCTGAGGACGGCGGCAATCCGGTTGTCCTCCGTCTTCAGATTCCTTACATCGGTTTCTCGCTCTACGATGCCGAGGGCAACAAGGTGCATGGCGAGCTGAGCATTCCGCAGGATAAGGTGGATGACTACACCTACGAATTTGTGGGCGATGACAACAACGACCGTTTCACCCTTCAGCTCGACAGCAACAGGCTGGTTTACATGTGTGTATTGCGCCATGAGGACCATCAGCTGGTGGTTCGCAACCAGCGCGACCGTCTTTCGGTAGTAGATCAGATTCCTACCGAGGGCAAGCTTTCTGAGTTGCTGATGAACACGAATTCTGCGCTCATCAAGAATAGGAATCACCGTTGGCGCATTCAGATTGAGGGCACCACGCTGTCTCACGAGGTTGACTTGAATGTAGATGCGGCATCTCTGGTAGCTTTTGCTGAGGAGCAGATGCAGAAGGGCATGGAGATTGACGAGCTGGGGCAGCATCTGATGGCACTGGAGCAGAAGTATCATTTCCAGTGGTTCTGGCTGAGTGAGGACGACTGGAGTCATGACAATCCGGTGTTCGACATGTTCATGAAGCAGCTTTGTGCCTTTTCGTATGTCAGTCAGAATCCTGTTCAGGCAGATGCGTTGATGGCAAGGAACTACAAGCGTAAGATTCGCCGTTACAGCAGTATGCTGAAGGCTCACAAGCGTGGCGAGTTGAATCTTTTTGAGGAGAGTGATGAGGTGCGAGCCGAGTATCTCCGCATCTTCCAGAGTTTCCACCAGCCTTTCGTAGAGGCTTTTGAGAAGGAGGAAGAGGAATAATCTTTTAAGTTTTATCCCTCACATCCCTCACTTTTTCTCTTTTCAAAATATTAATCACCTGATAATAAGAGAATTATCTATTTAGAAAAGCGTGATGGATGGACAAAATATTTACAATATCCATCACGCTATCCATCACTAATAGCCTTCATCTATCACGTTTTTCAGCTTATCTTCTTGCAAAATGCAAGAAGATAAGCTGAAAATGGTTATGGGACCTGGCGAAAACGGACCACACGTTGTGCTGCGCTGGCTCACAGATATTACTGCATCGGGATGCAGATATTACTGCGTCGGGGTACAGATATTACTGCGTCGGGATGCAGATATTACTGCGTCGGGGTACGGATATTACTGCGTCGGGGTACAGATATTACTGCGTCGGGGTACGGATATTACTGCGTCGGCTAGCGCAGACGTATCCGTAGGCTTATTGAGACGGCTGAATCAGCTAACTGAGACGGCTGAATTCGCTGACAGAACTACTTGAGTTAGCAAACTGAACTACTTGAATAGCCCGACCGGGATAAAAACAAAGCGGGCGGACCTCTTTTCACGAAGAAGGCCGCCCTGTTTCCTAATTAAACTTTGTTTTGCATTAAAGAAATGCAATGCTTGAGCAAAAATATTTTTATTTCTCTATCAGTCCCTCTACATACTTGCAGAGGATACCGATGCCCTTGAGGTTTTCGCCACCCTGTGGAATGATAATGTCAGCATAGCGCTTGGTGGGTTCGATAAACTGCTCGTGCATCGGCTTCAGGACCTTGAGGTATCGGTCTACCACCATCGATACGGTGCGACCCCTGTCGATGGTATCACGCTGAATGTTGCGTATCAGGCGCTCATCAGCATCGGTATCCACGAACACCTTCAGGTCCATCAGGTCTCTCAACTTCTTGTCCACCAGCGTCATGATGCCTTCGATGATCACAACCGGCTTGGGGTCAACGTGAATCGTTTCCGGTTCACGGTTGCATTTGATATAACTATAGGTGGGTTGCTCTATCGCCTTGCCAGCACGCAGATCAGCGAGCTGCTGGTGCAAAAGCTTCCAATCGAATGCCGACGGGTGGTCGAAGTTGATCTGATGACGTTCTTCCTCGGTCATCTGCGAGGTATCGTTATAATATGAATCGAGGGGCACCACAGCCACATAATGAGGCGGCAGCACTTCTACGAGTTTCTTCACCACAGTGGTCTTGCCGGAGCCTGTGCCTCCCGCAATGCCAATAACGGTCACTTTATCTTTCATATTCTATTATTCTTCTATAAGATTTCATCAAACATCTTGCGGTAGAATTCAGCCTTCTTCTCCACTGCCATGGGATAGGCACGGGAGCTGGAGGGCATGCGGTACAGACGGAGACTGCGTCCCTCGAACTGGAATTCTGCATAACCTCCCATTTCAGGCTTTTCCTTGATGCCGAAGTGTTCTGAAAATACCTTCGTGGCAAGCTGGCCGGCTGTGAGCACCGCCCTGCAATGGGGCAGCTGGCGGAGCATGCCGTCAAGATCGGCGGGCTGCACGATCTGCAGGTCCTTGTCGGATGCCGTATTCTTGGTGCGTATCACCTGCTGTGCGGTATCATAGATGGCGACGCCCTTCTCCCTGAGAAATTCCTTAATAGCATCGAGGCGGTAGGTCTTCTTCTCTACATCCACGAAATGGAACTTATCCTGGAAGTAGATAATCCCGAATATCCTCCACATATCATTCTGGAAGTTGGGATAATACCAGGGCATGCACCACCGCTTCTCTGCAGGCGGAAACGTGCCGAGCATCAGCAGCCGCGCATTATCGGGCAGCCACGGTTCAAAAGGATGATTCTCAACCATTTTCTACTTCTTTTCCTTCACCAGGTACATCACTACCGGCAGGTGATCGCTGTAGCCGTTAAGCCATCTGCCGCCTGCCTTGGTACGCAAAGGAGCACCCTTATACTGACCTTCCTGCTGGATGAGGTAATCGCGGCGGAAGATGTGGTTCTTCCAGAACTTCAGAGAACTGTAGTCCTTGTTCTTACTATCCCTGTTCAGGAGATTAGGCGTGATGACAATCTGGTCGAAGAGATTCCATGAACCGCTGTAGAACAGGGTTCCCTTGCCCTCCTTGGCCAGGATGTTATACCATGGGTTATACATATCATCGGCACCTACCTCGCTGATTTCAGCCTTCGCCTTCAGCACCTTGTGCATGCTGGCGTCGGTAGGATCATCGTTCATATCACCCATCACGAACACTTTCATCGCCGGGTTCAGACGGAGCAGACTGTCTTTTACCACCTTAGTCTGGCGCGCTCCGCTCTCGCGATAGAACGGACCGGAGAAACGGCTTGGCCAGTGGCATACGATTACCGCCACATCCTCGCCCGCCAGCTCACCACGTACGGTGAAGAAACCACGGGTCTTGTAGGCTGAATCCTTGGCGAGTTCCTGTACGTAAGGCACCAATCGGGTGTTCTTCACCGTGAAGAGTGCCGGATTATAGAGCAGCGCACAATCGATGCCTCGCTTATCGGGACCCTCGATATGGCAGAACTGCATGTTTCTTGCCTTGAGAGGCGGCTGCGCGGTGAGATCTTTCAGCACGTTGGCATTCTCAACCTCAGACAGACCGATGAAGGCACAGCCCACGTTAGGCAGCACATCGGTACCCATGTCGGCAAGTGCACGCGACATATTCTTGAGTTTATTGGTATATTTCATACCATTCCATCCCTTAGCAGGGAGATACTCGTAATCATTCTTACCGGCATCATGGCAGGTATCGAAGAGGTTCTCCTGGTTATAGAAACCCACAGCATACACCTGATACTGCTTGTTACCGGAAGTCTGCGACTTCTTTTTCTGTGCTGTAGCGCCCAGCCCTATCATGAGGAGGGCAGCCAGCAAGAGCAATTGTTTTCTCATACAATATTAATTATTAATGTATACCTTATTATATATGTATTTCTAAACTTCATAAGGAAATACGCAGCAAAGATACCTAAAAAACCGGAAATATCTCCATAAAAACGAATATTTTTTCATGATTTCATGCATTTTTAACATAAATAACTTCTCTTTTAAAAAAAACTTTTTGTTACTTTGCAGCAACTTATAATTATTTTTGATCGAGACAGAATGACACAAGACCAGAAAGCATGATAAGTCCCCCTTACAGTTTACCTAAACATAATCCAACGGGACTATAAATATATCATCACTGCGAAAGAAGACTGCTGTCACCGACAGTTAAACTTAATACATATAAACTATGCAGAAGAAAGTAAACTTAGCAATGTTAGCGCTCTTCTCGTGTTCATTGGCTATGGCTCAGAACGAAAAGACTGACCAGAACATAGCCCAGGGACTCGACGAAAATGCTTTTACCTTCTCCGAGGCACAGTTGGGCGAGGACGATGACATGTCATCCAATGTCACCATCTACACCACAGAGACAGGCAGCACCCTCAATTCGTTCACTTTTACCTACGACTTCAGCAGCGTAAACAGCAAGTACTTTACCATTTGGAACAATACTGTTGGTGCTCTCTACATCGAGAAGATCATCATCACATTGAAGTAATTCCCCTAGTAGATATTATGTATTAGAAAAAATTACTGTTCCCCATCGTCCTCTACACAAACAGAGACGATGAGGATTTCTTTTCATCCATTAAAAACATAGGTGTCAGGAGGGAACACGAACCTACGTATTATGCTCATTTCTAAAATATTTCTTAAAAGAAGAAGAAATATTTGGTGGTTTCAGGAAAAAAGCGTAACTTTGCAGCCTGAAATTGATAACAGGCTATAATGGGCATGCCCCGATAAGGGACACGAAATGATGCAACGAGCATCCCCATGACGTCTAATTTTAATAACCCAATAAAAATAAAAAGAAAAATGGAAAAAAGGTATTCATCCAGAGAAATTTATCGTCCTGTAGTATTCAAGGATATGTCTAACGGCGATATGTTCCTCTCTCAGTCTACATGCAAGACTAACGACACTGTTGAGTTCGAAGGCGAGACTTATCCAGTTGTTAAGATTGAAATCTCTAGCACATCTCACCCATTCTACACAGGTAAGAGCAAGCTCGTTGATACAGCGGGTCGCGTAGACCGCTTTATGAACCGTTACGGCAAATTGAAGAAGTAATAATATACCTTTTTATAAGGATATATTTATTATCGCAAAGATACTGAGTGCATTCCAGCGTAGTTGCATATACGTAGGAATGCACATTTTTTTCTCTCACTACTATTCTTCATACAATCGATTTTCTACATATCTCTCTATATATAGAAAGCACTTAAACCTTTAACTTAATAAACATTATCGAGAATTATGAAGCATACTAAGCTTTTTTATCTTAGCACTCGTAGCTGCGATGACGTTCTCTGCCTGCGGTACTGATGATTCTCTGGAGATCACGAAAAACTGATCAGGGAAACGGTAGTAATAATGGTGGCGAAAATACTGGCGGTGGTTCTGGCGGTAGTACAGGCGGCGAATCAACCGATAAGTACAATACAAACAAGAATGTGGCTACAGTCAACATGCCTGAAGTGGTAAGAAATGCTATTGGTGGTTTAGAGTTCCCTAAACTCAAGAACAATGGCACCAGCTACCCTATTGTTCACATAGATAAAACCACAGGTATGTTGAACTATTCTACAGAATGGGACGACAACATGAAGAGCCAGAGATGGAGTTGCTATACTTTCAACACAACCAATACGAAACAAATATAAAGGGAAGATATGAGGCACCTTATGGTCAAAGACAATATCCTTGGGATATAGACCTTCAAGAACAATGGAACATCGTTGATTTTACAGATGATCCAACACCGACGTCACAGCACATGGACCATGGACATATCTGTCCAAATGCAGACAGACTATATAATGCAAATCAACGCTATCAAACATATTATATGACCAACATGCAGCCCCAATACAGAGATTTCAACCAACACGGAACTTGGTATGAGATGGAGAAAGATCTTCGTACCAAAGCTCCAAAGATTGATTCTGATACCCTGTTTATCGTCAAAGGGTGAAAGCTATCGACCCGGTAGGCAGCGAGAGTAATCTCCTGGGCTGGAAGAAGAATGGTGCTTCTAGCGAAACCCAGAAACCAGGCTATATCCCAATACCAAAGTATTCTTTGTAGCTGTACTGAAAAAGGAGCTAAACAAGAGCACCAACCAGTATACATACAGCGCTTTCGGCTATTGGTTCCCTCACGAGAATAAGGCATTTGAAAATGGCGATAAGCTCGGCAACTATGTCGTAAACATCAAGACGCTGGAAGACAAAACCGGCATCGACTTCTTCTGTAATCTCCCTGATGAAATAGAGAAGAATGTTGAAAACCAAGATGCAGAAGTTCTCAAGAAACTTTGGGGCTTTAAATAAATCAGGCTATATACAAACAAAGAATCCGCTCTCTCAAATCAATGAGTGAGCGGATTTCTTTTGTTTATATCATCATCTTCCCGGCAACTTCTTGATTGCATGTGGCATGAATGCCCTGCCGGTAGCCTTACCGAAGCTAGGAGCTACGGAATCGGTTGCAGCAGAACGGGTCTTCTTACGGGCTCCACTCGGATCGTAGCGCTCCAGATCGATTTGCATCACATCACCCTTAGCCTTACCTGTTCCTATCATATAACCATAGAACGTATCGACAATCTTTCCATCTTCCTGCCCCAGATGGAAACCATACTGCTTAGCACCTGCATCCATCACATAGGTAGCACCCGTATTATTATAACGGATATAAATATCACCATTCTTATCGATATACCAGGTAAACTTCAGAGTCTGGGATTCATTGCTTCCATCATCGGCATAATCCACTTCTACACCATTACCACTGAGCGAATTAACCTTATCACCCGCCTGATAGAACGTCATCTCGGCATTGAAACTGTAGTTATTGCGAGACTGGCCGTCCTCAGCAAGTTCAGAGAGCATCACAGAGCCTCTCCAGTCGCCTGTAAGAGTCTGAGCCTCCGACAGCAGGTAATCATTCTGAGAGCCGTTAGAACCGTTGTTCCAGTCGTCCTGGTTCCATCCCCAGCCACCATGATTATAGTCATCATACCAGTAATAATCATCATGCCAGTAATAATCATCATCACATGAGGTAAATGAGAAAGATGCTGCAGCTATCGCCATCCACATCCATATCTGCTTAAACTTTTTCATATCCTGTTTCCTTTCTTCAAACTAAATTCCTTATTGCCTTACTTCACTACAAAACGGCGAACAGGCTTCTGATTATCATCTGCCACCTTAACATACTCTACAGAATCCTTAGCTCCGCGAGAAACAATCTGGGTGTTCTCCAAGCCCGAATGCTGCTTGCTGTAGCCCCAACCCCAGTCATAATCGCGCCAATTATAGCTGTAAGAATCGCGATAAAGCTCAAAATAAGCGCGGTTGCCGTTATTAGCCTCCACATACCCAGAGAACGTACCATCGCCCAGAGCATAGTCGTAAATCACAACATCGCTACCCTCATCGAGAAGAGTGATATAGATGTTTCTGTTGCGTACTGTCCAGGTAATACGGTTTGCGATATAATCATTGCCATGCAAGTTATATCCCTTAAAGTAATCAATCCAATAGCCTGTACCGGAATAGATGCCATCATTTTGGTCGAATCGGATTACCGAATAGGTAGCATCGACACCGCCATATTCTACCAACATATTACCCTTCCATGTACCATCGAGGGTGTATGCAATATCAGAATCATCATCACATGAGGTGAATGAGATACTCATCAAAGCTATGAAAGCCATTGTGAGAAGAGTAGTAAACTTTTTCATATCAATTTATCAGTTAAGTTATTTATATTCTTATATCTTCTAATTATTGAGCTCTTGAAGAACAGCATTCTTTCTTGAACCCGATGCAAAGGTAGTGGTTTTTCCGGTTATCACAAAGGGGAAAAGGATACAAACTGAGGGGGAAATCCCTATTCTTTAGAAAAACATGAAGAAAATTCAGAAATAACCAGTAGCGAAACAACATACGCTAAACAAAAGAAAAACAGGGAGATAACAACCAAATATTACCCCTATAACATGAAAAGTGGAATAATTTAAGGCAATAACATAAAAAATACACCTAAAACTACGATATCTCATTTATTTTCACTACCTTTGTTGCGATTAATAAACGTATACGAATAAAAATGATGAAAAGAAAATTATATATCACCCTATTAGGACTGCTCTCTACCATTATGACAGCAGCTGTACCCTACTGCGATGTGAGAAAATTCTCTATCACAGACGGACTCGCTGCCAATACCATCTCAGACCTCAAGCAGGGCAAAGACAACCTCATGTGGTTCTGTACATGGAACGGACTGTCGTTCTATGACGGCTACAAGTTTCATACTTTCAGAGACAACCCCGATGATATTGACGTCCTGTCAACCAACCGTATACTGAAAATAGAACCATCCTATAACAACAACGTGTGGTGTATCACATACGACCACCAGCTCTACGTATACGATACCCACTTCTGCCAGTTCTTTGCTGTTGGACAGAAATTCAACGAACTGTTCAACATCGACCTGCGCGTAAGCCAGGTATACTCTATGAAAAACGGAGCTACATGGTTTACTTCAGAAGATGGAAAATACATCATCCGATCAGTAGGAAAAACCTTTGATGAGCGGAACATAGAACTCATCAAAGTAGGAGAAAAGGGACTCAGAAGCGGAAATGTATGGTACATCCATCAAGATATACACGGAAGAGAATGGGTGCTTACCGACAAAGGCGCATACATATATCATTCGAAAATTCCAAGCAAACTGCCTTTCAAATGGCTCAGAGGGGTGGGAGAAGATGAGTTCCTGGCAACTGAAGACGGTAAACTGGCAAAATATGACCTGCAGAACCGACTCACCATGATACCAATGCCAGAAGGCGTAACCCGTATCAACCAACTGAAAAATACAGGTTACCAACTCCTGCTGGCAACCAACCTGGGTGTGGTCATCTACAACCCGCGCACCTTCAAGTTTGATATCATCAACGTACAGAGCCCGAGTCAGCCTCTGGCAGAGGTAAAGAAGATTTATACCGATGCTTTCGGTATGGTATGGGCATTTACAGACGGCATGGGAGTAACCCTCGTCAATCCGAAGACCGGACAGAAACAGTGGCTCTTTGCCGACCAGGACGACCCGATGGACCGCACAACCTGCGAAAGCAATTTCATCACACAAGATGAACACAAGACCCTCTGGGTTGTGCCTAGAGGAGGAACCTTCAGTTATTTTGACCGCAAGGCAGGAAAACTGGTGCCTTATCTGCTGAGAAGCAATTCATCGGGCTACTACCGCATACAGAAGATTACGAAATATGTACTCTCAGACCAGGGAATCCTCTGGCTGACAGGCTCTCACGACCTGACACAGGTAGTCTTCAAATATCACCCTTATATTATCAACAAGCTGGATGTGGGCGAAGACGAAGTGTTCTCGGTGAATGCATCGCCAGACGGACATATCTGGGCTGGTTATCACAACGGAGTAATCCAGGTGCTCAACGCATCCTACCAAAGCATCGGATACCTGTCGCCAAGCGGACAGATTGTGCCACAGCAAGTAAACTTCGACGAGAAGGGCATCATGTCTATCCACTTCGATATCAAGGGAAGAGCATGGATAGGAACCAACGGAAATGGTGTCTATCTGATAGATAAAATGCAGGTAAGACACTTTGTTTATGATGCCAACAACCCGTCATCGCTACCGTTCGACAAGATACAAGACATTGTAGCCGACCGCACCGGACGCATCTGGATAGGTACCTACGGAGGTGGGCTGGCACTTGTTAACGAGGCGGCAGACGGCAGTATCAGCTTCATCAGTAAACGAAACGGACTGCCTTGGGAGAAACAGCACTACGACCGCATACGCCGCATCTGCTGCACCACTACGGGAACCATTCTTGTAGGAACTACAGATGGTCTCATCACCTTCAGTGATGCCTTTACAAATGCAAGAAAGATCAATTACCACAAGACCTACTACATACCGAACGATACAACTAGTCTGGCTGCAAACGATATGAACAATATCATGGAGCACACCAGCGGCAAGATGTATATCTCGCAACAGGGCGGTATGATGGAAGAGATTGTGAGCAAATCGCTCCTGCAAGACAACCTGAAGATGAAATACTTCCATGCCATCGATGTTAACGAAGGCATCGTACAGGGCATGGTAGAAGACAACCAGGGAAGAATCTGGGTAATCAGAGAATCGAGTATCGACTGCGTAAACCCGAAAACGGGCCAGTGCAACGTGTTCGGACCTAACGATTTCGACTTCAACATGTCGTTCTCGCAAAGCCGTCCTTACCACGATCCGGCAAGCAACAACATCTCGGTAGGTACCCCGATGGGACTGATTACCTTCAATCCGGCTACGCTGAAGAAGAGCAACTACCAGCCTAAAGTCATCTTCTGTTCCCTCCACTATAGCGGAGAGAAAGAGTCGGAACCTATCCTGCACAAGGAAAAAGTGGTGATTCCTGCCAACAAGCGAAATCTGACCATCACCTTCGCATCACTCGACTATCAGCGCAAGTATCAAACCAAATACCTCTATCGCATAGATGGTTATACAGCTCCAGGCGAGTGGATATCGAACGGAAGCAGCAATGTCATCGGCTTCAACCGTATCAGTCATGGCGATTACGTACTCAAGGTGAGAGCCACCAACTCTCAAGGTGTATGGAGCAAGTATGTGGCAGAACTGCCTATCGAAGTGCGCCCTACCTTCTGGGAAAGCATCTGGAGCAAATTTCTGATGCTGCTTCTGCTCTTCGGTATCGTAGGCGCAATCTTCTATACCTACAACCAGCGCCAGCGCGAGAACGTAACCCACGAGATGAGCGTGATGAAGAACGAGTTCTACAACGATGCAGCCAACCGTCTGAGAACCCCTCTAACGCTCATCGGAGCTCCAGTAAAAACCGTTTTGGATACCGAACCGGGTATCACCCGAAAGGGCAAGGAACTGCTGAGAATGGTAGTAGACAATGCCAACGAAATGCTGGTAATGCTGGACAAGGTTCAGAGATACGGCAACACGGCAGGCTTCCATACGAACAGTGGTCTGACCGAGGAAGATTACGACCTGGCAGAAAGAGAAAAAGCGAATGGCCAGATTGACGACCGCAATGCATCTGACTATCTGGAAGAAGTAAATAAACAGAAAGAAGAAAAGGATGCAGAGGCTGAACGCCTGGAAGAAATGGGCAAGGAACAGGAAACTGCACAGGAAGAAGCGGAACAAAAAGGACCAGACGGTACTGGATAGTAGAAAGACAATGCCGACCTGCGCAAGTTCCTCATACAGCATTCTCTCGCCTACCCTACAACGTGCTGCTTGCAGAAAAACGGAAAAGACTGGCTTGGTGATGGCGCGCAAGGAAACGCCCGACTTTATCCTTACAGACGTTACCATGCCTGTGATGGATGGTTTGTCGATGATTCACGAGATTAAGCAAGATACCACCCTCAACAACATCCCAGTGATGATTCTCTCGGCCAAGGCAAGCGTAGAAGACCAGCAGCGAGGCTTTGATGAAGGTGTTGATGCCTATATCACCAAGCCATTCTCTACCCCTTATCTGCTCGGCCGAATAGAGGCTATCCTCACCCAGCGCCGCAACATTCAGATGGATGTCATCAGAAAGCTGAAGGAAACTGGCGATAAAGATGCCATAGCAGCCCTGCGAATACTGCCTGCAGCAGCTCCTCAGCCTGCTCTTAACCAGGCTGAAACTAGTGCCGAGAATGAAGCGGTTGACCCAAACAGCGAGCTGGCATTTATGGCGGCACAGATTCAAGACAGAACCATGTTGCGTGTCTTCAGGTTTGTTGTTGAAAATGCAGGCAACCCGGAGCTCAAGATTGATGACATCTCGAACGAAATCGGTATGAGCCGAAGCGTACTATATAATAAGGTGAAAGCAACGACCGGAATGACACGTAGACTTCGTTCGCCATATACGTATCAAGAAGGCATGCGAGATATTGCGCAATACAGACGATACACTGACCAGTATCGCCTTCGCAGTAGGTTTTACTGACCCTAAGTATTTCTCGAAGGTATTCAAGAAAGAAACGGGTATCGTGCCTACTGAATACCGAAACAGAACGCAGGGATAGCCCGCATCATTACAGATGAAAGCAGTCATCATTACTGATGGCTGCTTTTATCTGTATTGACAAAAAGTAATACATATTATAGGACATATCTTCAGTTGTTGTCGGGCACAGTCTTCTTCGTTATCGCACACAGCAAAACGTTCAAACAAGGGAAAAAGCAGAATAGTCATAAAATTGAGACGTTTTGCTTTGTTTTTTCGACCGAATATTGCAAAAAAGTACAAAAAGCAGGTTCTGACACAGGCACAGCAGAAGTATCAGAGCAGTACTCTTCCAGCGAAAAGAGGAGATATTTATGACCGTAACGGTAATATCCTGGCGACAAGTCAGAAAGTGTATTCTGTGATCCTTGACTGCAAGACCGTCAACTCTGATGAAAAAATATGTAGAACCGACAGTAAGAGCACTGACAGACGTGCTGGGACTTGATGAAGACAAGATTCGGTCGATCCTTTCCGCCGAGGATACGAAGAACAGCCAGTATCAGATCCTGAAGAAGCAGCTCTCCATGGATGAGAAAAAAGCTTTTGAAGATTATGAATCTCCGGCTGAAGACAGCGAGCTGTCAGATGCACAGAAAGCAGAGCGGGCAAATATAAAAGGGGTATGGTTTGAAGAAGATTATCTGAGAAGTTATCCGTTTAATGAGCTTGCAAATGATGCGATTGGATTTACACTTTCCAGAGAGTACGGCAGACGTAGGGCTGGAGAGTTACTATAACAGTACGTTGATGGGGACGGATGGCCGTCAGTATGGATATATCAATGACAATGCAGATGTGGAACAGACGATCATCGATCCGAAAGACGGACAGAGTATTGTAACAACCTTGGATGTGGGTGTACAGCAGATTGTTGAAAAATATGTTAATGGATTTAAAGAAGCCATGGGAGCAAAAAATATCGGTGTGATCGCAATGAAGCCATCTACCGGTGAGATCGTTGCCATGGATGGCGGGGACCGCTATGATCTGAATGATCCGCGAGATCTTTCCAGCAAGTGTTCCGAAGAAGAAATTGCGGCAATGAGTGATGAAGATACAGTGACAGCGTTGAATGCCATGTGGAGTAATTTCTGTGTTACTGAGACATATGAACCGGGATCTGTTGTGAAGCCGATCGTTATGGCGGGAGCACTGGAAAAAGGCAAGATTTCAGAAACAGATACTTTTGTCTGTGATGGTGGACAGACGTTTGGTGCGAATGGTGATACGTATATCAAGTGTGCGGTATGGCCGGATGCGCATGGTACAGAGGCACTGCGGGATGTTATTGCAAATTCCTGTAATGATGCGATGATGCAGATCGCAGCAAAATGGGAACAGAACAGTTCCTGAAGGCACAGACATTGTTCAACTTTGGAAGCCGCACGGGAATCGATCTTCCAAATGAGGGATCAGGTGTTATTCATACGGCAGATACCATGGGTGAAACGAGAACTTGCCTGTTACTGCATTTTGGACAGGGATTTACCCTGTACGATGATCCAGGAGATCAAATGCAATGTGTTCTGTTATCAATGGAGGATACTACTATCAGCCTCATCTGGTGACGAAGATCAAGGACAGCAGCGGCGGAATCGTAAAAACGATCTCTCCGACACTGATGAAGCAGACGATTTCCGAGAAGATATCTGCAGACATCCGTTCCTACATGGCAGCCAGCGTAGACCATGGTACCAGCCGTACCTCCAAGGTGCAGGGCTACAGCTCCGGTGGTAAAACCGGTACTGCCGAGAAGCTTCCGCGAGGCAATGGCAAGTATCTGGTATCTTTATCGGATTTGCACCGGTAGATGATCCGGCACTTGTGATCTATGTAGTTGTGGATGAGCCGAAGGTAGATGATCAGGCAAGCAGTACGTACGCACAGTACATTGCACAGGGAATCCTTTCCGAAGCACTTCCGTATCTGAATGTACAGCCGGATGAGGCAGAGGATGGAGAAGTTCCGACTACAGAGCTGTGGGAACTTTTTAAGGGAATCAGCGATTCTGCAACAGGAACCGGCGCAGACGGGCAGAAGGAGGCCATTTCCGATGAGAATGTACCAAGTCCGCCGGAAGATGAGTCGGAGGACAGTGATACCGAAGATAATAACGATATGCAGAGCGAAGGTCTTACCAACGAGGAGGCCGGCCTGGAATAGATAAAAAGAATACCCTCTCAGGGGAACGTCATATATT
>ENA-OQEL01000194-OQEL01000194.1-human-gut-metagenome-genome-assembly--contig:-NODE-194-length-23093-cov-4.181790_pt1 | contig 23093 bp, 25 predicted proteins | sample MGYA00242796_ERZ504637 | MGnify/ENA primary metagenome ERZ504637 (study PRJEB26092, sample SAMD00036306) | human gut metagenome | host: Homo sapiens | study: EMG produced TPA metagenomics assembly of... | reverse complement strand
TGGAAGCTCCTGACTTCTGGGATGACCCGGAGAAGTCACAGAGCAAGATGAAAGAGCTTAAGAGTATGAAAGATGATGTAGCTACATACGCAAAGCTCAAGGAACAGTACGAAGATATAGAGACGATGATTGAGATGGGCTATGAGGAGAACGATGAGTCACTCATACCCGAGATACAGCAGATGCTTGATGATTTTGAAAGCACATATGACGGTATCAGAATGAAGACTCTTTTGTCGGGAGAATATGATAAATGCAATGCGATTCTGAGGCTCAATGCAGGTGCAGGTGGTACCGAGTCGTGTGACTGGGCGTCCATGCTGTTTCGTATGTACTCGAAGTGGGCTGATAAAAAGGGCTTTACCCTTGAGGTACTCGATTCGCTTGATGGCGATGAAGCCGGTATCAAGTCCATTACCTTCCAGGTAAATGGAGAGAATGCATATGGGTATCTAAAGTCTGAAAAGGGTGTGCACAGGCTTGTTCGTATTTCGCCGTTTAATGCGGCGGGAAAAAGGCAGACCTCATTCGTATCATGTGATGTCATGCCTGATATTGAGGAGGATCTCGATATTGAGGTGAAGGACGAGGATATCAGAATTGATACCTACCGCTCAAGTGGAGCAGGAGGACAGCATATCAATAAAACTTCGTCTGCTATTCGTATCACACATTTTCCATCAGGGATCGTGGTACAGTGTCAGAATGAGCGTTCACAGCATATGAACAAGGACAAAGCCATGCAGATGTTAAAGGCAAAGCTGTATCTTTTAAAGCAGGAAGAGAATGCTGCAAAGGAGGCGGGCATCAGAGGCGAGGTCAAGGAAATTGGCTGGGGAAGCCAGATACGTTCGTATGTGCTTCAGCCTTACACCATGGTCAAGGATCACAGGACAGATGTGGAGACCGGTAATGCGGATGCAGTGCTCGATGGCAATATAGATATATTTATCAATGGTTATCTGAAGTGGCTTGCAACACGTTCGGATTAAGGAGGCAAATGTGGGTTTAGTTATAGCTGTGGCGATATTAGCAGTTCTGACAGCTGCCGGAGTGACCGTTTACATTAAAGTCAGACGGTTGTCTGAAAGTCTTCTTGGTACACCTGATGTCACAGAGGGCATCAATCGTATCAGGGAGAATGTCTCTACGACTCCCAAGTCGGTTTCAGGCATGACGCGCCTTATGGAGCCACAGATAAAAAGGGATTTTCCAGAGTTTGTCTGGGAACAGTTTAAGAGAATGTCAGAAAGAGTGCTTGTGTCAGCACTTTGTGCAATCACGACTGAGGATATTTACAAGCTGGACCGTGAGGCTTCTGATGAGGTAAGACAGCAGGTGCTGGTGCGTATAGACAGCAATGAAGCGGCTGGTTTTACAGAGCATTTTGACGAGATCAGGGTGCATCAGACTGAAATCTCAAACTATGTGAAAAGAGATGGAAGGTGCGTCATCAGTATACAGAGTGCGGTTGAGTATTTTTACTACAAGACTGCCTCAGGAAAGCTTATCAGTGGTGATAAAGAGTATAAAAAGCAGACCAGATACAATATGGAGCTTGTATACATACAGGATATAGATATGCTGGATAATGCAGGGATAGGCAGTGCAGTTGGCACTACATGTCCAAATTGCGGCGCTCCGGTCAGAAGTCTTGGAGCAAAGAAATGTGAATATTGTGGCTCATATGTTGAGCCTGTCAATATAAAAGTATGGAAGCTGCAGAGCTTTCATGAAGTTGATTACAACCATATCTAAGGAGGAAGAAAATGGGAATTATTAAGGCAGTAAAACAGGCAATTGGAGGCGGCTTTGCAGATACATGGCAGGAGGTTATTGAGCCGGATAATATAGGCGACCAGACAGTCTATGCCAGGGGTGTGCTGGTAAACAGGGGGCAGAATAAAAAAGGCTCTGACGATATTGTTTCAAACGGCTCTATCATTCATGTATATGACAATCAGTTTATGATACTTGTTGATGGTGGCAAGATTGTGGATTACACAGCTGAGCCGGGCTACTACAAGGTGAGCAATTCATCTATGCCATCACTTTTCAACGGACAGTTTGGGGATTCTTTAAAGGAAACCTTTGACCGTGTGAGATTTGGTGGACAGACACCACAGTCACAGAAGGTTTATTATATCAACCTTCAGGAAATCAAGGGAATCAAGTTTGGTACGAGAAATCCTATAAACTACTATGATACATTTTTATAATGCGGAGCTTTTCCTTCGTGCCCATGGTACATATTCCATCAAAATTGTGAATCCGCTTCAGTTTTATGCAGAGGCTATTCCAAAGAATATGGATCATGTGGAGATTACTGATATCAATGAGCAGTATCTGTCAGAGTTTTTAGAGGCATTACAGTCTGCCATCAACCAGATGTCAGCGGATGGTACAAGAATTTCATTCGTCACAAGCAAGGCATCTGAGCTTGGAAGATATATGGCCAAGTGTCTCGATGAAAGCTGGAATCAGATGCGTGGTATGGAGGTACAAAGTGTTGGTATCGCCAGCCTTTCATATGATGAGAAGTCTCAGGAGCTCATTAACACAAGAAACGAGGGCGCAATGCTCTCAGATCCATCTATTGCACAGGGATATATGGTCAAAAATATGTCAGAGGGTGTCAAGAACGCAGGCAGCAACAGTGGTGGAGCTATGCAGGGCTTCATGGGTGTCGGCATGGGAATGAGCACCATGGGTAATATGATGAATGGTTTTACACAGATGGCACAAAATAACCGGTCAGCCGGAATGAATGCGCCGGGAAATGGTGCAGCAGGTATGGCAGCAGGAGTGGCTTCAGGTGCCACACAGCAGGAGGATGCGTCAGGCTGGACATGTGAGTGCGGACAGAAAAACACAGGTAAATTCTGCAGTAATTGCGGCAAGCCTATGCCACAGGAGATTACAGAGTGGACATGTGAGTGTGGACAGAAAAATACAGGTAAATTCTGCACAAACTGTGGCAAGCCATTACCTGTAAACACAGAGTGGACATGTGAGTGTGGACAAAAAATACAGGTAAATTCTGCAGTAATTGTGGAAAACCAAGAGCATAAGATGTTGCAAAGCTAGTAATCTTTGTGTTAAAATCTTTGAGTCAAGGACAAATGTCGGTGTGATGACAAACACACACCGGCCATTTTGGAGGTAACTAAATGGCGGAGAAATCAAACTACTTCGTTTTACGGGCAAAGGCTGTACCGGAGGTGCTGCTTAAAGTAGTTGAGGCAAAGAGACTGCTGGATTCGGGCAAGCTTGAATCTGTGCAGGAGGCAACAGATGCTGTTGGCATAAGCAGAAGCTCATTTTACAAATATAAGGATGATATTTTTCCTTTTTATGAGGGGCGTAAAGGAAAGACAGTGAATCTTGTCATTCAGATGGATGACGAGCAGGGCATACTTTCCGTTGTGCTTAAGTCGGTAGCCGATGCGAAAGCAAATATTCTTACCATACACCAAAGTGTACCGGTAAATGGCATTGCGTCACTCACGTTATCTGTGGATGTATTTCCGGAGTCGGATGATGTGGATGATATGGCAAAGCAGATTGAGTCCTTAAAGGGCATACATTACGTAAAAATTTTAGCCAGGGAGTAACAAAAAGTATGAAGGATTGCAAGTTATGGGTTACGGCACAATTGGATCAGGTGTCGTAGAAGTATTAGAAATCAACAAGGAAAAAATCGCAAAAGAGAGCAGGAGAGCCAATCGAGGTCAAGTATGTGCTTGATTTAAGAGAGTTCCCGGGTACACCTATCGAGAACAAAATAGTTCATGATTATAAGGTTATTGCAGAGGACCCTGAGATCGGTATAGTTGTAGAGACAATGGGAGGCGTTGAGCCTGCATTTACATTCGTAAAGGCAATGCTTGAGGCAGGAAAACAGGTAGCAACATCAAACAAGAACCTTGTTGCCGCAAAGGGCGCTGAGCTCATCAAGGTTGCCAGGGATCATGGAGTGAACTTCCAGTTTGAGGCCAGTGTTGGTGGCGGAATCCCTATTATCAGACCACTCAACAAGTGTCTCACAGCAGACGAGATTGAGGAAATCACAGGTATCTTAAACGGAACAACCAACTACATGCTTACAAAGATGACAGAGGAAGGTGCAGACTTTGATGAGGTATTAAAGGATGCTCAGGATAAGGGCTATGCAGAGAAGGATCCTACAGCCGACATAGAGGGATATGATCCATGCAGAAAGATAGCCATTCTCACATCGCTTGTTGCAGGACAGCAGGTGGATTTCGAGGATATCCATTGTGAGGGTATCACAAAGATTACACCTGAGGATATTAAGTATGCAAAAGCAATGCACCGTGCAATCAAGCTTCTTGCTTCAAGCCGTAAGGTGGGTGACAGCTATACCTGTCTCGTTGCACCATATATGATAGATGACACACATCCGCTCTCAGGAGTAAATGGAGTGTTCAACGGCGTATTTTTACGCGGAAATGTGCTCGGAGATGCTATGTTCTACGGCAGTGGAGCAGGAAAGCTTCCAACAGCAAGTGCTGTAGTGGCAGATGTTGTTGATATGACAAAGCATCAGAACACGAATATTTATATCGACTGGAAGCCTGAGAAGCTCACACTTGTAAGCTATGATGACAGTGTAAACAGCTTCTTTGTGAGAACTGACTCACCAAAGAGCGAGGTTGAGGCTGTATTCGGACATGTAGACTACATTGAGGATGTGGTTGACGGCGAGTATGCATTCACAACAGGCGATATGACAGAAAAGGATTTTGCCGACAAGGCATCAAAGATAAACGTTATCAACAGAATCAGATTATAAAGGACAAAAATATGGTAAAAGGCTTATACACCGCTCACACCGGTATGGTTAATGAGATGAAGCGCATGGATGTTCTTGCGAACAACCTGGCCAATTCCGATACCTATGGATTTAAAAAAAGAGGGAACCACCTCGCATTCATTTAAAAATGAACTTGCTATAAAGATAAAGGATACATCAAACTACGGACTGCACAAAAATCTGGGCAGCATGACATACGGAGTGCATCTCGGTGAGACGTATACCGACTGGGATGAGGGTAGCTTTAAGGTGACTGACAATCCTACCGACTTGGCTATCGGTGGAAAAGGCTTTTTTGCCGTTGCATTTACTGACAAATCCGGTCAGACAAGTGTAAAGTATACTAGAGACGGTGCTTTCAAGGTCAATGCTGACGGTTATCTGGTCACAGCAGACGGAGACCATGTGCTCAATGCGACAGGTGCATTGAGTGGAGATGGCGGTGAGGCAAACTGGGTAAAGGTAGACCAGAATGAGAAGTTTTCGGTAAACTCACTGGGATATATCACACAGAACAATCAGTTAGTTGGCACAATAGGCGTTGTCGATGTGGATAATTATGACTATATTGAAAAATATGGTGAAAATCTCTACAATCTGACGGCCGGGGGTAATATTATAGCTTCCGATGCCGAAATAGAACAGGGAGCCTTAGAAACTTCAAATGTCAATGTGGTCAATGAGATGGTCAATATGATTACGATACAGCGTGCATATGAAGCCGGACAGAAGGTTATTACATCTATTGATGAGACATTAGACAAGGCTGTCAACAATGTAGGAAGAGTATAAGGAGATATGCCATATGATGAGGGCACTTTACACAGCCGCAACAGGTATGCGTGCTGAGCAGACAAATGTAGATACAATTGCAAACAATCTTTCCAATGTCAATACGACAGGCTTTAAGGGTCAGAGGACAGAGTTTAAGTCTCTTTTATATCAGACGATACAGACCCGTTCTACATCCGGAAATGGTGATGCAAAGCCGGTAGGAGCGCAGGTGGGGCTTGGTACCCGTGTGGCTGCAACCACATCCACTTATACTCAGGGTCCGCTCAATTCTACGGAGAGGCCTACTGATTTTGCTTTGGAGGGCGATGGCTTTTTTGCAGTGAGAGGTACTGACAATCAGACCTATTACACGAGAAACGGTGCCTTCACATGGAGCCAGTATGGAAACGGACAGACTATACTTACTGATTCACAGGGCAATCCTGTCATGGATACAAACGGTAATATCATAGCTGTGCCAGCAGGTGTGTCTGCTGAGAAGATGAGCTTTGGAGAGGATGGTGCGGTAGGTTATATGACTGCACAGGGCAATTATATTAATCTGAATCAGCGAATTGCTGTGTATCAGTTTAATAACCCGTCAGGTCTTGAAAAGCAGTCAGGAAGCCTGCTTGCAGCAACAGCCAATTCGGGCAATCCGATGCTTGAATCTGCAAACCCAGCTCTTAAAAACAGCAAGGTTGTGACAGGATATCTTGAGGGCTCAAATGTGCAGGTAGCTGACGAGATGGTTAATCTCATTGTGGCACAGCGTGCCTACGAGCTCAATTCAAAGGCCATCACAACAGCTGATTCGATGCTTGAGACAGCAAATAATTTGAGGAGATAGTAGCATATGGATATAAGCGCAGTATCAACACTTGCAAACTCAAATAATACATCTGCGGTGGCAGACAAGCTTAAGAATAACGTAAAAAATCTGTCATCAGACTCTACAGAGGACGAGCTCAAGAGCACACTTAAAGATTTTGAGTCTTATTTTGTGGAGCAGGTCATAAAGGAAATGAAGGATTCCATGACACTAAAGAGTGAGGATGAGGATTCCTCTATGTCGCAGTACAAGGATATGTTCATGGATACTATCATAGAGCAGATGAGTGATACGATAGTGGAGAAGTCCGGAGAAAACATCACACAGCAGCTTTATGAGCAGATGAAGCGCAATTACAATATTTCATAATAATTGATAATAAAAAGCCGGTTCGGCATGCTTGCATGTGGTTACCGGCTTTTTTAAGTGCAAACTTAGTAATTGCAGATACGCATGCTCTAGGGTATAATATTAAAAAAAATAAAACTATTCAGAGTCACAATAAAAACACACAGATACGGAGAAATTCAATTGGAAACCGAAACAGTCACAGGATACGTTGATCATATAATATACAGAAATGCAGAAAACGGGTATACGGTACTTGTTCTTGTAGTGAACGAGGAGGAGCTCACATGTGTGGGTACTTTTTCGGACATTGCTGAGGGTGAAAATATAGAGGCTCACGGTGAGTATACAGAGCATGCCACCTATGGCAGACAGTTTAAGGTAGTAAGCTTTGAAGAGAAGGAGCCGGAGGATGAGATGGCTATTGAGAGGTATCTGGGCTCAGGAGCCATACATGGTATAGGACTTGCGCTCGCAGCACGTATTGTCAGGCGATTCAAGAAGGATACCTTCCGCATCATAGAGGAAGAGCCGGAGAGGCTTGCTGAGGTAAAGGGCATTAGCCAGAGAAAGGCTATGGAGATTGCGGACCAGGTCAATGCAAAAAGAGACTTAAGGGAAGCCATGAATTTTTTTGCAACAGTACGGCATCAATATGAATCTGGCTGTGAAGATATATAATAAGTATGGCGGAGAGATATACAGTGTGCTCAAGGAAAATCCGTACCGCATGGCGGATGATATCGACGGAGTTGGCTTTAAAACTGCAGATGAGATAGCGGCGCGGGTTGGCATCAAGACTGATTCTGATTTTAGAATAAAAAGCGGTATACAGTATGTTTTGCAGCAGGCTGCCATGGACGGACATACATATCTGCCGATGGAGGAGCTTACGAGGCGTGCTGTATATCTGCTCGGAGTGGAAAGCTCGCAGGTTGAGGCACATTACATGAATCTGGTCATGGACAGGAAGATTGTCATGCAGTTAAAGGATGATATAACCCAGATTTATGCTAACACCTTTTATTATATGGAGGCAAACACGGCAGCCATGCTAAAGCAGCTTGATGTGACGTATGATGTGCCGGATATCGAGATAGAGGCTGCAATCAGAAATATAGAGAAAAAGACAGAGATGGAGCTCGATGAGCACCAGGCTGAGGCGGTGAAGGAAGCAGTCAGAAATGGCCTTTTAGTCATTACCGGAGGACCCGGAACAGGAAAAACCACCACTATCAATACTATTATCAAGTATTTTGAGCTGGAGGGCATGGATATTTTTCTGGCTGCACCGACAGGCCGTGCGGCAAAACGCATGAGTGAGACGACAGGCTACGAGGCGCGCACAATCCACCGTATGCTTGAGTTAAACGGCGGCATGGACACAGGAAGCGCAGCTGGCTTTGAGAGAAACGAAAGGAATCCGCTCGAGACGGATGTAATTATCATAGATGAGATGTCGATGGTTGATATATCACTCATGTACTCATTGCTAAAGGCGGTTGTGGCAGGTACGAGACTCATACTTGTAGGAGATGTGAACCAGCTTCCGAGCGTGGGACCGGGCAGCGTGCTAAAGGATATTATTGATTCAGGTGCCTTCCACACGGTAAAGCTTACAAAGATTTTTCGTCAGGCGAGCACGAGCGATATTATAGTAAACGCCCACAAGATAAATAATGGAGAAGAGGTATCGTTAGATAATAAGAGCATGGATTTCTTTTTTCTAAAGAGATATGATGCCGACAAGATAATAAATGTTACATTACAGCTGATAAAGCAGAAGCTTCCTAAGTTTGTAAATGCTACAGAGTATGATATACAGGTGCTTACGCCTATGAGAAAGGGACTCCTTGGAGTGGAACGTCTAAACGGTATATTGCAGGCGTATATGAATCCGGCAGACAAGAGCAAGCGCGAAAAAGAATACAGGGGCACGATTTTCCGCGAGGGCGACAAGGTGATGCAGATAAAGAACAACTATCAGATAGAGTGGGAAATCAGGACAAAATTCGGACTTTGTGTGGATAAGGGCATGGGAATCTTCAATGGAGATACAGGTATCATTGAGGAAATCAACGATTTTGCCGAGACCATGACCATATCATTTGACGAGGGCAGAAAGGTGGAGTATCCGTTTAAGCTTTTGGAGGAGCTTGAACTTGCATACGCGGTTACTATACACAAGTCGCAGGGAAGTGAGTACCCGGCGGTCGTTATACCTCTTTTGAGCGGCCCGAGAATGCTTATGAACAGAAATTTGCTTTATACGGCGGTTACAAGAGCAAAGAAATGTGTTACCATAGTGGGTGACGAACAGACATTTTATGAGATGATACAAAACAACTCACAGCAGAGACGCTATAGCGGGCTTAGAGACAGAATAGTGGAGGAGACTATCTGATGAAAATAAGAAAACTTACAAATGAAGAGATAAAAGGGGCATGTGCCTTTGCGGTAAGCATATACAATATCGCAATCAGAGGCTGCTTTCGGACACAGGACTGTCATCGATATTTTGATGAATATATGGATGCAGACAGGCTGACGGACGAGGAAAGGGCCGGTGTTCTTGTAGTATTTGGTGCGTTTGATAGCAATGTGCTGTGCGGAGTGTGCGGCATGACAAACGAGGGGCATATCACCATGCTGTATGTGCATCCGCAGTATTTAAGACGTGGAATTGGCAAAAAGCTTCTGGAGAGAGTCAGGATATATGCGCGCATGCAGCTTAAGCTCATGCAGGTGTCTGTAAATGCAATGCCGGCATACACGGCAGACTACTTCAGGCGTGTGGGCTTTAAGAGTGCATATCAGGGCAGCTTTTGCAATGGACAAGGCGATATGTACGTTCCTATGACAGCAAAAAGCATATATCAGGTGGAGTATACACCGCGACATATAGCTGATAAGACTTTTATTGCAATTTCAGTTGGCTTTACATGCCTTGTAGTTTTTTCAGGACTGATATATGCGGTATGCGCGGGGCTTACTCCGTAACGCTCAGATGCAGTTTTAATGGGCTACAATAGTTGCCGGTCATACTTTGGTGTGAACAGTAACTAATATTGTATACATAAATATGCATATTTATGTAACAAAAAATCAGTTGAAAAATCGGCTGTATTATGATACACTTTTTACAATTTAAGCAGATATACTATGCAACTACACTTTATAAGAAAAAATGAGACGCCCTCTTTTTTTTGCGCAGACGTAAGGTTAGTTGCAGCTAAGAAGCTTATGGTTACAAAGTATAACACGAAAGGGCAGGGTAAAGATGAAAGCATTTTTAATTCTTGAAGATGGTAATGTATTTACCGGAACCAGCATTGGTTCAACAAGGGAAGTCATTAGTGAGATAGTATTTAACACATCAATGACAGGATATCTGGAGGTACTTACAGATCCTTCCTATGCAGGACAGGCTGTTGTAATGACTTATCCACTTATCGGAAATTATGGAATCACACCGGATATGGAGTCGGAAAGACCATGGCCGGATGGATATATAGTAAGAGAGCTGTCGCGTATGCCAAGTAATTTCCGCTGCGAGGGTACGATACAGGATTTCCTCGAGAAAAACGATATTCCGGGAGTGGCCGGCATTGATACACGTGCGCTTACAAAGATTCTCAGGGAAAAGGGTACTATGAACGGAATGATTACCACAAATGAGAATTACAATCTCGATGAGATTATTCCAAAGCTCAAGGCATATACTACAGGCAATGTGGTTGACAAGGTCACATGCACTGAGAAAAAGGTTTTAAAGGGCCAAGGAAAGAGGGTTGCCCTCATGGATTTCGGTGTCCAAAAACAACATCGCCAAATCACTCAATGAAAGAGGCTGTGAAGTTACAATTTACCCTGCACACACAACCGCTGAAGAGATACTTGGTGACAATCCTGACGGAATCATGCTCTCAAACGGACCTGGAGATCCAAAGGAGTGTGTAGATATTATAAAGGAAATAAAGAAGCTTTATGACAGCAATGTGCCGATTTTTGCAATCTGCCTCGGACATCAGCTCATGGCACTTGCAACAGGCGCAGATACACACAAGATGAAGTACGGACACAGAGGTGGAAACCATCCGGTTAAGGATCTTGCAACAGGTCGTGTTTATATTTCTTCCCAGAACCATGGATATGTGGTTGACACAGATAAGCTTGACCCTAATGTGGCTGAGCCTGCATTTATAAATGTCAACGACGGCACTAATGAGGGACTTAAGTATGTGAACAAGAATATCTTCACAGTTCAGTTCCATCCGGAGGCATGCCCTGGACCACAGGATTCAGCATATCTTTTTGACCGCTTTATTAACATGATGGGAGGTAACCAGTAATGCCAAGAAATAATGATATTAAAAAAGTATTAGTTATCGGTTCCGGTCCAATCGTAATCGGACAGGCCGCAGAGTTTGACTATGCAGGAACACAGGCCTGCCGTTCCTTAAAAGAGGAGGGCATTGAGGTATGTCTGGTAAACTCAAACCCGGCAACTATCATGACTGATAAGCAGATTGCGGATCAGGTATATATCGAACCACTTACTCTTGAGTCATTAAAAGAGATTATCATAAAAGAAAAGCCTGACAGCATCCTTCCTACACTCGGTGGACAGGCAGGACTCAATCTCGGCATGGAGCTCGCTGAGTGCGGCTTCCTTGATGAGCAGGGAGTAAAGCTTATCGGAACAACAGCAGAGACCATCTTCAAGGCTGAGGACCGTCAGGCCTTCAAGGATACCATGGAGAAAATCGGTGAACCAATCGCGGCTTCACAGGTTGTAAAGAATATCGAGGACGGTATTGCATTTACCAACAAGATTGGTTACCCTGTAGTTCTTCGTCCTGCATTTACACTCGGCGGTTCCGGCGGTGGAATTGCTCACGATGAGCAGGAGCTTATCGACATACTTTCAAATGGACTTCGCCTGTCACGTGTCGGAGAGGTTCTTGTAGAGAGATGTATCGCAGGATGGAAGGAAATCGAGTACGAGGTAATGCGTGATGCCAACGGCAACTGTATCACAGTATGTAACATGGAAAATATTGACCCGGTCGGTGTGCATACAGGAGATTCAATCGTAGTAGCACCTTCGCAGACACTTGGAGATAAAGAGTATCAGATGCTTCGTACATCAGCACTCAATATCATCAACGAGCTTCAGATTACAGGAGGCTGTAACGTACAGTATGCCCTCAATCCTGACTCATTCGAGTACTGTGTTATCGAGGTAAACCCACGAGTTTCACGTTCATCAGCACTCGCATCAAAGGCTACAGGATATCCTATCGCCAAGGTTACAGCCAAGATTGCACTCGGCTATCACCTCGATGAGATCAAGAACGCTATCACACAGAAGACATACGCAAGCTTTGAGCCAATGCTTGATTACTGTGTAGTCAAGATTCCAAGACTTCCGTTCGACAAGTTCCTCACAGCAAAGCGTACACTTACCACTCAGATGAAGGCTACCGGAGAGGTAATGAGTATCTGCAACAACTTCGAGGGTGCCCTTATGAAGGCTATCAGATCTCTCGAGCAGCATGTTGATTCACTTATGTCTTATGACTTTACAGGTCTTACAGATGATGAGCTTGAGAAACAGCTTGCAGTTGTTGATGACAGACGTATCTGGGTTATCGCAGAGGCGCTCCGCCGTGGAGTTAAATACGAGCATATTCACGAGATTACTAAGATAGATCTTTGGTTTATCGATAAAATCGCAATACTTGTTGAGATGGAGAACCGTTTAAAGACAGAGGAGCTTACAGTTGACCTGTTAAAAGAGGCAAAGCGTATCGAGTTCCCTGACAATGTTATCTCACAGCTTACAGATATTGATGAGGCTGATATCAAGAAGATGCGTTACGACAACGGCATTGTGGCAGCCTACAAGATGGTTGATACCTGTGCCGCAGAGTTTGAAGCAGAGACACCATACTACTACTCAGTATTCGGCAGCGAGAATGAGGCGGCAGAGACAAATCCACAGAAAAAGGTGCTTGTACTTGGGTCAGGACCTATCCGTATCGGACAGGGTGTTGAGTTTGATTACTGTTCAGTCCACTGTACATGGTCGTTTGCCAAGGAAGGCTGGGAGACAATCATCGTAAACAACAACCCTGAGACCGTTTCAACTGACTTTGATATTGCTGATAAGCTTTATTTTGAGCCACTCACAGCCGAGGATGTTGAGAGCATCGTTAATATTGAAAAGCCTGACGGAGCTGTTGTACAGTTCGGTGGACAGACCGCCATCAAGCTTACAGAGGCACTTATGAAGATGGGTGTCAAGATACTTGGAACAAAGGCTGAGGATGTAGACGCAGCCGAGGACAGAGAGCTCTTCGATGAGATTCTTCAGAAGACAGGTATCCCAAGAGCAGCAGGTGGTACAGTATTTACAGCTGAGGAGGCAAAGAAGGTAGCAAACGAGATCGGTTACCCTGTACTTGTCCGTCCTTCATACGTGCTTGGTGGACAGGGCATGAAGATTGCATGGAATGATGATGAAATCGAAGAGTTTATCGGCATCATCAACATAATCACACAGGATCATCCAATCCTTGTAGATAAGTACCTTATGGGTAAGGAAATTGAGGTTGATGCAATCTGTGACGGTACAGATATCCTGATTCCGGGTATCATGGAGCACATCGAGCGTACAGGAGTACACTCAGGAGACTCTATCTCAGTTTACCCTGCACATACTATCTCAGAAAAAGCAAAAGAGACTCTGGTTGAGTATACAAAGAGACTTGCACAGGCACTCCATGTTGTTGGTATGATTAATATCCAGTTTATCGATATGGACGACAACATCTATGTTATCGAGGTAAACCCACGTTCTTCAAGAACAGTGCCATACATCAGCAAGGTTACAGGTATTCCAATCGTAGATCTCGCAGCAAGAATCATCATGGGCGAGACAATAAAGGGCATGGGCTACACACCTGGACTTGCTCCGACAGCCGATTACATTGCAATCAAGATGCCGGTATTCTCATTCGAGAAGCTGCGTGGCGCTGAGATTTCACTCGGACCTGAGATGAAATCAACAGGAGAGTGTCTTGGAATAGACAAGACCTTCAACGGTGCGCTTTACAAGGCATTTGAGGGTGCGGGAGTCGAGCTTCCTAAGTATAAGCAGATGATTATGACTGTAAAGGATGCTGACAAGCCTGAGGCAGTAGGTGTTGCAAAGCGTTTTGAGAAGCTTGGATACAAGATTTATGCTACAAGAAGTACTGCAAAGTACTTACAGGAGCACGGAGTAAATGCTCTTCGCGTAAACAAGATATCACAGGAGTCTCCAAACGTCATGGATCTTATCCTCGGACACAAGATAGACCTTGTAATCGATACACCTACACAGGGTAACGGAGACAAGACAAGAGACGGCTTCCTTATCAGAAGAAATGCAATCGAGACAGGTGTTTACTGTATCACAGCCATGGATACAGCGAATGCACTTGCACATGCATTAGAGACTGCTTCTGACAAGAAAACACCGGTTGACATTGCAACAGTTAAGAATCTTTAAAAGTATATAGAATATATTTTATCCCCGGACAGTATAGCGGATATGCTGCCCGAGGATTTTTTATAAAATGAAAAATATAATGTGTTATGCCTGTATGCATGCCGCAGGTTATAATAGTATCGGGTTTTGTTAATCTGACGGAATAGTATAAGTAATACGCGTGAAAAATATGCAAAGTTTAATAGAAATTTGACAAATTATTAACAAAACCAATTGATTTTTACATAAATTTGTAGTATAATAACTTTGTTAAAAAATTAACAGCACGGATGTGCAATACAATTTAAAGGAGATAATATAATGGCAAAGAAAGTTGTAATCGCAAGTGCTTGCCGTACAGCAATCGGCAAAATGGGCGGAGCATTAAGCAATACTCCAGCCGCAGATTTAGGTGCAATCGTAATTAAGGAGGCTTTAAACCGTGCAGGTGTTGCTCCTGAGATGGTTGACGAGGTTAAGATGGGTTGTGTTATCCAGGCAGCTCAGGGACAGAACGTAGCTCGTCAGGCTTCTATCAAGGCAGGACTTCCAATCGAGGTTCCGGCTATCACAATCAATGTTGTTTGTGGATCAGGTCTTAAGTGCGTAAACGACGCTGCTACAATGATCAAGGCCGGTGAGGCTGATATCGTTGTTGCCGGTGGTATGGAGAACATGTCAATGGCTCCTTACGCTATGACAAAGGCACGTTTCGGATACAGAATGAACAATGCAACAATCATCGATACAATGGTTAACGATGCTCTTACAGATGCATTCAACCACTATCATATGATGATCACAGCTGAGAACGTATGTGATAAATACGGCATCACTCGTGAAGAGCTTGATGAGTTCTCAGCAAACTCACAGCAGAAGTGTGAGGCAGCTATCGCAGCAGGCAAGTTCGATGATGAGATCGTTCCTGTACCTGTTAAGGTTAAGAAAGAAATCGTTGAGTTCAAAAAGGACGAGGGACCTCGTGCCGGAACAACAGTAGAAACTCTTTCTAAGCTTCGTTGCTGCTCAGGTAAAGAGGGCGGACTTGTTACAGCCGGTAACGCATCAGGAATCAATGATGGTGCTGCAGCAGTAGTTGTAATGAGCGAAGAGAAAGCTAAGGAGCTCGGTGTTAAGCCATTAGCTACATGGGTAGCAGGAGCACTTGGCGGAGTAGAGCCTGAGATCATGGGTGTTGGACCGGTAGCTTCTACAAAGAAGGTTCTTGCAAAGACAGGTCTTTCAATTGATGATTTCGATCTTATCGAGGCAAACGAGGCATTTGCTGCACAGTCAATCGCTGTAGCAAGAGATCTTGGTTTCGATATGAGCAAGGTAAATGTAAACGGTGGTGCTATCGCACTCGGACATCCTGTAGGAGCTTCAGGCTGTCGTATCCTTGTTACATTATTACATGAGATGCAGAAGAGAGGATCTAACAGAGGTCTTGCAACACTTTGTATCGGTGGTGGAATGGGATGTTCTACTATCGTTGAGAAGTACTAATTTTCTTTGCCAATAGATATATGAGGGGATGCAGATGCATCCCCTTGTAGTGTGAATTAGTTTATTCACATCAGTTTATATATATATGATTAAGTTATGCTGCAGAGGCTTAGCACATTAAAGCTTTTGTACCATAATATATTTTAGGAGGAATTAAAATGAAGGTTGGAGTTATCGGTGCTGGTACAATGGGCCAGGGAATCGCAAAAGCATTCGCACAGGTAGATGGATACGAGGTAGCACTCTGCGATATTAAGCAGGAGTGGGCTGAAGGCGGAAAAGACAAGATTGCAAAAGGATATGCAAGACTTGTAGCAAAAGAGAAAATGACACAGGAGAAGGTTGACGGCATTCTTGCAAGTATCACTCCTGGTTTAAAAGAAGATCTCTGCAAGGATTGTGACCTCATCGTTGAGGCTGCTTTCGAGGATATGCAGGTTAAGAAAACTACATTCGCTGAGTTAGACAAGATTGCTAAGCCAGAGTGTATTTTCGCTTCAAATACATCATCACTTTCAATCACAGAGATTGGAAACGGACTTACACGTCCATTAATCGGTATGCACTTCTTCAACCCTGCTGACCGTATGAAGTTAGTAGAGGTTATCGCAGGTGTTAACACACCTGTTGAGACAGTTGATGCAATCAAGAAGATTGCAGAGGAGATCGGCAAGACACCTGTACAGGTTAACGAGGCTGCCGGTTTCGTAGTCAAAACCGTATCCTTATCCCAATGATCAACGAGGCTGCTTTCATCAAGATGGAGGGCGTTTCAGATATCGCCGGAATCGATGCAGCTATGAAGCTTGGTGCTAACCATCCAATGGGGACCATTAGAGCTTGGAGATTTCATCGGACTTGATATCTGCCTTGCAATCATGGACGTTCTTTACAATGAGACAGGTGACAGCAAGTATCGTGCATGCCCACTCATTCGCAAGATGGTAAGAGGCGGAAACCTTGGATGCAAGAGCGGCAAGGGATTCTACGTTTACAATGCAGACCGCACAAAGACACCTGTAGACGCACAGTAGGAGCAATAAAGCCATTCGTTGGCTTTATTTCGGATAAATTGAAAACAAATTATAAATTTCAAGGAGAATAAATCATGGATTTCACTTTAGATCAGAAACATGAGATGGCTCGCGACCTTTTCAAACAGTTCGCAGAGACAGAAGTTAACCTCTTGCACAGGAGACTGACGAGACAGAGGTATTCCCAGCAGAGACAGTTGCTAAGATGGGGAAAATATGGATTCATGGGCATTCCTGTACCAAAGGAGTACGGCGGACAGGGCTGTGATCCACTTACATACGTTATGTGTGTAGAAGAATTATCAAAGGTTTGTGGTACAACAGGCGTTATTGTATCTGCTCATACATCACTTTGTATCGATCCTATTATGACATTCGGTACAGAGGAGCAGAAGAAAAAATATGTTCCTGACCTTGCTTCAGGCAAGAAGATCGGTGCTTTCGGTCTTACTGAGCCGGGCGCTGGTACAGATGCACAGGGATGTCAGACAAAGGCCGTTTTAGACGGAGACGAGTGGGTTCTTAACGGATCTAAGTGCTTCATCACAAACGGTAAGGTTGCTGATGTTTACATCATCATCGCTATTACAAGCATCACAGAGGACAAGCGTGGACGCAAGAAGAAGAACTTCTCTGCATTCATCGTAGACAAGGGAACACCTGGATTCTCATTCGGAACAAAAGAGAAGAAGATGGGTATCCGCGGATCATCTACATACGAGCTTATCTTCGAGGATGCACGTATTCCAAAGGATGCATTACTTGGAAAAGAGGGAAGAGGTTTCCCAATCGCTATGCATACACTTGATGGTGGACGTATCGGAATCGCTGCTCAGGCACTTGGTATTGCAGAGGGCGCATTAGAGAGAACTATCGAGTACACAAAGGAAAGAAAGCAGTTCGGCCGTTCAATCGCTCAGCAGCAGAATACACAGTTCAAGCTTGCAGATATGGCTACACGTATCGATGCAGCTAAGTATCTTGTATACGCAGCAGCAATGAAGAAGGCAGAGTTTGCTAAGAACCCTAAGGTTTCTTACTCAGTAGATGCAGCAAAGGCTAAATTATTCGCAGCAGAGACAGCTATGGCTGTTACAACAGAGTGCGTTCAGTTATTCGGTGGATACGGATATATCCGTGAGTACGATGTAGAGCGTATGATGCGTGATGCTAAGATTACAGAGATCTACGAGGGAACTTCAGAGGTTCAGCGTATGGTTATTTCAGGCTCATTACTCAGATAGTTAAGAGAGCTATCATAACTGTAGAGCTACTTAGAATAAATAAAGGAGAACAAATACATGAATATCGTAGTATGTATTAAACAGGTTCCTGATACAAAGGGTGGAGTAAAATTCAATCCTGACGGAACACTTGATAGAGCTTCAATGCTTGCAATCATGAATCCAGATGACAAGGCTGGTCTTGAGGCAGCACTTAGAATCAAAGACGAGACAGGCGCAAAGGTTACAGTTCTTACAATGGGACTTCCAAAGGCTGATGCAATCCTTCGTGAGGCAATGGCTATGGGCGCTGATGATGCAGTTTTAGTAACAGACAGAGTACTTGGTGGAGCTGATACATGGGCTACATCTACTACAATTGCAGGTGCATTAAGAAATCTCGATTATGATTTAATCATCACAGGCCGTCAGGCTATCGATGGAGATACAGCACAGGTTGGACCACAGATCGCAGTTCATCTTGGACTTCCTGTAATCTCATACGCAGAGGATATCAAGGTTGAGGGAGATTCTGTAGTCGTTAAGCGTCAGTACGAGGACAGATATCACGTAGTTAAGGCTAAGATGCCTTGTCTTATCACAGCTCTTTCAGAGTTAAATGAGCCTAGATATATGACACCGGGCGGAATCTTCGATGCATTTGACAAAGAGGTAACTGTCTGGGGCAGAGCTGACCTTAAGGATGTTGACGATTCAGATCTTGGACTTAAGGGATCACCTACAAAGATTGCTAAGGCATCTGACAAGGTACCTAAGGGAGCTGGAGAAAAGGTTAACCTTGATCCAACAGAGTCAGTAAACTATCTCATGGAGAAATTCAAAGAGAAACATATCATCTAGTATGGAGGAACCAAAAATGGGTTTAGAAGAATATAAGGGCGTATATATCTACGCACAGCAGGTAGACAATAAGCTTAGCGACATCGCCTTTGAGTTAGTCGGTAAAGCTAAAGAGTTAGCAGCAGATTTAAATACAGAGGTTACTGCAGTACTTCTTGGATCTAACGTAAAGGCTCTTGCAACAGAGCTCGGTGAGTACGGCGCAGACAAGGTAATCGTTGTAGACAATCCTGCACTTGAGACATACAGAACAGAGCCATACGCACAGGCTCTTGTATCAGTAATCAACGAGTACAAGCCGGAGATCATGTTAGTTGGTGCAACAGCTATCGGACGTGACCTCGGACCAACAGTTTCAGCAAGAGTTAAGACAGGTCTTACAGCTGACTGTACAAAGCTTGAGATTGGTGATTTCCCAATCAACGCTATGCCTGGACAGGAGCAGAAGCACAACCAGCTTCTCATGACACGTCCTGCATTCGGTGGAAACACAATCGCAACAATCGCTTGTCCTGACAACCGTCCACAGATGGCAACAGTTCGTCCTGGTGTTATGCAGAAGCTTCCTAAAGAGGCTGGCAGAGCAGCAGAGGTTATCGAGTTCAATCCTACACTCGAGGAGAACAACCGTTATGTTGAGATCATGGATATCGTTAAGGCAGTTGGCAACGTAGAGAACATCATGGACGCTAAGGTACTTGTATCAGGCGGACGTGGAGTTGGAAGCGCTGAGAACTTCGAGATGCTTCGTGACCTTGCTTCATGCTTCAAGGGTGGTATGGTATCATGCTCTCGTGCAGCAGTAGAGAACGGCTGGTTAGCACAGGATTATCAGGTAGGACAGACAGGAAAGACTGTACGTCCACAGATTTACTTTGCAATCGGTATCTCAGGAGCCATCCAGCACGTAGCAGGTATGGAGGAGTCTGATCTCATCATCGCCATCAACAAGGACGAGGATGCTCCAATCTTCGATGTAGCTGATTACGGCTTAGTAGGAGATTTAAAGAAGATCGTTCCTCAGCTTACAGCAGCTCTTAAAGAGGCAAATGCTGACGCATAATCGCATAATAATGCAATAAAATTACATTACTAATACATTTAAACACAGTACTGTTTATCGCAGTGCTGTGTTTTTTTGTGCATAAATATAGCGTAATCTTATAAATATAAAGAGTTTTTTGGGGAAATAAGTAATTTTCTTAATAAAAAACATCCGTGTGTAAATCGCAAAGGATTTGACTCGGATGTTTTATTTGGAAATTTGTTTGATATTAGAAAGCCCTAATATATAGTCAGCGGACACATTATAGTATTTACATAAAGCAAGCAAATGGTGAATCGGTAGTTCATTTGCTCCGCGCTCATATCTGGCATACATTGTCTGGGATGTACCCAGATAATCGGCTATTTGCTGTTGGGTTTTATCGCTATCTTCCCGTAGATTGCGCATTCGTTGAATGTAATTCATATTCCCCCTCCGTACATGTACATATAACTTAACATAATAAAGATGTTTACTATTGAATTTAGTAAATATTTGTACTATAATTTATGTAGGAAAGATGTCACAGGATTATAAAGAAAGGTAGGTATTAATATGGCTTTAATAAGATGTCCAGAATGTGGAAAAGAAATAAGTGATTCGGCACAAGTGTGTCCAAATTGTGGCTGTAAGACAGAGTTGGGAAATCAAAATGAAATTATGAAAACTTCTTTACTCGCGGATATAGGTTTTACAGTTTTAGGAATAATATGTGCTATATTTGCATTTGTAGCTTACTATACAGTTAGTACGGATGCATTTGTAGTGTTGATTATTTTGGCAGCTGTTTTATTTATTATTGGCTCAGTCTATGGAAGATTAATAAGAAAAAATAATAAGAAATAATATCTTTGAGAGGCGTAAGATGAATAAGAAGATAATAACTATAATATTTACTCTAAGTACTATGCTTTTTCTAGTCGGATGTTCTTTTACAAACAATGAATCAAATGGGAGTGATAAAAATTATACCTACAATGATTTAGACGAGAATCAAAAAGAAATCATAGATAATGTGTATGCTGAATTAGGTGATTGGGGATATACGTATGAGCCAAGTGCTATTCCGGCGAGTAAGATAAAGTTTTTTTATGAGGATTCGAAATTGATATTTGCGGCTTTTCATGATTATGGGGGTGGAAATGGTGGAGGCTCTTATTCAGTATATGAAATAGATGAGAATTCTGGAACTGTAAGTGGACATTCATATGACACGCTAAACGAAAATGATGTACTAAATAAACGAGTTTTAGCTGTGGAACTTTTATCGGGAGAAAGTTTTGATGTTGAAGCTTCCGAAGACTCGCAAAAAGATATTTTGGCAAATTCATATGGTAAAGCTGTAAATGAGTAATAATATGACTATAACAGAATTGGAGAAAATTAAAAATGGGTTATTGCGGTAATTGTGGTGAAAAATAGAAAAAGGAGCTAATTTTTGCGGTAAATGTGGTGCGGTTGTTGAGAAAGAACAATCAGAACATGTTTATGATGTTATAGCACCAAAGAACAATAGCGCTAGAGTATGGAAAATTATAATCCCTAAATATATTTGATGATACCGTTATATCTGGTACTGATGCATTATATATAGCTAGACAAAATGGCGATAAATATGATATTTATAGATTTGCAGCAAAAAATAAAATAATTAGATATAGATAAATATCAAAAAAGTGATTCATGATAGGTGTAATGTTCTGTGAATCACTTTTTTACAAATAAAGGAATAGATAAGATGAAGAAAATAAAACTTTACACAATTTGATGTTTCTGTATGCTTACAGCCTGTGGCACAGATAAAAAAAATCGAAAAAACAGGCAAAATAACATAGTGGATGTAGTTGAAAATAATGATATATCAGAACTGGATTTTATCATTAATGGAACTGATGAACTTGCAGAGGATGAAGAACTTGCAGATTTCTTTGAGACAGATACCGAACAAGGAAATGGTCTGATGTCTAAAATAATAAAGCACGATACTATTGAAGTCAAAAAGGTAGGTAAGGATGCTATTACCTACAAAATCACAGCTCCAGACTTATCGAATTTATTTTCTGATATGAAAGCTGGTAATGTTACTGAAGAAAATATAGATTCTTTTATGGATGACTATATATCCGATGCCAAGATGGTTACTAATGAAGTGGATGTTTCGTATACATATGAGAATGAAAAATTTTCGGCAGAATATGATACAGAAGAATTTATTAATGCATTGACAGGAAATATGGTTACAGCGTATCAGGAACTGATTCAGGATGTGCAGAATGAGATAAGTGAGGAGGATAATAATGAAGAGAGTAATTAGTTTTTTCCTTTGTGCAATTATGCTGATGTCATCTGCACATACGGTATTGGCTACAGAAATAACAGATATATCTTATAATACTCTTTCTGTTGAGTTTTCTGATAACCTTGGAACAACAGAAGATCTTAAGGCTATGGTGACAGAAGATCACTTTTATGTAGATGCAGAACAGTTGGGAGACAGACTTGGGTATCAGGTTGAAGTTGGAAATGAATATGTAGCAATTTATAATAAAAGTTTTAGTAATACAGTTCCATATGGTCTTACCGCTTTTTACTATGACAGTACAAAAGTAAGACATATGTTATTTAATAAAATGGTTGATTATGAAGCTCCATTTAAGATTATTAAGAATTCTGATGGTGTGTGGATTCCATTTGAATTTAGTCTTTTATTATTAAATAGTTCTGATGTTGTGCTTGATAATCAGGTGCACATTGAAATGCCACAAAAAAAATTATCGTAGATATTTATATGGATATATTAAAAAATAATGATAGATATTTATTTGATTGGAAAAGCGATGCCGGTGCTTCAGAAGGTTCAATATTTGCCATGGGGACAGGAGCATATTTTGTTCAGGTATTTAGTGGTATTTTGGATAAAGATGGAGCGTCGTGGTCTCAATTAATAGATAGTTTTTACCTGAAAATGGATGGCTATGATCGAAAATATGCAGAGAGCTTTGCTAGAATGTTTTGTACATACTCAGATGAAGAATTAACTCTTAATGCAAAAGCAATGAAAGAGAAAATGAAACCTTTTAATGGGGATAATTGGGT
>ENA-OQEL01000193-OQEL01000193.1-human-gut-metagenome-genome-assembly--contig:-NODE-193-length-23293-cov-5.563844_pt1 | contig 23293 bp, 16 predicted proteins | sample MGYA00242796_ERZ504637 | MGnify/ENA primary metagenome ERZ504637 (study PRJEB26092, sample SAMD00036306) | human gut metagenome | host: Homo sapiens | study: EMG produced TPA metagenomics assembly of... | reverse complement strand
CTTTACTCCATCTTCACTCAAAAGCAATTTTCCTGCATTTTCAGCATCAAAAACTTTGTAAAATTCATCAATAATACAAAATAATTCTGTAACTTTGTCCTTGGTAATCTCCATAATGATATCTTTTTATGTTTGTAACTAATTGGATTTCAACTACAAAGATACAAAAAATATCGGAGATTACCAACTTTTTTAGGCACTATTTCTTATCCCGAACTGAGGTAATAACTATAGCATTTTGAAACATTCTTTCCGATAGAAAGAAAGAGTAAATCTTCTTCTTTCTCATCATTCTTTATCGTATCTTTCGAATAACAATAATAATATGAGCACAAAAATTGCCCATGATCTATAACCTCATTCTTAGCTTGCAACAAAAGTGCATAAAAGAATAATACCGATATACTTATAATAAATCTCTTAACAACCATATTAATATAACCTTTAAGTTTAAAGAGTCACCTTTGTCATTTACTGAGCCCACTTTAAAAAGTAAGGTCTGTTTTAAGTGGGTTCAGTTAATTAAAATGATCTCGGTGCAAAATTACCGAAAATTGCTCAAACCGCCTAACTTTTTACATCATTTCTCACATAATATTTGTTCCCCAGTTTATTATGTAAAAATGATGTAAATTTCAAAAAGCCCCGACTACATCAAAGTAACCGAGGCTTTCCTTCAAAATCTTCTATTTTTTATGTTTCTTCAATCTTCCAATCCCCTATCGTTCGCTTTTGGCTATCATAATTGATTCCCACTTTAACCAATCGCTTTCCATCTGCCGAATAAGGTATCAGATATCCCTTATCGTCTATCTGCCTCAGAGCCTCTTCTGCCGACTTATCGTATTTCAGTTCTATCACATACACAGTATCAGGCATGTGCAGAACGGCATCAGCCCTACCTATTGCACTATCTTCTTCCACCAGGATATAAGCACCCAAGAGGTTGAAGATGAGATAGAACACCGTTTGAAAATCCTTTTCGTTTTTATTAGACAGACGGTTGGAGATACTAGCAAGATAAGCTTGCATCTTCTGCAAGGCGCCATCCATGTTGTTGCTATAGAGCTGTTCCAGAAAGGTAAAGATAAAACTATTATTATCCAATTGAATTGGGGACAGATAGTTTGGCGCAAGCGATTTCAACATTCCTATGCGCACTTCCCTGTTAGGATAGTCCAGCTGATAGCATTGCAATAGCGGATTATACTTCTTGATGGTAAGATAACCACTCTGGTAGAGCAAAGGAAGTGCTGAAGTCATCTGCTCTGGCGAAACATCAAAGTCATCAACCCCTACACTTTTCTGCTCAATATCCATCACTCCCACATGATACTTCTGCAAAGTCTTGATGAGATAACTTGGCGTACCGGAACTGAACCAATAAGCCGAAACCTTTTTGTTCTTCAAGGCCTTCACAAGACTGAAAGGATTGAATATATCTTCTGAATGATCACTGAAATGATAGCCATCATAATATGACGTAAGTTCACCTATTGTTTCTTCCAAGGTTCTGCCTAAATGCTTTGCCAACAACTCCACATCTGGCTTCATATCATTCAGAAGTTCCGTCTTACTAATACCGCAGATAGCAGAATACTGGTCGAACATGCTGATATTATCCAGATTGTTGATTTCACTAAAGATACTTAATTGAGAGAACTTGGTAATACCTGTGATAAAGACGAAACGCAACCAAGGGTCCAAGTATTTAATAGGACTATAGAAGTTCTTCATGATCAAACGGAGTTCTACCAGATTTTCCTTCTCATGCACGACATCCAGCAATGGAGCATCATACTCATCAATGAGAATGACTACCTTCTGCCCCGTCTGCTTATAAGCACGTTTTACCAGACATTCCAAACGCTGATTAGCCTTAATAGCCCAATCTTCCGTACCATAGATTTGTTCCAACTGGCTTAGCTTACCTTCCAATTCATTGATTAAGTCAGCAGGATTCATGTGCTTTGCCGTACTCATATCAAAATGAAAAACCGGATACTTTACCCATTCCTTCTCATAACCTCCAAGGGCAAGCCCATCAAACAGATTCTTTCTTCCTTCAAAATAAGCCTGAAGCGTAGAGACAAAAAGAGACTTTCCGAATCGTCTTGGGCGACTCAGAAACAGATATTTGGATCCATTTCTTATGAAATCCACAATATACTTAGTTTTATCCACATACACATAGTTTTCTTCTCGTATCTCAGAGAAGGTTTGTATGCCCACCGGATATTTTCTAATCTCTTCCATAGCTTTTCTTTTTTTATATTCCGCTGCGAAGTTACGAAGAAAAATGCATATATGCAAAGGTTTTCATCGAAAAATTTCAATGTTAACAAAAACAACTCATAGTTTTATGACTCCTAAGTCTATGAGTTCCGAAGTGGAAAACATAGAGATAAAAGCAAAGAAAATAACACGGACAAATTGAATTTGTCCGGACAAACTGCCCGACAGCCCATAAGTCACGAATTTTTAACCATTTACAAACACCCGGACAAAAGAGCCGGACAAATTCAATTTGTCCGTGCTTATAATTTAACTTAATTATTTTAACTTTTCTTCGTTCATACACTACGCTGATGCAACCTTCAGCCCGTTCTTAAACCATATGCGAAAGTTCAGTAAAAAAAGAATCGCCAGGAAGCTATTCTGTTGCTTCGCTGGCGATTCAGAGAGAGAGATTTATCTATGTGTAAATTATGTTTGCTATTCCGCCTGAATACCGAAGTACTCGTTGAGTTCGGCGATGGCAGCACCATCGGCATTAGGAAGATCCTTCACCAGCTTGCCTTTCTCCAGCAGGAGGATGCGGGAGGAGATGTCGGCAACGAAGTTGAGGTTGTGGCTGGAGATGATGACCGTGGTGCCCTGCTCCTTGCAGATGCGCTGAATCATGTGGGCGATAGTCATCTGAGAAGATGGGTCGAGATAGTTGAACGGCTCATCCAGGAGAAGAACCTTCGGATTAATAATCATAGCTCCGATGATACCAATCTTCTGGCGGTTGCCCTGAGAAAAATCACGGAGATACTTCTTGGTTCCCATGATTTCATCGTGCATAAAGCCCTCAAACTGAGCCAATCGTTCCTGCAGGGTTTCATCGTCAATGTGATAAACATCAGCGATGAAATCGAAGTATTCCTCAGGGGTGAGGAAGTCGATGAGGAATCTGCCGTCGATGTAACTGCCGGTATATTCCTTCCAGGTCTCACTCTCGTTCACCTTCTGTCCATTGCTTTCCACGAAACCATCATCTGCCTGAATCAGGTCGAGAATCAGACGGAGCAAGGTGGTCTTGCCCGCACCATTATTACCTACGAGTCCTATCAGCTCGCCCTTTGCAACACCCAGATTATCAATATCGAGTACGGTATTGCCATTATATATCTTCTTGAGATTCTGAATCTTGATATCCATTATTCTAATGTTTAATGTGTAGTGTTTAATGTTTACTTAGCTTTCCATGAACTTCTCCATGCGCTTATACTTGTTCTTCTCGAAGATGGCAGCTATCTTGGCGATGAACCATTTGTGGATGGCGAAGCTGAAGACTGCCAGCGCTACGCAGGTGACAAACCATGCCATCTCACCGAAGAAATAATAGACAGCACAGACACCAGCCAGCGGGAAGAGAAAGGCGATGGCATAAAGATTAATCTTCAGATTAGCTCCCTGCATGCTGAACATGGAAGTCTGGAATATCTCCAGACGGGAAGAGAAGAGTGCCGTAGGCAGATTGAAGAGATTGATGAATACTGCCAGACAGAAACCGCTGATGAGCACCTGGATTCCGATTCCTGCCTCCAAGAAAAGGAACGGAAGGGTAAGCAACAAAGCGACTGCACTCACCACCATATAATAATAGAAGCAATTCTGCAGCATCTGTTTAACCTTGACAGGCTTGGTTATCAAACCATGGAAGAAGTTTGCCTCAATGCCAAAGGTCCACTGCGACAACACCACCGATGGCAGCAGGATGGCACCCGCCACATAGAGGGTAGTCATAGCCACCTTGTCCCCCATTTCCTGTCCCGCTTCTGCCGGGAGCAAGGCAAAGAGATAGGCATCGAAAAGGAAGATGGCAGTAATCGTAATCACCATCGTACGGACACGCTTTGCTCTCAATGTGCCGATATATTGCAGACTGAAGAGGTTGATATGGCTGAATCCACGGAACTTGGAAACCTTCTGTTTCTGCTCGTTATAAATCTTTTCGTGATAGAGATAGATGGTAAGTCCGGCGAATACCGCTCCGGCAAGGAAGAAGAGACCTATCCATCCCATATATACCGGGAAGAAAGAAGCCGCAAACATATACCCTATGAGCACGGCAAACATTCCCATCCATCCCAATATCAAAGGCCATTTCAGAATCCACTCCGTAGCCTTGCGGTAACAGGTGATGTAGATGCCGTTGACAAAAGAGAACCCCAGGAACAGAAAGAAGCTGACAACAGCCTCACTTGCCGGCAGGAGATAGATGAACACCGGAAGCGTAAGCACCGGAAGCACATAGTTCCAGAAGCTCACGAGATTGGTAGTGAGCAGGAACTTGTTCCAGATTTTCTCTGGCACAGGGCGCGACTTCACGTAATCATCCATCGCCGTAATATCCCGCTTCATCACCATCTTCATGATGATGTCTGGAATCAGCATACCGACAACGATACCGGCTCCCAACAGGGCAGGCATGTCTTCGCCCCCAAGTTCTCCCCCATTCTCGGTGAAGCTGAGAAAGAAACTCACGCCCATCACCACATACAGGAAGATGATGTAGCACGCCACGAAGGCATCTCGCTTGTGGAAGTTACGGCGCTGCTGCAACCACCAAAGCCTTAAAAAGTAATCTCAACATAAATTATTCTTTTTATGGTTACGGGCACAAAGGTAAACAAAAATATCCGAAATCTCCTACAAAATGATAGAAATAACTTAAAAATAACATTAGATGAAAAGTAAGAGAAAACGGAAAGAGAAGAAAAGAAAGAATAGGAACATACGCAAAAACGGCATCTCCTCACGAAGATGCCGTTTCTTCCAAACTAACATTAACTTATATATCAACTATTCATCAAAACTATTATAAACCTAAAAGTCAACCTAAACGTATGTCATCTAAAACTTATAATACTCTTATTCAGGCTGAACCGGCAAGATGTTATCATCCTCATCATAGAAGAGAGGAGCCACCTTTACGCTGCGAAGCCAGGTTGTATCATTTGATGGCACACAGTCGTGATGGAAGAGATACCACTGTCCCTTGTACTCACAGATACTGTGATGAGTTGTCCAACCTACTACAGGCTCCAGAATCACGCCCTTGTAAGTGAACGGACCATAAGGATTATCACCTACAGCATAGCAGAGATAATGGGTATCACCTGTAGAGTAGCTGAAGTAATACTTGCCCTTATACTTATGCATCCAGCTGGCCTCGAAGAAGCGATGTGGATCATCAGCTGGCAATACATTACCCTCTTCGTCAACGATGACAACAGGCTTTGGCATTTCTGCAAACTGCTGCACATCATCAGTCATCATGGCTACACGAGATGGCAATGGATTCTCCTTGCCCTCTGGAAGATGCTCATCCTTCAGTGCCTTGTTGTCCTTGTACCACTGAAGCTGACCGCCCCAGATACCACCGAAGTAGCAGTAAATCTTGCCATCATCATCCTTGAACACGCAAGGGTCGATGCTGTATGACTTGCGGATAGGGTCGGCATTCGGAACGAAAGGACCTTCAGGCTTATCCGCCACAGCCACACCGAGATGGAACACGCCATTATAATCCTTGGCAGAGAAGATGAGATAGTACTTGCCATCCTTCTCCACAACATCGTTGTCCCACATCTGCTTCTCAGCCCATGGCACATCCTTCACATCGAGAATCACACCATGATCGGTTACCTCACCTTCCATCACATCGTCCATAGAGAGAACATGATAGTCTTTCATCTGGAAGTGACCACCATCATCGTCGAAGCTTTCGCCGCTATCCCAGTCATGAGATGGGTAAACATACAGGCGACCGTTAAACACATTGGCAGATGGGTCTGCCATATAATCCTTTGGGAACAAATATCTTGCTTTCATTGTTGTTTATTATTTTAAGAGATGTACAATATTATCTAAAGAGATTTTACTTAAAGAGATTGACGATTTCCTTCACCACTGGCTTCACCTCGTTGTTGCGGTCGATGAGCAGTGGATAGTTGGTTCTGCCAGGGATAGGCCAGCCATTCAACCAAGAGTGACCATCGTTGACACCCCAGAAGGTAACACGACTGATGACATCCTTGTGACGCTCTACAATCTTAAAGAGATCGAGATAACGCTGGTTGAAGAGTTTCTGTGCCTTCTTGTCAAGTCCCTTCACGTATGGATTGTACTTCTTCTGAAGTTCAAACCTTTGGCTGATTTCCGCTCCGCCGAATCCTTCCGGATTAGGAAGCATGTTCATATCCAACTCCGTCAGCATCACCTTCACTCCTTCACCAGCAAAAGCCTCGATGCTCTTCTCATACTCAGCATAGTCAGGATAATCAAAACCATTATGGCTCTGCATACCTACTGCATCGATGCGGACACCCTTCGCCTTCAAATCGCGAACCAGTTTGCAGATAGCCTCTCGCTTGGCTGGCTTCGAAGTAGAATAATCATTGTAGTAGAGTTCTACGTTTGGATCAGCCTCATGCGCAAAGCGAAAAGCCAACTCGATGAACTCCGGACCGATAATCTTATAATATAAAGACTTGCGATAAGAGCCATCATCCTCGAAAGCCTCGTTCACAACGTCCCAACCCTTTACTCTACCTTTATAATGAGTAACCACATTCATAATATGGTTATATATTCTGCCGATAAGCACTTCACGGCTTACCAGATTACCCTTATCATCGGTAAACATCCACTTAGGTGGCTGAGAATGCCAAACCAGACAATGCCCGATCAAGGTCTTGCCGTTCTTCTCTGCCCAGTCAGCGAGTTTATCGCCATCAGTGAAATCAAAGCGATTCACCTCCGGATGATTCTTCTCGCCCTTCATACAGTTCTCGGCAACCACCTGGTTAAACTGTTTCTTCACTACTTCCTCACCTGCAGGGTCTTGTCCATTAGGCAAATCGGTATTAATGGCAGCACCTACCAGGAAGTACTTACCCATAGTTTCCTGGAATGTTGGGATTTGAGCTGCTGAGTTCGCTTTTTGAGCGAAAGCTGTTGAAGCAAGCATCAGCCCCAGTGCCAGAGTTGTGATCTTTTTCATATCTTATATCTATTTTTCTCGTTAATAATTATAGTCTCTAGTTTTCTTCCTTGTGTCGGGCCTCAATCTTCTTGTTGATGTCGTCAATAACCTCATCGGTCAACTCATATTTAGAGATGATGAACATCGCCAAGCCCAGCAAGATGGCAGGGATCACGCATACCAGCCAGCGGATACCTTCCTGTGCCAAAGGAGTCTGCTGCTCCAAATCGTTCATGAAGTAAGCACCGGCAGCATTACCTACCGACATCATGGCGAAGGCTGTAATGAAGAAGAGTGCAACGATACGGAGAGGACGGTTATGGAAGAATTCTGTCCACAGGTCACTCACCTTAACGTTCTTGGTTTCCTTCTCGTCCATTACCACACGCTCTTTGGTCTGGGTAAAGCAGAATACCGAAAAGGGCGAAACCTACCAGAGCATAGATCAGCATGGCAACAAACCAGGCATTACCATCAATAGGAAGCGAGTTGCTCTCTTGAGCTGCCGCAGCCTGATAACCGGTCCATGCAAGGACTGCACCTGGAACAACACCACCCAAAGCCATACCAGCCTTGTAGAAGATACCGGTCAGAGCATTGACAATACCCGCAATACGCTTGCCGCTGGTATATTCTGCAAAAGAGATGACCTCTGGAATCAGAGCCCACATATATCCTGTAGCTACGATTACGCCTGTTGATTTGATGAACTGAGCGATATAAACCAGCGTGATATGATCCTTTACAGGTCCCATCTTGCTGATGATATAAAGCATCGCCATACCCACGATAGCCACAGTAAGGAAGATGTAGAACATATTCTTCTTGCCTACCTTTTCTTGATGGCAGGCACCAGCGGCATAAAGATGAAGGATGGCAGAGAACCCAAACCCATGAAGAGCGCCATTTCGAAAGGGAGATCCTTGGCTGCTGCAAGCATGGCTACCAGGATTGGAACACCTGCTGATACACAGAGTCCACCCACATTTGCCATAAACATACGTACAGAGGTAAGAATGGTTATCTCGTCTGTATCGCGAGTCAGCGATGAGTTCAAGGCTCCGTAAGGCACATTAATCAATGTATAGAGCATTGACAAGCCTACGTATGTTACGTAAGCATAGATGAGCTTGATGGTTTCTGTCTGTCCTTCCATACCATTCCAAAAACAGAGGATGGCAAGTACGGTGAGTGGCAAACCCGCCAGGACAAGATATGAACGATACTTACCCCAACGTGGATTATGCTTATCTACATAAGTTCCCACCAATGGGTCCCAGAGTACATCGACCAAGCGAACCACCAAGAACATGGTGGCAGCAACGCCCGGATTGAGTCCGTAGATGTCGGTGTAGAAAAACAACAGATACATACAGATGGTCTGGTAGATGAGGTTTTGTGCCAAGTCGCCAGATCCGAATCCGATGCGTTGTAGCCAATTCAGTTTGTAGAATCCCTTAGATTCTTGTGATACAGTTGTCTGTTCCATATTTTATTCAGTCATTAAGTTTACACCTTATTATATATATAACATAAAAGATGCATATAATATATTTACTTCAATTTCTCTGCGGCAAACTTGCCCATTGCCTCATATCCCTTCGGATTGAGATGCAGCCAGTCGTCAGAATACTCAGCCTTCAGACGCTGAGGGTCTTTCGGATCGCGGGTCAGCTCATCGAAATCGATGACCTCGTCGAAGACACCACTTTTTCTGATCCATTCGTTCACGGTCTGTCGCATCGCCTCATGCCAATAAGAATACCAGCCGTTTCCCTTGGTTGGGGTGATGGTTCCGCCATACACCTTGATTCCCTTTGCCTTGGCTTTCGCTATCAGCACCTTGTAGCAGGCAATCAGGGTATCTGTTACATGCTCATAATTTCCGCTGCAGCAACCGATATCGTTGGTTCCCTCGAAGATGATGAGTTTATCTACACCTGTCTGTCCCAGGACATCACGATCGAAACGTTTCATGGCTGGTTCGCTCAATCCACCTTGCACCACGCAGTTGCCACCGATTCCAAGATTCAATACGCCGTATGGCTTCTCTGCATTCAAGGCATCCGAGAGGAAATCGGTCCAGCGGTTCTGATGGTTGGTAGTACTTCCACGGCCATCGGTAATAGAGTTTCCGAGGATAGCTACCACAGGGGTAGCCTTATCGGTCTTCACATCAATGGCAGAAAGATTGTACCAGTGGTCAGCCTTTTCCTGCTTATCAAAAGCTGCATCTGCAGGTTTCACCGCCTTGCCCTTCACATTACTTACTATATAAGATGTGGTACGTGAACCACGATGGGATGTTGCATTCACTGGAGTCTGCTTGCCATAGTCGATGGTAATCGTGAGGCGCTGTCCAGTCTTCAAGGCATATTTCAAATCATCTGAGAAGATAGCCTTGCCAGGAGCGATGGTTACATTCTTCTTGCCATTGAATTTAAGATACTTCACCGTCTTGGCATTGATTCCCCAATTGCTTGGAACATCAGTATCTGCAATATAAACCGATTTGATTTCTACCGGTTCCTTGCTCTGCTCATTGCTGAGCTTCACTCTGAGTTCCTCTCCGCCAAAGGAAACATGAACTATCTGTCGACAAGAACGGTTGCTCAAGCTTTCCTTAGGCATATCTCCTTTACCAGTCCATTCCACTGCAGTAGCCCAAGATCCTTTCCATACCTTCTGGGCAAAAGCTACAGAACTTGACGTAGCCAATACGAGCGCCAGCGATAAGATTTTGATTGCTTGTCTATTCATTGTTATTATGATGCTTTTAATGTTTTTATTGTTGTTGACGATGCAAATTTACTAATAAGTAATGAAATAACAGGTATTTAATAGTTACCATTACTTTTCTATTTGTTTCATACTTGCAAAAAGGGCGCAAAAAGATAAAGAAACAAAAAGAAATGAAACATTTTGTTGCATTAGAATTTGTTTCTTTCATTGTTTTTTGTTACTTTTGCAGCCGTAACAACCTATTTTAAACAAGAAAACGGACAGGAAATATGAAGCATATCAGACATTGCCTAACGGCACTCTTCGCTATCACCATCTCGCTCATGGTATGGGCTGACAGTGCTGAACTTTTCACATCGGGCAAACTGTCAAGTTCGCTTATCAACTGCATTGTGCAGGATAAATACGGATATATCTGGGTGGGAACCGAATACGGACTCAGCAAGTTCGACGGCTACCGCTTTACCAACTATCTGCACAACGAAGAAGACACAACCTCCATTACTGACAACATTATCTCCGACCTGCTGGTAGATAAGAAAGGTAACCTGTGGATAGGTAGTGCCAAGGGACTGATGCGCTATAATTATGAGACGAACGATTTCGCCCGTCTCCAGTTTCCTGATGGCAGAAAGCCACGTATCTATTCTATGGTAGAAAGTCACAATGGCGATATCCTGCTGGGTACTGCAGGATATGGTCTCTATTCTGTAAAAGACAGAAATACCCAGAAAGGAACAGACGACCTTTTCACTATCAGACAGGAAAGGCAATACGCTGAGCGCGATTCTGATGTATTCTTTACCCATATCTATGAAGATAAGCATCATTATCTCTGGCAGAGTAGCCACCTTTCTATCTTCACCCGTTTCATCAAGAAACAAGGCAAGGTGCAGCGCAAAGACTTCAAATCGCCATGCGGAGCACCTGTGGCTTTCATCCAACATCGCCCGCAGACCATGCTCATCGTCTGCATGTATGGCATCGTCTATTATGATTACCGCACAGGCCGCATCGCTGATGCCGGCTACGACTTTGGCGGTTATCAGAATAATGTAACCATCAACAATGCTACCTTCGACCACGAAGGCAACCTTTATATCAGTACCTCTGAGCATGGTGTTCTCATGATCAGAAAGGGAAGCAACAGGGTAGAACAGTTGGAGAACAGCAACAGCAGTTTCAATCTGGCTACCGCCTTCGTCAACGAAATCATCGAAGATAAGGACAACAATCTCTGGATAGGATGTTACAACAAAGGTCTGTACCTGATCAACCAGCGCCAGCAGGCTTTCAACAGCTGGAGTTTCTCTGCACAGAACTACATCATCGGCAGCAGCGTTTCATCTATTGCACAAGGCGAAAATGGTGAAACATGGTGTACGGTACAGAACAGTGGTGTGTTCTGTTTTTGATGCTTCAGGCAAGATTATCGCCCACCCTCAGTCACCTGCAGGTACCGGCATCATCTATAAAGACCGACGTGGCGATTACTGGATCAGCAATGGCAGCGCACTCTACAGCTACAACCCTCATACAGGTACATACCAGCAGAAACTCACCTTTACCAGCGCCGGCATCTACTGTATGACTGACGATGCACAGGGCAACCTTTACATTTCTGTATACAGTAAAGGCCTATATATATATAATGTGGAAAGCGGCAAGGTTACCGTTCTGAATATGCGGCAAAGAGGCGATAAAGGATTTCTCTGCAACGACTGGGTGCGAAGCATGGCGCTCGATCATACAGGCCATTTATGGATAGGAACCTCTAATGGAGTTTCCTGTCTCAATACCCGAACGCTCAGTTTCAAGGATTTCGGATGGCCCAACATTCTGAAAGACAGACAGGCGAATGGTATCTGCGAAGGAAAGAACAGTGATATTATCATCGGTACCGAAGAAGGAATCTATCTGTTTGACAGAAAGAGCAACAAGACGAAGAACTTCCCTCATGCGGAAGCGTTGAAAGGCAAGCAGGTCTGCAGCATCATCAAAGACCAGAAGGGTGACTTGTGGGTAAGTACAACCATGGGCATCTGGCAGTACGAACAGAAGAACAGACAGTTTATCGGGCATATCAACGGCAACGGACTTACTACCCGTGAGTACGTGCTGGGCTCTTCCATGCATACCGCCAACGACCTTATCGCCTTCGGAACCAGTGATGGTATCACAACCTTCTATCCTGACGTTGTCAGGGCCAAGAAGATGGAACTGGGAGAAGTACATCTCACCAACTTCATCATCGACGGAAAACCAATCAACTGTATGGTCAAAGACTTCAGCATTCCTTACTCCCAGAATTCATTCACTCTGGAGTTCTCGCTGCTCAACTACAGGAATACCGATAATATCAGTTTCCAATACCGCATCAACGACGGCAAATGGAACAGTACCAATGAGGGAGCCAATGCCGTAGCATTCAACAAGTTGAAACCGGGCGACTATACGCTGGAAGTAAGAGCTACCAGCAATGGCAGATATTCCAAGAATCCTACCATCATCAACATCAAGGTATGCGATCCTTGGTATGCATCACCCGAGGCATATCTCCTCTATATCCTGATCATAGCAAGCGTCATCCTGTATGTTATCTATACATACGAGCGCCGCCGCAAGGCAGACCTGGAAGAGACCAAGATGCAGTTCCTCATCAATGCCACCCACGATATCCGCTCGCCGCTGACATTAATCATGGGGCCGCTCAACAAGCTGAAAACCAGATTAACAGATGCCGAAAGCAAACAGGATATCGATACTATCGACCGCAATGCCCAGCGCCTCCTGCTTCTGGTAAACCAGATACTTGATGAGCGAAAGATAGACAAGAACCAGATGCATCTCCACTGTCAGGAGACTCCGCTCAAGGATTTCCTGCATGGCATCATATCGCTCTACCGCTTCAATGCACAGGAGCGCAACATCACCCTTTCGCTCAAAGAAGACGAAAGCCTCAGCAGCGACAAAGGCAAGCTGAAGGTTTGGATAGACCGCATCAACTTTGACAAGGTTATCTCCAACCTGCTCTCCAATGCCATGAAGTATACCTTTGATGGCGGCGAGATTACTGTTATCATAGGTAAAGACGAAAAGAATGCCATCATCAGGGTAGAAGATACAGGCATCGGACTGAAGGAAGAAAAGACCGACCGCCTCTTCGAACGTTTCTATCAGGGGAACAACAGCAGCGGAATCCATATCGAAGGAACCGGTATCGGACTCAACCTCTGTAAGGCGTTTGTAGAAATGCACGGAGGCAAGATTAAGGCCTACAACCGTACCGACGGCATCAAGGGTTCCTGCTTCGAAGTAAGTATCCCGCTGGGCAACAGCCATCTGCAGCCAGGCGAGATACTGGAAGAAGAAGACAAGAAGGAGCAGGAGATTACCAAAAAGAAAGTACAGGCCAACCGCAACTTCAATATCCTGATAGTTGACGATGACAACGAGATTGCCCAATACATCAAGACAGAACTGAGCGACTGGTACCGCTTTGAGCATGCCTGCAACGGCAAGGAGGGTTTGAAGATGCTGCTCACCGGCAAGTACGACCTCGTGATAAGCGATGTGATGATGCCGGAGATGGATGGAATCACCATGCTCAAGAACATCAAGAGTAACAGCAACATCAGCGATATTCCTGTCATCCTGCTCACCTCGAAGAGCGAGGTTGAAAACCGGTTGGAGGGACTTCGCAGAGGAGCCGATGCTTTCCTGGCAAAGCCTTTCGACATGGAAGAGCTGCATATCCTTATCGACAACCTGGTGGATAATGTGCGACGCATCCGCGGCAAATACAGCGGAGCACAAGGTCAGAAGGCAAAGATTGAGCAGATTCAGGTAAAGGGCAACAACGATGCCCTGATGGAACGCGTGATGAAATATATCAACGCCCATCTTGCCGACCCGGACCTCAATGTAGAGAAACTTACCGAGGAGGTAGGTATCAGCCGTGCACAGCTCCACCGTAAACTGAAGGAGATTGCTGGTGTTTCTGCCGGAGAATTTATCCGTAACCTCCGTCTGGAACAGGCGGCACGACTCATCGAAGAGGGACAGATCAATATCACGCAGGTAGCCTACTCTGTAGGTTTCAACAACCAGACCCACTTCTCTACCGTGTTCAAAAAACACTATGGCATGTCGCCTAGCGAGTATGCTGAAACAAAGAGAAATGAGAAATAAACAACAAATAGAAGAGAATAAGGTATTTTTTCGTATCTTTGCAGCAGAAACAATAACAATATAAACTAACGGTCTGCAAAGATATGAAGAAATACCTCATTTTATTATTTACGGTACTTACATCACTCCATGTTTCTGCACAGAGTGACGGTTCACAGTTATGGCTCGGAAAGCAGTATGCTAACTCATGCCAAGTCATTTCACAGTTGCCTGATGATGCAACAGCCAAGATTGCCAAGCAGGAGTTGGAAAACAACTGGCGTGGCAAGAATGTTGAGCTCAAGATAGACAAGGCTCTGAATCTTGGCGAGGGCTATAACATCTACGCCCGTCCTGCACAGCAAGGCGACAACATTCAGTACGAGGCAACTATCACCGCCAGCAATCCTATCGGTTTGCTCTACGGTGCCTACGAGTTGATTCGACTTCAGAACACCGATGCCTACAACACAGGTAGCGGCAAGCAGCAGAACTTCAGCAAGACCATCGATGAAACCGAGAAACCTCAGGTGGGTCTCCGCATTCTCAACCATTGGGACAATCTCGATGGCAGCATCGAACGTGGCTATGCCGGAAAGAGCATCTTCAAATGGGAAGAAATCAAACTCGGCAAAAACGGTAAGGGCGGCAGCATCAGTAAGAGTCTGCACGACCGTCTCATCACCTACGCCCGTGCCAACGCCTCTTTGGGCATCAACGGCAGCGTGCTCAACAATGTGAATGCATCGCCAAAGATGATGACTGCAGAATATATTAATAAGGTGAAGATCATCGCCAACATCCTGCGTCCTTATGGTATCCGGGTATACCTCAGCATCAACTTCGCTTCGCCTATGGCTTTAGGCTACACCAAGACTGCCGACCCACTGGATAAGAAGGTACAGCAGTGGTGGAAGAAGAAGGCAAAAGAGATATATGCTACCATCCCAGACTTTGGCGGATTCCTCGTAAAAGCCAATTCTGAAGGACAGCCTGGTCCTGGCGACTACCACCGCACACATGCCGATGGAGCCAACATGCTTGCCGATGCCGTCAAACCATACGGAGGCATCACCATGTGGCGAAGCTTTGTATATGGTGCTAACCATAAGGGAGAAGACCGTGTAAAGCAAGCTGTCAGCGAATTCAAAGGTATGGATGGCAAGTTCCGTGACAACGTCATCTTGCAGTCAAAGAATGGTCCGCTCGACTTCCAGCCTCGTGAGCCATACGCTCCTATCTTCGACAACATCAAACAGACTCCACAGATAGCAGAACTTCAGATTACCCAGGAATATCTTGGTCAGTCAAAGCATCTCACCTATCTCGCTCCTATGTGGAAGGAATTCTTTGGCTTTGTTAATCCAGACAGACTGGTTGGAATCTCAGGTGTAGCCAATATCGGTGATGATGCCAACTGGTGCGGTCATCCGTTCTCTCAGGCTAACTGGTATGCTTTCGGCAGATTGGCATGGAATCCTTCACTTACAGCCGAGGAGATTGCTCACGAATGGCTCGTACAGACCTACGAAAACCAGGACGAGAAATTTACCAAGCCGGTAGAGATGATGATGATGACTTCGCGCGAAGCTTGCGTCAACTATATGATGCCTTTGGGTTTGCACCACATCTTCAAGTTCGACCACCACTACGGTCCGGAGCCAGATGGTTTCATCGCAAGTTATCCTTTGGAATGGTGTCCGGTCTACTATCACAAGGCTGATGCTCAGGGTGTAGGTTTCGACCGTTCATCCAAGGGAACAGATGCTGTCGGTCAGTACCCAGAACCATATCGCAATCTGTATGATAACATCGAGACCTGTCCTGAGGAATATCTTCTCTGGTTCCACCATGTGCCTTGGACTTACAAGATGAAATCAGGCAGCACCCTCTGGCAGGAACTCTGCATGAAGTACAACATGGGTGTGGCGATGGTAGAAGTATACCGCGACTTCTGGCATACCTCAGCCAAGCAGTTTATGAAGGGGCATGAGCAGGAATGGCAACATACAGACTCTCTGCTCAATGTACAGTTGGAGAATGCAAAGGAATGGCGCAATACCTGTCTCAAGTATTTTCAAGCCTTTTCTAAAATGAAGATTTATGAATAAGATTGTATTATCTTTTCTTGCATTATTATGCTGCATCAACATACAAGCTGGAGTGAAACTGCAGAAGCAAGGCTCTGCAACCCAGCTTGTTGTCAATGACAAGCCGATGCTTCTCCTGGCTGGTGAGTTGAGCAACTCTGCCGCAACGAGTCCTGCCGACATCAGGAAAGCATTGAAACAGATGAAGAATAGCGGAGTCAACTCTGTCTTCGTTCCTGCATATTGGGAATTTGTAGAACCTAATGAGGGCAAATATGATTTTGCACTTGTAGACAGCGTCATCACAACTGCCCGTAAGCATGACTTGAAGATTGTCTTCCTATGGTTCGGTGCCTGGAAGAACTCCATGAGCTGCTATGCTCCACTATGGGTAAAGGAAAACACCAAACGTTTCCCTCGTTCACTCACAGAGAACAGCAAGCCATTAGAGATATGCACAGCCTTCAGCGATAACCTGCTTCAAGCAGACAAGCGAGCTTTCTGCGAACTGATGAAACACATTAAAGCAGTAGACAGTCAGGAGAATACCGTTATCATGATGCAGGTAGAAAACGAAATCGGCATGCTCGAATCTGCCCGCGACCACTCTCCTCTTGCCGAAAAAGCTTACAGACAACCCGTTCCTGCCCATTACTCAAGGCGCTCAAGCTCAAGAAAAAAGGTACATGGGCAGAAGTTTTCGGTACTGACCGTTATGCTGACGAGAAATTCCAGGCATATTATTATGCCAAGTATGTAGAGCAGCTAGCCTCAGCAGGCAAAGCCATCTACAATATTCCGATGTATGTAAATGCAGCAATGAACAGTCGTGGCAGAAAACCTGGCGAATATCCTTCTGCCGGACCACTTGCCCATCTGATTGATATTTGGAAATGTGGTGCACCAAGTATCGACATCTTTGCACCAGATATCTATGATACAGGTTACAAGGGATGGGTAGAGAAATACAAGCGTGCCGACAATCCTTTCTTCACTCCAGAAGTGAAATGTGATATCAATAGCGGTGTAAAAGCATATTATACCTTTGGCGAAACAGATGCCATCAGTTTCAGTCCGTTCGCTCTCGATGAAGCCAACTACAAGGTGAAGAATAGTCTCAGACGTTCATATAAGGTTATCAACCAGCTCTCTCCTATCCTGCTTCAGCATCAGGGAAAGGGCAAAAACTGGGGATTACTCTTCGACCAGGAAGATAAAGAACACATCATCGAAGATGGTGATATCACCATGACTTGCCGCCACTTCTTCACGCTACCATGGGATCTTCGCGCTACAGATGGAAGTAAATGGCCTGAAGGCGGTGGCTTGATTGTGAAACTAGCCAAGAACGAATACATCATAGCTGGTAATGGTATCGTCGTAGTCTTCCAAAGCAAGACAGAAAAAGCGCAAGCTGAAGAAAAAAAACTCGGTGAGGACGGATTTGTAGACAACGGTGGAACCGAAACAAAGAAACAAGCCACAACTTTCAAAGGTAAACGTATCGGTATCGGATATGTAGACCAGGTTGAAGTAGACAAAAACGGCAAATTACAGTTTATCCGCCGTGATAATGGCGATCAGGACCACCAGGGACGCCATGCCCGCATCTCATGTGGAGACAATAAAATACTCCACATCAAGCTATACGAATACTAAAACGTCTATATATAATAAGGTATAAAGGGGATTTGCAACTGCATATCCCCTTTTTTCTGCCCAAACATGCCTAGTTTTATTGTACATGAAACATTTAAAAACACGCAAGATACAAATTTTAACTACACTTTACAAAAAAGGACATATCTTTGCAGCCGTAAACAATTAACAAAATAGTGAGTTGTAAACATTTTATACACCTATAAGCTGTTAAATTATGAAGTTAGATTTAAAACAAACAACGATCTTAATGGGTATGTGTTCCGCACTTGGAATGTATGCCCCAGAGGTACAAGCTAGCAATGGAGAAGCAAATTCTCTAATAGCAACTTCAGTACAACAAACAAAAAAGGTTACAGGTAATGTCAGCGACTCTATGGGTCCGCTGATTGGTGCAACGGTAAAAGTAAAGGGAACATCCAATGGAGTAGCAACAGACATGGATGGTAATTTCACTCTTGACGTTAAACCCGGAGCAACCCTTATCATTTCTTATGTGGGTTATAACACACAAGAAGTAGTCGTAACAAAACAATCATCCCTTAAAATTACGATGAAAGAGGATGGTCATGCTCTCAATGATGTGGTTGTCATCGGTTATGGAACCCAACGCAAGGAAGCAATCACGGGTTCAGTTGCCAACGTAGGAGGCGACAAATTGAACCAAATCGTATCATCAAATGCGGCACAAGCCCTTCAAGGCCGTGTTGCAGGTGTACTGATGACCCAAACATCTTCCCAGCCTGGTGCCGAGATGCAGATTCGAATTCGTGGACAGCGTTCTTTGAATGCAAGCAACGATCCTCTGATTGTACTTGATGGCATTCCATTCATGGGCAACCTTTCAGATATCAATCCTGCCGATATCAAGTCTATGGACATTTTGAAAGATGCCTCTGCCACAGCCATCTATGGTTCCCGTGGAGCCAATGGCGTTATTCTTATTACGACCGCTAAGGGCGCAGAAGGAACACCAGCCAAAGTAAGCTACAACGGCTATTTTGGTTTCAAAAAGATATTCCATAAATATCCAATGATGAATGGTCCTGAATTTGCTGCTCTTCGTAAAGCCGCAGGCAAATACGAAAACACTTTGGATGAAAGCGATGATACTGATACAGACTGGCAAGACTTATTCTTCAAGACAGGTATTACTACAAGCCATGATGTAAGCGTTTCAGGTGGCACAAAGGGCGGTAGCTATAGCTTTGGTGCAGGTTACTATCACGACGAAGCAGTTGTTCCTACACAGGGATTCAATCGTATTTCTGTACGTGGAAACTTTGACCAAAGTGTAGGCAAATACTTCCGCTTTGGTTTAAGCACAAACAACAGCTATCGCGAAATTAAGGGCGGCAACGTTGGTCTCTATAATGTTTTAACAATGAGTCCTTTGGCTAGTCCTTACAATGAAGACGGAACCATGAAGCGTGTCATTAAGATGCCTTTGGACAACACTTGGGTCTTAACAAGAGACGTAGCTGAAGGTTTGGAAGATTCTTGGCTCAACGAAAATAAGGGCATTGGTTCATACAACACCTTATTCGCAGAAGCAAAGTGTCCTTGGATTAAGGGATTGACATATCGTATCAATGTTGGTTTAAACTATCGCACTAGCAAACAGGGTGCCTTTACAGGAACAGGCGTTGGCAGCGATAATGCAGATTCTCCTAACAGTGCTTCGGTTCAACAATCTACATACAAAAACTGGGCTGTAGAAAATCTTATAACTTACGACAACACCTTTGCAGAGAAGCATCATGTAAACGTTGTCGGCATGTATTCTGCTGAACAGACCACATACGAGCAAACCCATATGTCTGGTCAGGCTATCCCTGCTGAATATTTCCAATATTATAATATTGGTGCAGCAACCAAGAACCTGTCAGTCAACCCTGGCTATCAAAACTACTGGCAGAGTGGATTGATGTCTTGGATGGGTCGTGTTATGTATTCTTATGACAACAGGTATATGCTTTCAGCAACCTTCCGTGCTGACGCATCCTCTCGTTTGGCGAAGGGACACCAGTGGCATACCTATCCTGCAGTATCTGCAGGTTGGAATATCGCTCGAGAAAACTTCATGAAGAGTTTGACCTGGATTGACAACTTAAAACTCCGTGTAGGTTATGGTGAAACATCTAACCAGAGTATCAACCCTTACTCTACTCTCGGTGCATTGAGTACTCGCCCATACAACTTTGGTCCTACTGGATATGACCGTGGTTTCTATGTAAGCACATTGCCTAATGACGAATTAGGATGGGAGTATTCATCAACCTGGAACTTCGGTGTTGATTTCAGTCTGTTCCAGGGTCGTTTAAGCGGTACATTGGAATACTATATTCAAGATACCAAAGACTTGCTTCTTGGCGTTTCCCTGCCATCTACTTCTGGCGTAAACAGTTATACTGCCAACATTGGTAAAACTCGCAACAAGGGTGTCGAATTCACCTTAAACGGAACTATCATTGATGGTAAGAATGGTTGGACATGGGATGCCGGCATTAATCTCTATGCAAACAAGAACAAGTTGGTAGCTCTTGCATCTGGAGCAGATCGAGATCTCAGCAATCGTTGGTTTGTAGGTCATCCTATTGATGTCATCTACGACTACAAGAAAATTGGTTTGTGGCAGAAGGACGACAAGTATCTGGACGTCTTGGAACCTGGTGGCAACGTAGGTATGATTAAAGTAGAGTATACTGGTGACTACAAAGAAGATGGAACTCCTACACGCCAAATAAATAGTGATGATATGCAAATCATGGAGATGGATCCAGACTTGATGGGTGGTTTTAACACAACAGTGGGCTACAAGAACTTTGATTTGACAGTTATTGGTTCTTTCCAAATTGGCGGTAAATTAATTAGTGCGCTTCATTCTTCTAATGGTTACCTGAACCTGATGAGTGGACGTCGTAATAATATCAAGGTAGATTACTGGAGTGAAGAAAACACCAACGCAAAGTATCCTAAGCCAGGTGGCATTGCTTCGGGCGACAACCCTAAATATGGCTCTACACTCGGCTACTTCGATGCTGGTTACTTGAAGATTCGTACCATCACCTTAGGCTATAATTTTGATAAGCTGAAGGCTGTCAAGAACTTCGGTATCAGTAAACTCCGTGTATATGCATCTGTACAAAACCCATTTGTATTCTTCTCTCCTTTCAAGAATGAATGCGGTCTTGATCCAGAAACCAATACTTTGAGTAATAATGGCAGTACCATGGCAGTAACCATGGATGGTTACACAGGGGCTCACAAATTGCCTGTAGTAGGTTATAATACCCCAGCTACACGAAACTTTATCTTCGGCGTTAATGTTACATTCTAAAAGACTTACAATTATGAAGAATATTAGAAAAAATATATTAGGTCTTGGCATTGCTTCTATAGGAATTTTGATGCTAGGCTCTTGCTCAGACATTTTGGATGAGCAACCACGCAGTCAATACGACCCAACATTCTTTACTACCGAGAATGGTATCAAAGGTGGCTTGACCGCACTTTACTCTCACCTGCGTGATACTTACGGACAGGCATATTACTATAATAATTGCGAAACTGGTACTGACGAGTATACATGGGCCCAAAGTGCCGATGGCAACTTTAAGGACGCAGACCTTTCAGGTATTGGCAACTTAACTTCTTTGTCTTGCCGTGCTGACGCTTTGTGGGGTAATGCCTTTATCTACATAAACACAGCAAGTGGTGTCATAGAAAATGGAGAGAAAGGAAATATCTCCGAAGCTTTACTTTCAGAGGCTCGTTTCTTCCGTGCATTCGATTACTTCCGTCTGGTACAAACCTTTGGTGGCGTACCTTTGGATTTGGGTGCTGGCGAAATGAAATTCAACACAGCTCCTACTCGTGTCTCTGTACGTAACACGGTACCAGATGTTTATACTAAAGCCATTTTCCCTGATCTCAAGACAGCAATAGAGAATCTTCCAGAAAAGGGACGTGTTACTGGTGGTGTCACTAAGACATTGGCCCGTTTGGTACTGGCACAGGCTTACTTAACCTATGGTTGGTGGTTAGAGAATCCAAAGAACATTCCTACCTATCCAGAGTGTCAACGTACAGACCCAGATGGACATGATGCAGCATGGTATTTCCAGCAGGCTTACAATGTTGCCATCGAAGGCATTCAGAACCCTGGACCATTTGGCTTAATGGATACTTATTATGACGTAAATCTTGCAGAAAACGATCGTAATAAAGAAATGTTACTTTACGCAGACCATACAGAAAGCAGTGAAGAATACAATGGTGGCTCACTTAGTTATGGCAGTGGTGGCGCACCAGACAACTTCGCCTCTTGGATGGTATGCTGGAACTACCCTAACATGGTAATCGATAAGGCTGATGGTTCTAAGTTCAATCCAGTATTGCGTGCTGCTGTTCAAGCCTTAGGACGTCCTTGGACTCGTATGGCACCTACGCAGAATGTTTTCAAAGAGACTTTTGCTGACAAGACCAATGACTCTCGTTATGATGGCACATTCACCTACACATTCCGTGCGAACTGGGACTTAGGCGGCAATAACACAGAAAAAGGTATTGGTGCCAATGGTATGGACATCAAGGTGGGTGACGCTGTCCTCACTTTCGTTGATAACGATAACAACATCTCTTACAATGGAAATGGCGCAGGTGTAGGCGCAGGTACAACCGCTGGTCGTGCAGATTATGTAGTAGGTCCATCCGGCATTAGTCGTTTCAAATATCCTATCCTTTGGAAACTTGGTCCTTATCGTACTGACAACAATGGAACTGTCGGACAACCTAATGCAGGTAGTACACGTCCGTTCCCTATCTGCAAGTTCTCAGAGCTCTACTTTGCTGCAGCAGAAGCAGCTGTAAAGGGCGCCACAACACAAACAGGTTTTTCTGCTCGTGAATTAATCAACGTAATTCGTGCTCGTGCAGGAAAATGGCGTTGGGACAACAATGGTAACAAGGAGAAGATTGAAGACCACAGTGCAGAAATGACTGCAGCCACTCCACAAGTAATCACTATTGACTACATTCTCGACGAGTTAGGTCGTGAGTATTTCGGTGAGGGACATCGTTGGTTTGACCTTGTTAGAACACAGACATGGAAAGATCGTGCAGGGAAATACACGATTTGTGGTGATAAAGCAGAAGACCATACACCAGAGACCTTCACTCGCAATATTCCTGATGGTTTCTATCTCCGCCCTATTCCACAGGGACAGATAGATGCATTGATGATGAGCGATACAGAAAAGGAAGCTTATCAAAATCCAGCTTATCGATAACTAAGTAATAATCGAGTAGGAGGAAAACGAAGTAGTTTTCTCCTACTTCGTTTTTCCGACCTCTCACACCACCGTACGTGCGG
>ENA-OQEL01000192-OQEL01000192.1-human-gut-metagenome-genome-assembly--contig:-NODE-192-length-23313-cov-4.285086_pt1 | contig 23313 bp, 26 predicted proteins | sample MGYA00242796_ERZ504637 | MGnify/ENA primary metagenome ERZ504637 (study PRJEB26092, sample SAMD00036306) | human gut metagenome | host: Homo sapiens | study: EMG produced TPA metagenomics assembly of... | reverse complement strand
CAAAGCTCCTCTTGCAAAGACAGGTATCGGTGCATGGTCAAGACTGATATCTTCGTGCTGTGGTTTCATATTCTTGTTTCAACTGTTCCGGCAGCTATTATCGGAATCTTTTTGATGATGTATTCTGAGAGACTGTTTTACAATTTCCAGACTAGTAGTCTATCATGCTTATACTCTTTGGTATCGCTTTTATTGTGATTGAGACCAGACATAATGGCAGTCTGCAAGATTAATTCACTTGTCGACATAAGCTACACGACTGCGCTTATGATTGGATTTTCCATGCTTATTGCAGCTGTTTTTCCGGGTACATCACGTTCAGGCGCTACTATTGTCGGAGCTCTCTTAATTGGTGTTTCAAGGACTGTTGCCGCTGAGTATACATTTTTCCTTGCTATTCCGGTTATGTTTGGTGCGAGTCTTCTGAAGCTTGTTAAATTTGGATTTCATTTTACAGGGGAAGAGGCTGCTATTCTGATTATCGGCATGATTGTGGCATTTGTCGTTTCACTTATTGTTATCAAATTCCTGATGGGCTACATAAAGAAGCATAACTTTATTGTGTTTGGATGGTACCGTATAGTTCTTGGTGCGATTGTGCTGCTTTGTGGTATCGCAGGGCTTCTCTAAATACATTTTGACGCAATTTTGCAGGAAGAGGGTTTAAGACATGCATGATGAATTGACAGCAAATGATATAAAGAAAATGGAGGACGAGATAGAGTACAGAAAGCTCGTTGTCAGAAAGAAGGCTCTTGATGACGTAAAGGTGGCGAGAGCCCAGGGTGACTTGAGCGAGAACTTCGAGTACAAGGCCGCCAAGCAGTTTAAGAACCAGAACGAGAGCCGTATCAGATACCTTGAGAAGATGATTAAGACTGCCGTTGTCATATCCGATGAGTCAAAGGATGATGAGGTGGGTATGTTCAATACGGTTGATGTGTATTTTGAGGATGATGATGAGACTGAGACATACAAGATTGTCACAACCGTAAGGGGCAATTCCTTAAAGAATCTGATAAGCAAGGAGTCACCGCTTGGTGCAGCTATATTCGGGCACAAGGTGGGTGACAGGTGTGAGGTAAAGGTAAATGATGATTACTCATACTTTGTTAAGATAATGAAAATACAAAATACTGTCGACGACGGCAGTGATGATTTGCGTAAATTTAATCTGAATTAATTTTGCACTTATAGGGATTTCGAAAAAGATTAATATGTTTATGACTATATAAAAATGTTTAATGTCAGAAATGGGGAGATTTATATGATTAAATTAAAAACTTTTGGCAGCTTTACGGTAGGTAATGGCTTAACATCTGTCCAGGAAGGGGCATGGAGGTCTGAGAAGCTTGAAAAGCTGTTTGTATATCTGGCGATGAACAGAAACAGGGGTGTCTGTATAGAGGATATTTCAGAGGCTATATGGCAGGTTGAGGAGGAGACTGATAATCCGGTAGGAGCCCTTAAGAATCTGGCATACAGGCTCAGAAAGGCTCTAAGAGATGCCTCCTTTGGCGAGGAGTGCATAGTTTCTGTTAGAGGCGGCTTGTACAAATGGAATGATGATGTGGAAGTAACCATTGATGTCGAAGAGTTTGACAGATATATAAATGAGGCTGAGATGGCATTTTGCAGGAGCAAGGAGACCGCTATTGAAAGCTATGAGAAGGCCATAGCCCTTTACCATGGAGATTTCCTGCCTCTTAGGACAGATACACACTGGTTTATGACGCTCAATGCATTTTACCATTCCAGATACGTAAATACAGTAAAGGCTCTGGCAAAGCTGTATATTGATACAGGCTGCTATGAGAAGCTTGAGCAGCTTTGCACCAGGGCTATTGTATATGAACGTTCGGATGAGCAGATATACTCATATCTGATTGTAGCACGCATGCGTACCAAAAAGGTACAGATGGCTTTTGATACTTATGAGACTGCCAAGGCTATTATGGACAAGGATCTTGGCGTTAGAAAGACTGTCATGCTCAACAAGGTGTATGAGGAGCTTTTATCTGTCACAAAGGGTGCTTCAAGCTACAATATAGATGAAGTGAAGGACGATATCAGTGAGGAGAGCATGAATGGTGTTTTCATGTGCGGATATCCTGTGTTCAAGGAAATCTATCAGCTGGAGGTCAGAAAGAGTGCCCGTTCTACGATTCCGGAGAGTCTGGTGCTTGTCACTGTTGTGCCAATGTATAGCAGTCAGCCGGATAAGAATCATAGTCAGATGAAGGATTCCATGCATACACTTGAAAGAGCACTTAGAAAGTGCCTGCGTGTGGGGGATGTGGCAGCAAAGTACAGTGATTCACAGTACATTGTGCTTTTGTCGAAGTGCTCATGCGATACAGCCTCCGATGTCATGAAGCGTATTATCGATAGGTTCAATCATACGTGTGACACACATAGTAATATGACGATACAATTTGATATTGAGCCGGTAAGCTGCTACAGCAGTTTTGTGAGTGACAAATGATATTTTCTGATATAGAGGTGCTTTTTTTGAAGAGACTTATTAACATTATTTCCAGTATAATTTTATTAATTCTTGCTTTAATTATTGCTGTAATATTTGCTCCCAAGCTGTTTAGTATCGAGCCGATGGTAGTTGTAAGCGGAAGCATGGAGCCTTCTTACATGAAGGGGAGCCTATTGTATGTAAAGGAGGGTGCCGGTGGGATACAGACAGGTGATGCCATTACCTTTTACAGAAATGGCGAGCTTGTGACTCACAGGGTAGTTGAAATAAATACAGATGAAAAGACCTACACTACAAAGGGCGATGCCAATCAGGTGAATGATGTACAGCCGGTTGCATGGTCTGATGTGGTCGGAGTGCCTGTGTTTGATATCCCGGGGCTTGGTTATCCGGCTTCTTTTTTAGGAACCTCGCAAGGTAAATTTGTATTCATTGTATTGTTGATTATTTTTACCGGTATTACAGTACTGACTGATAAAAAAATGGAGAAAACAAATGGTTAAGAAAGTAATTAGATTTATAGTTCTGATAATCGGTTTGTCTCTTGTGGCTTATTCGGGTTATCATCTGTTTAAGATTTATTCTGACTATAATACCTCGGATAAGACATATGAGAAGCTTCAGGATGAGTATGCAGTGGACGATTCAAAGAAGGATGATGACAGCACGAAAGGCAGTGAAGCACAGTCACCGTGGTATGATGATATAGATATTGATTTCGCCGGTCTAAGGAGCGAAAACCCTGATGTGGTTGGCTGGATTTATTTTGAGAATGAGGATATCAGCTACCCTGTCATGTATTCGGGGGATAACAGCTATTACCTTAGAAAGACCTTTAAGAGAGAGCATGCCACTGCAGGCTCCATCTTCCTTGAGGGTTCAAACAAGACTGATTTTAGCGACTGCCATACAATCATTTATGGACACAATATGAAAAACCTGTCTATGTTTGGAAAGACTTAAGTACTATAACCGTGATGAGAATTACTATGACAGCCATCAGTATTTCCAGATACTTGTCGATGGCAAAAAGTATAGGTACCAAATTTTCTCATATGAAACGGATAAGTGATGACAGTGATGAGTATACTGTGGGCTTTGAGCCTGACGAGACATTTGGCAAATTCGTACAGAGGATGGCTGCCTCATCAATGAAGGATACAGGCATAGTTCCGACAAAGGATGACAAGGTTGTGACTCTTTCAACCTGTTCCACAAGCGGTGAGACATACAGGTTTGTGGTACATGGTGTGAGAGTTGATGAGCATTGATAATGAAAACAGGTGTATAATATGAAAAAAGAAGATGAATTACTTAAAGAGCTTACCGATATGGTAAAGGAAACAAAGAAGGGGCAGATTAAGTGGAAGCTTTCCTGTCAGACTACAGAGTACAATGATGAGGCCGTAAAGCCGACAGTTACAGAGGATGGCATCACCTGGACTGTTGATGAGTGCTACGTGTCATATGAGTGTACCTATAAGGGCAGTGATTTTGTGATGATTACATATGAGATGATTCATGCTGCCGGTGATAAAAGACAGACAACCAACCTTGTTTTTTTACCGCCGCTTGGCATCAGATACTTTGATATCAGCACACTGCTTCCATACTCAGTGCCTGCATCCAATATTCTCACATACGAGATTCACACGCTGTGGCTGTTGCTGCTTGAGATGTATAAGAGTGACAACACAAGCGTAGAGCTTGACGCGAGCTCCAGGGAGCTTATGATTGAAGAATAGGGGATATGATATATGTATGCAGTGATTACAGGAGCAAGCTCAGGAATAGGTGAGCAGTTTGCAAAGAGACTTGCGAAGGAAGGGTATGACCTGAGTTCTTGTTGCCAGAAGGCGGGAGAGGCTTACAGCTCTTTCTGATAAGCTTAAAGCCACTCATAAGGAGCTTGAGTGTGATATTTTTACCGCGGATCTGATGCAGCTTGATGAGTGTCAGAGACTTTCGGACTATCTCGAGGAAAAAGATATAGAAATATTTATAAACAACGCAGGCTACGGTGATTGCGGCCTGTTTGAGGAGACTGATATAGCTAAGGAAATGGGCATGATAGATGTCAATGTGCGTGCTGTACACTTCCTGACGAAAAAAGCTTTTAAGACAGATGAGGGTAAAGGACAGAGGTTTTATCTTAAATGTGGCAAGCTCTGCGGGTCTTATTCCTGCCGGCCCGTACATGGCTGCCTATTATGCCTCTAAGGCATATGTTGCGAGCCTTTCAAGGGCTGTTGCATGTGAGCTTCGACAGAGCCACAGCCATGTGTATGTGGGGTGTCTGTGTCCGGGACCGGTTGATACAGAGTTCAATGATGTGGCGAATGTGCGATTTGCGCTGAAGGGGATTTCCGCTGAATACTGCGCCAATTATGCCATAGACCGGATGATGAAGCACAAAACGGTCATAGTGCCTACTCTCAGGATGAAGCTTGCTACAACCTGTGGCAGATTTCTGCCACAATCTTTGTATATAAAGATTGTTTCACATCAGCAAAAGAAAAAATGGCACATTGACTAAAAAGTCTTTAAAAATTGGTTGAATTGCCCTATTTACAGTTATTGTAAATTTTATTATAATGTATACGAAAATAAACGAAAAGGATAGTATTATGAAATTAGGAGCGATTTATTCAAAGGAAAAGACAACATTTACACTGTTTTCGCCTGTTGCGGACAGTGTTTTTGTTAATTTTTTATGATAAGGGAAATGATTCGACCGAGACAGGCAGGCTTGAGATGATGCGCACAGAGGGAGAGCTTCGCAGTAATTTTTTCTGCTACTGCAGAGGGTAATCTGGATGGTGTTTATTATACATATGAGGTTCATACCGCAGATGGCACATTCAGCTCGCATGATCCGTATGCAAGAGCCTGCGGTGTAAATGGGCACAGGTCTATGGTTATTGACCTGTCAAAGACTGATCCTGATGGATTTGCAGATGAGGACAGACCAAAGCTTGCAGACCCCATGAGCATGGTTATCACTGAGGTGTCTGTCGCGGATGTGTCTGCCGGTGCATCTGCTCATTCTAGGTATCCGGGTAAGTTTAAGGCATTTACTGAGGATAAAACTCTTTCGTATTTCAAGGATATGGGAGTGACACATCTGCAGCTTATGCCGTCGTATGATTTTGCCAGCATTGACGAGAGTGATTCCTTAAAGGAGCAGTATAACTGGGGCTATGATCCGTACAATTACAATGTGCCGGAGGGCTCTTACTCGACAGATCCGTTTAATGGAGCCGTGAGAGTGAGAGAGTATAAGGAGATGGTACACTCGATTCATGAGGCGGGTCTTGGTGTAATCATGGATGTGGTTTACAATCATACCTTCAATGTTCATGACAGCTGCTTTTACAAGACTGCGGGCAATTATTTCTACCGCATGCTGGATGCTGCAAAGTACTCTGATGCATCAGCCTGTGGCAATGAAATAGCCTCAGAGAAGCCTATGGTCAGAAAATATATCATTGATTCGCTGTGCTACTGGGCGAGTGAGTATCACATTGATGGCTTCAGGTTTGATCTGATGGGAGTACTTGATATCGAGACATTGAACGAAGCCAGAAAAGCTCTCTTAAAAATAAATCCTGATATAATAATGTACGGAGAGGGCTGGACAGGTGGAGAGAGCACTCTGCCAGAATCAGAGCGTGGCATGAAAATTAATGCTCCAAGGACACCGGGCATCGGCATGTTTTCGGATGATATACGTGATGCGGTAAAGGGACATGTGTTCTATATGGATGAGCTGGGCTTTGTCAATGGAGCTGCAGACAGAGGTGAAGAGCTAAAGCAGGCTGTTACGTGCGCTAAGTGGGCCAAATCGCCTATGCAGTCGATTAACTATCTGTCATGTCACGACAACTATACTCTCTGGGACAGGTTTATTATATCCAATTCACATGAGAGTGAAGAGATGCGTATCCGTATGAATAAGCTTGCAGCAGCCATCCTTTTTACAGCGCAGGGAATTCCGTTTTTCCTGCATGGAGAGGAGTTTGCGAGAACAAAGATTAGTGAGGCTGATGGTGCTCCTGTAGAGAACAGCTATTGCAGTCCTCTCTCTGTCAATGCAATAGATTATGACAGGGCTGAGCAGTTTTCGGACCTTAAAGCCTACTATAAGGGGCTTATAGCACTAAGAAGGGCTCACAAGTCATTTTATCTTGACACAGTAGATGAGATTAAGAAATCCATACATTTCATGGATGATATGCCTGATGGCGTTGTAGCATATACTATTGATAACGATACAGAGAAAGTGTTCGTAGCTTACAATGCCGGCAAAAATAAAATCACAATTAAACTTGCAGATGCTTTGTGGGAGGTTCTCGCAGATGAATCTTCTGCGGGAGATAAAGCTCTTTACACAATAAAAGACCAGGCAATAATACCTGGGGTATCATGCCTGGTTGCAGTTAGCAAATGTTAGTGAGTTGATTTATTTATGTAGCTTGTCTTGTATTTTGAATATACGATTTTCTGGCTGCGATACAGGCCAAAGTATCCTGACAGCATATAGCTGAATGGAATTGCCAAAAGAAAGTACGGCATGCCGTCGTAGCCAAACAGCTCAAAGCTGATGAGCAGCGATGTAATCGGACAGTTGGTGACACCACAGAACAGTGAAATCATGCCGACAGCTGTACACAGCGATGGCTCAAAGCCTGTCAGGTTGCCGAACAGGCATCCAAAGGTTGCGCCTATGAAAAAGGATGGTACAATTTCGCCGCCCTTAAAGCCTGCGCCAAGAGTCAGTGCGGTGAAGATGATTTTTAGCAGAAATGCTTCAGGTCTGACAGAGCCGTCTATACTGCTTTGGATGACACTCATTCCGGTGCCGTTGTAGGTCTGGTTTCCTACAAGCATAGTTGCTATGATGACAAAGCAGCCACCAATGAATACTCTTGTATATTTGTTAGGCAGATATTTTTTGTACAGCGCCTCACTTGAGTGAAGGGCCACACAAAAGAGTATGCTTACGAGTGCGCACAGTATTGCAAGCGCAGATATTTTTACTGAGTTTAAAATAGTAAAGTCCGGTATGTTTTCAATAGCAAAAAATTCATTTGTAACATTGAAGTATGATGCGATACCGTGAGCGATGAGGGAGCTTATCACACATGGAACGAGTGCTATATAATACATGACACCGACGCTTATCATCTCCATGGAAAAAATAGCGGCTGCCATCGGAGTACCAAACAGTGCACTGAATGCAGCGCTCATGCCACACATAATCATGACATGCTTGTCCTTTTCATCAAATCTAAATACCCTGCCTATAGAGCTTCCGATGCTGCCTCCCATCTGCAGTGCAGCACCCTCACGGCCGGCAGAGCCACCGAACAGGTGAGTGATAAGTGTGGATACAAATATAAGCGGGGCCATTATAAAGGGCACCTTGTCGCCTGAATGGATAGCTGATATTACCAGATTGGTTCCGGTGTCGTTATCGTCTTTACACAGATGATAGAGTCCTACAATGGCAAGTCCGCCGATTGGCAGAAAGTAAATGAGCCAAGGGTATTTCATTCTGAAATCGGTTACGACCGACAGGGCAAAATAAAATGCGGTGCCGCAGCTTCCTGCGACTATGCCGACAACGATAGAAAAGATTACCCATTTAATGGATGTTATAAGGCGTTTCGTATTATGCTTTACCTTATGCACAATCAATTGCCTGGTTGTTTCATTCATTTTGTTACACCTCTTTTAAACTTTTTCTTAATTTGATATTAACATTAACTAATTTAATTTACAAGTTGCACTTTATGATGTTATAATAACTAAATAAAACGAAAATATCATATGATTTCATATGTATATTATATATTATTTTAAAATACAGGCTCACGCAGCCAAACAATGAGTATACAACAAAAGGGAGGAAAAATAACATGAGAACTAGCGGTGTATTAATGCCAATCTCATCACTGCCATCACAGTATGGTATTGGAACTATGGGAAAGGAGGCAAGACGTTTTGTCGATTTCCTTGAGAAGGGAGGTCAGACATACTGGCAGATTCTTCCAATCTGTCCTACCAGCTATGGAGATTCTCCATACCAGTCATTTTCAAGCTTTGCAGGCAATCCTTATTTTATCGATCTGGAGCTTTTATGCAAGGACAAGCTTCTGACAAAGAAGGAGTGCGAGTCATATAAGTGGGGCAAAAAGCCACAGTATGTAGACTATGGCATTATGTATGTCAACAGATATGCTCTTTTAAGAAAGGCATATGAGCGTTTTTCAAAGAAAACACCGGCTGACTATGAAGCATTCTGCAGTAAAGAGGCAGAGTGGCTTGATGAGTACACACTCTTTATGGCATTAAAGGATGCCAATGGCGGAGTGGCATGGAGCGAGTGGGATGATGCTCTTAAGTTTAGAAAACCTGAGGCTATGGAAGAAGCAAAGGAGAAGTATGCAGATGATATTGCCTTCTACAAGATGCTCCAGTATCTCTTCTTCAAGCAGTGGACTGCTTTAAAGGCATATGCTAATGAAAAGGGCATAAGAATTATCGGAGATGTACCTATTTATGTTGCCATGGATTCAGCAGATGTATGGGCTAATCCTACACAGTTCTATCTCGATAAAGACTTAAATCCAATCGAGGTGGCAGGATGTCCTCCTGATGCCTTCTCAGCTGACGGACAGCTCTGGGGCAATCCTCTTTTCAGATGGGATGTTATGAAGAAGGACAGCTACAGCTGGTGGACAAAGCGTATCAGTGCTATGGCAAAGCTATATGATATAGTACGAATCGATCATTTCAGAGGTTTTGATTCATTCTATGCTATTCCTGCAAAGGATGATACAGCAAAGAACGGTGTATGGAAAGATGGACCTGGCATGGATTTATTCAACGTGCTTGAGAAGAAGCTTGGCAAGCTTCCTATCATCGTGGAGGACCTCGGCTTCCTCACACCTTCCGTAAAGAAGCTTTTAAAGGATTCAGGCTTCCCTGGCATGAAGGTTATCCAGTTTGCCTTCGATTCAAGAGAAGATAGCGATTATCTGCCACATAACTATCCGCAGCACTGTGTTGTATACACAGGTACCCATGACAATGACACAGTTATGGGCTGGATGAAGACAGCTCCAAAGGATTGCGTAAGGTTTGCAAAGGATTACTTAAACCTCACAAAGGAGGAGGGCTACAACTGGGGCATGATGCGTGCGGCATGGTCATCAGTTGCCGATATGGCTATTGTTCCTATGCAGGATCTGCTTGGACTTGATTCAAAGGCCCGTATCAACATTCCTTCAACTACCGGTGGCAACTGGCAGTGGAGAGCTACTCCTGAGCAGATAGACAATAAGCTTGCAAAGAAGCTCCACAAGTGTATGCAGATGTATGCACGTCTGAGAGAGGAGCCTGAGGAGGCTTCTGACAAATCAGATGCTAAAGAAACAGCTGATGCTTCTACAAGCAAGACAGCAGGATGTGAGAAAAAGGCTGCTAAGTAGTTTGGTTTAAAATACTATATATTATTACAAAAGACCACAGGTTATCTGTTTTGAAGCCTGTGGCCTTTTTATGTGTAATAATTCAAAGAGCAGGTGAATACACTTTGATTATAGAATAAAGTGTATGGAGGAAGCTTTTATGGACAGTACTATGGACAGTAAAGAGTTTGATTTATATAAAGATATCAGATGCCGCACAAACGGCGAGATTTACATAGGTGTCGTCGGTCCTGTGCGCACAGGCAAGTCCACATTTATAAAGCATTTCATGGAGCTTTGTGTAATTCCGAAGATGGACAATGAGTATGCTAAAAAGCGTGCAGTCGATGAACTGCCGCAATCAGGCAAAGGAAAGACTATTATGACGACTGAACCGAAATTTATTCCACAGGATGCGGTTACTATCAGTCTGGATGATGGCAGCGCTGTGAAGGTACGCCTTGTGGACTGTGTGGGCTTTACAGTGGGGGATGCTGTCGGTTATCTCGAGGAGGACGGCGAGCGTATGGTCAAAACACCGTGGTTCGACGAGGATATACCTTTTGAGGAGGCTGCAGTTGTAGGTACAAAAAAGGTAATAGAGGAGCATTCGACAGTGGCTGTGCTTGTAACCACTGACGGCAGCATAGGCGATATAAAAAGACAGAGCTATGAGGCAGCAGAAAGAGAAACAGTCATGCAGCTTGAGGCTTCAGGAAAGCCATTTGTAATTGTGGTAAATACTACAAAGCCTTTTGCGGCAGAAACAAGACTTTTATGCGAGTCACTTAGCAGAGAGTATAAAGCGGCTGCTATTCCTATAGACTGTGAAAAACTTTGCATGGGACAGATTACAGATATCATGGAAAAGCTCTTATATGAATTTGCAGTCACGAGAGTGGACTATGATATACCGAAATGGGTGCAGCTTCTGCCTTATGACAATTATGTAAAGCAGGCCGTAATTACATATGCAAAGACTTTTCTTGCAAGGGCTTCAAAGCTGAAGGATGTCGCACTGATGAGCACTGATATGCCTGAATCGGATGGGGATATATTAAAAGAGGTATCTCTTGCCGGGATGGGGCTGTCTGATGGTGTGGTAAAGGTCAAAATTGAGATTGCAGAGAAGTACTACTACGAGAATATTTCCGCGCTGTGCGGTGTGACTGTTTCCGGGGAAAAGGAGCTGATTTCCCTGATTCTTTCACTCACTGAGGAAAAGAATGAATACGAAAAGATTAAGGATGCTTTTTCATCGGTGCAGCAGAAGGGTTATGGTGTTGTGATGCCACAGCTGTCTGATATACGAATGGAGGAGCCGGTGCTTATAGCCCATGGAAACAAGTTTGGTGTAAAAATGAAGGCCATTTCACCGTCAATACATATGATAAGGGCTAATATCGAGACCGAGATAGCGCCGATAGTCGGAAGCAGAGAACAGGCAGAGGATCTGATAGATTACATAAAAAATGGTGAAAACAGTGACAGTGGAGTCTGGAAGACTAATATTTTTGGAAAGTCTGTCGGTGAGCTTATGGAGGACGGAATAAGAAGCAAAATAATGCAGATGGATGATGAGTGCCAGATAAAGCTTCAGGAAACCATGCAAAAGATTGTGAATGACTCAAATGGTGGCATGATTTGTATAATTATATAATGATATGGGGGTCAAAAGGTATTTTGACCCTTTAATCATATAATTATTGATTGGTAATTAGAGTTTAATTACTATATTATACGAAATATAAGTTGACTATATAGCATAAAGATAGCATAATGATACATAAAGACTGATTTAAAAGCGAAAGAGAGTAGGTTACATGCAGATAATTTTTATACATCACAGTTGTTTTCTTGTGGAACTGGATGACAAGGTGCTTATATTTGATTATTTTGATGGAGACAAGGTGGAGGGTATGCATTTTACCGGAAAGCTGCCATCTTATGAGCCGGATACAAAAATCTATATGTTTGCAAGTCACAGCCACAAGGATCATTATGATATGGATATTTTGCGTCTGACTGACAAATATTCGAATATACATTATGATTTTTTTCAAAGGATATCCGTATCAGTCCGCATTTTTTGTCAAAGCATGGCATTGATCCTGCTGTCAGGGACAGGGTGACATTTGTTTCACCTGACAATACATATCATGTGGATGATCTGGATATAATGACACTTAGATCCACCGATGCCGGTGTGGCGTTTTACGTCATTTCTAACGGAGTGAGCCTGTTTCATGCCGGTGATTTAAACGACTGGGAGTGGGATGGCGCAGGAGACCTGATAAACGGCAGAGTGCGCAGAGCCTTCAGGCATGAGATAAAAAAGCTTTCGGAAAAAACCAATAAACGTGGCTTTTTTCCCGATGGATCCAAAGCTTATGGAGTATCAGTTCAAGGGTTTTGATTTCTTTTTACAAAATACCTCGGCAGAGTTTGTGTTTCCTATGCACATGTGGCAGGACTACAGCGGTATTACTGAATACAAAAAGAGGCTGAGCAATAAGGACATGGCTGACAGGGTGATTGAGATTGAACGTGAAAATCAGACGTTTGCTTTTGGAGAGAACTATTGAATTATTTCACAAATTCATTTATAATAAATTAGTTCAATAAATTTAGGAGGGTAATTATGGGGGACTTTTTCATGTGCGTAGCACAATATGTTATTATTATGATTGTTTTGGCGGCCATAGGTTTTTGTGGGGCTTTAATAGGGGTAAAGCTTCGTAAAATGAAGGACGCAAAGACAAAAGAATAGGAGATTCAAGTAATGAAGAAGAGTTATGGCGTTAACGAATTACGTCGTATGTACCTTGAGTTCTTTGAGAGCAAGGGACATCTCGCAATGAAGAGTTTTTCACTGGTGCCTCACAATGACAACAGTCTGCTTCTTATTAATGCAGGTATGGCACCGCTTAAACCATATTTTACAGGACAGGAGGTTCCGCCAAGACGCCGTGTGACTACATGCCAGAAGTGTGTCAGAACAGGTGATATCGAGAATGTAGGTAAGACAGCTCGTCATCTTACATTTTTTGAGATGCTCGGAAACTTCTCGTTTGGCGATTATTTCAAGCATGAAGCAATCGCATGGTCATGGGAATTTTTGACAGAGGTGCTCGGTCTTGAAAAGGACAGGCTTTATCCTTCCATCTATGGTGAGGATGATGAGGCATTTGATATCTGGACTAAGGAAGTAGGAGTGCCGGGAGATCGTATTACACGTTTCTACAGAGATCCAAAAGACCGGTGAGTGTGACAACTTCTGGGAGCATGGCGCAGGTCCTTGCGGTCCTTGCTCTGAGATTTACTACGACCGCGGTGAGAAGTACGGCTGTGGCAAGCCTGATTGTAAGGTAGGCTGTGACTGTGACCGTTTCATGGAGGTGTGGAACAATGTATTCACACAGTTTAACGGTGACGGACACGGTGGATACACTGAGCTTGAGCACAAGAACATTGATACAGGTATGGGACTTGAGCGTCTTGCTGTTGTAATGCAGGATGTTGATTCGGTATTCGATATTGATACAATGAAGGCTATCCGTGACAAGGTCTGCGAGCTTTCAGGCAAGAAATATCATGTCGATGAGATGGACGATGTTTCTATCCGTCTTATCACAGACCATATCCGTTCGTCTACATTCCTTATTTCTGACGGAGTTATGCCATCTAACGAGGGCAGGGGCTATGTGCTTCGCCGTATCATCAGACGTGCCGCTATGCATGGACGTACACTTGGCATACAGGGTGCATTCCTTGGCAAAATCGCGCAGGTTGTTATTGATGAGAGCAAGGACGGTTATCCGGAGCTTGAGGAGAGAAAGGATTTCATCCTTAAGGTGCTCACTCAGGAAGAGGAGAAGTTCGCGAAGACTATCGACCAGGGACTTGGTATCCTTGCAGATATGGAAGAGCATATGAAGGCTGACGGGGTCAAGGTACTTTCAGGAGAGGATGCATTCAAGCTTTACGATACATACGGCTTCCCTGTAGACCTCACGGCAGAGATTCTCGAGGAGAAGGGCTTCACATATGATGAGGCTGGCTTTGAGAGTTGTATGGAGGCTCAGAGACAGAAGGCAAGAGGAGCCCGCAAGGAAACAAACTATATGGGTGCTGATGCCAATGTTTACAATGATATAGATTCTGAAATTACTACAGAGTTCACAGGCTATGACAAGCTTACTGACACAGCTGAGATTGCTTTCCTTACCACATCGGATGATGTAGTCGAGGCTCTTTCAGATGGTGATAAGGGTTCTGTAATCGTGCCAAACACACCTTTCTATGCCACAATGGGTGGTCAGCAGGGTGACAAGGGTATCATAAAGACAGAGAGCGGTACATTTGTTGTTGAGGATACTGTAAAGGTAGTCGGCAACAGATATGCACATGTAGGATATGTGTCAGAGGGTATGATCCGCACAGGCGAGAAGGCTACACTTTCTGTTGATACAAAAACAAGAACAAACACATGCAGAAATCACTCTGCCACTCATCTGCTTCAGAAGGCACTGCGTGAGGTACTCGGCACACATGTAGAGCAGGCAGGTTCTTACCAGGATGCTGAGAGAACACGTTTTGATTTCTCTCATTTTTCTGCTATGACTGCTGAGGAGCTTAAAAGGGTTGAGGATATCGTAAACGAGAAAATCAACGAAGCTATTGAAGTTCGCACAGATATCATGACTGTCGATGAGGCTAAAAAGACAGGTGCCATGGCTCTCTTCGGCGAGAAATACGGTGAAAAGGTACGTGTCGTATCAATGGGCGATTTCTCAAAGGAGTTCTGCGGTGGTACACATGTAAAGAATACATCTGATATCAAGGCATTCAAGATTCTTTCGGAGAGTGGTGTGGCTGCAGGCGTAAGACGTATCGAGGCTATCACAGGCGACAATGTATTCGCTTATTACAGCAATATGGAGAAGGAGCTTGAGGAGGCTGCTAAGGTTGTTAAATCAACTCCTGCCAACCTCAAAGAGAGACTTGAGCACCTGATTGCTGAGATGAAGGCACTTCAGAGTGAGAATGAGTCTCTTAAGAGCAAGGCAGCAAAGGATGCGCTTGGCGATGTTATGGATCAGGTAGTTGATGTAAACGGCATCAAGCTTCTTGCAACAAGTGTTGACGGCGTTGATATGAACGGACTGCGTGATCTTGGCGATTCCCTCAAGGAAAAGCTTGGCGAGGGAGTTATCGTGCTTGCTTCTTCAAATGAAGGCAAGGTAAATCTTGTTGCCATGGCAACAGACGCTGCCATAAAGAGCGGTGCGCATGCAGGAAACTTAATCAAGGCAATCGCCTCAAAGGTAGGCGGTGGCGGCGGTGGACGCCCTAACATGGCTCAGGCCGGTGGAAAGAACCCGGCAGGTATTCCTGATGCTATTGCTTCAGTAAAGGACGCACTTTCAGGTATGATTAAGTAACAAAAATGCTTATATAGTGCTTTAAAATGCATCTTTTAAAAAATAGGTCTAAATTTGTTAAAAAATCAAATTAGACCTATTTTTTTTCGTGAAAGTATGGTAAAATTGTACTAAATTATAAATTGAGATTAAATCTGAAAGGATGAATATGTATGAAGAGGTTAATAGCTGCAACACTTGTGGCTGCCATTGGGGTTTCATTACTTACTGGTGCGGAGTATCAAATAAATCACATGACAATACACAGGTGGGGACGACGGAGAATTCTTCGGATGAAGCGAAGAATAAGGAAGTAAAGATGCACGTCTGGTGTTCGAAGGATGATGTGGATATTACTACACAGATGATTGAAAGCTTCAAGGAGGCTAATAAAGGAACGATTTTAATATAATTATCGAGGAGTCAGAGGATTCTGATGCCAGAAATAATATATTATCAAATGTGCATAATGGTGCGGATGTATTCCCTATAGCGGATGACCAGATAACTTCTATGGTAGCGGGAGGCGCTCTTTATGAGATAGAGGATGTGGATGCCGTTAAAAAGGCTGACGATGAAGGTGCGGTTGAGGCTGCCACTATCGATGGCAAATTATATGGATATCCGCTGACCGCTGACAATGGATATTTTATGTATTACAATAAGAATTATTTCTCAGACAGCGATGTGGCTACGCTTGATGGCATGCTCGACATTGCAGGGGCCAATGGTAAGTACTTGACTATGGACTGGAGCTCAGGCTGGTATCTGTATTCAATTTTTTGGAAATACAGGGCTTGATTTTGGCGTGAATGATGATGGTGTGACAAACCACTGCAACTGGAATGCTATCATCACGGACATCAAGGGTGTTGATATAGCACAGGCTATGCTTGATATTGCGGCTAAGCCGGGCTTTAAGAACTGTGTACAGGACGATTTTATTGCAGGAGTACAGGACGGAAGTATTATTGCCGGTGTCAGTGGATGCTGGAATGCAGCAAAAATCAAGGAATTATGGGGCGATGATTATGGTGCTGTAAAGCTGCCTACATACACATGTGCCGGACAGCAGATTCAGATGTCATCGTTTAAAGGCTATAAATATATGGCTGTAAATGCATACACCAAGTATCCTGAGTGGGCAAATAAGCTTGCCCAGTGGTTTACAAACGAGGATAACCAGAAGCTACGCTTTGAGATGAAGAATACAGGCCCTGCCAATAAAGCGGCAGCCGCAGATGATGCGGTCAAAAAGGTTCCTGCTATTATGGCTGTTATGGATCAGGCACAGTACGGAAAGCTCCAAAGAGTTGGAAATTCTTACTGGGATGCTGCGACGGAGTTTGGCGAAAAAATGGCGGCCGGTAATCCTGATAATACAGATCTTCAGGAGATAATGGATAATTTTGTTGCGGGGATAACACAATCTGTAGCTGAGTAGAGGGGTATATAACATGAAATTAGATTCAAAAAAAAAGTAAAGCAGCTGTTAAAAATAGCGCAGTAAAACAAAAAAAGGTGAAAGCAAAAGCAGCAAATCCTGCAAAAGCACCAAAAGTTAAAAAAACTCTCAACACAAAAAAAGCTCAAAAGGTTAATAACAAACCAAAGGTCAAGGGAAAGAAAAAGTTAAGTACAAAATTGATACTTATTCCTGTTTTTGTTGTAGGCTTTGTAAGTGTTATTTCAAGTGGTTTATCTCTTAAAAATTTATCAAAGGTAAATGATGCGGCTTCTCAGATTGTGGACACCTCAATGGTTGGCACGGAGATGCTTAATGATATTGAGATGGAGACTGTGAATATTCATACACTGGCACTGGCTCATATTATATCGACAGATCTATCATCAATGATTGATATTGTAAGTGAAGTGAGAAATCACGAGGAAAAGCTAAAGCAGCTCCTTGATGATTATAATCCTTATGTAACCTTGGAGACCAAGAGAAACTATAGAATTATCTGTGAAAACTATACAAGCCTGGTCAAGGAGTGTGGCAATGTAATGGCCTATTCTGCCGCCGGTAAAAACGAGGAAGCGTATAAAACGGCAAATGGCTCTATTGCAAAATATTCTAATAACATTGAAAAAGCTATTTCGTCAATGCGTGAGCATGTCAATTCTGTTACACAGGAGGAGAGAAAGAGCCTCGAAAGTACTTATCGCGCATCTGTTGTCACATGTACATTTACTATTGCAGTAAGTATAATTGCGTTACTGTTTGTTGTTTTTGCTGTTGTCACCATGGTTATCAAGCCTCTGCTTCGTACACAGAAGGAAATCAACGGCATCATAGTCAATATTGATAACAAGAAGGGCGATTTGACGCAGAGGGTTACTCCTATCAACAATGCTGAGGTTGACGCCGTAGGCAAGGGCATCAATGTCTTTATGACAAAGCTGCAGGCTATATTTAAGGCTGTTGTCACCAACTCAGCCAGAATGGAGAGAGTTGTTGATGATGTACGTCAGAGTGTTCAGACAAGCAACAGCAGTGTGTCTGATCTTTCAGCTTTAACAGAGGAGCTGTCTGCGACCATGCAGGATATCTCCGAAAACGCATCTGTTATTAATACCAACACAGATAATGTGGCAAAAGAGGTTGAAATTATTGCAGAAAAGACAGAGGAACTGACCAGATACACCAAGGATATGAAGGTTCATGCACAGTCGATGGAGTCTGTTGCGCGTACTAACATGGAGACAACAGACAGGAAGGTTTCAGAGATACTTGAAGTACTGCAAAAGGCTATTGAGGATAGCAACAGCGTTAAGCAGGTTAATTCTCTTACCAATGATATTTTAAACATTGCAAGTCAGACCAATCTGCTGGCATTAAATGCTTCAATTGAGGCAGCCAGAGCAGGAGAGGCAGGTAGAGGCTTTGCGGTTGTAGCCAGTGAAATCAGTCAGCTTGCTGCGGCCAGCCAGGAGGCTGCCAACAATATCCAGCGTATCAATGCAGTGGTTACCAATGCGGTTAACAATCTTGCCGACAACGCCAATGGTCTTGTCAGCTATATGAATGATTCAATCCTTCCTGAGTTTGAGAGATTTGTTGAGTCCGGTGTGGAGTACAACGACAAGGCTTCATTCATTGAGGGTACCATGACTGATTTCAAGGAAAAGACTGATTCACTTAAGCAGTCAATGCTCGAAATTTCTTCTTCAATCAACACCATTTCACATGCTATAAATGAGGGTGTGAACGGAGTTGTTTCAGCGGCTGACAGTACGCAGCTCATTGTTGAGGATATGGACAACATCTCGCATAAGATGGATGAAAACTATGAGATTGCAGATTCGCTGAAAAAGGAAACATCAATCTTTATCAAGCTTGATTAGAGTCATTTTGGAGTGATGTTTTACCTGATATAATTAAAATAATAATTTCTTGAAAAAATATCCGGATTTATCTTGACAAATCCGGATATTTTGATAAAATACATGTTAGTGTAATTAAGTATAGATACCTAACAGTTGATGCACAATACACAACTGGAGGGAGGTTAGGTTTTAGGTTATGTCTAGTGTAATAGTTAAAGAAAACGAGACTTTAGATAGCGCATTACGCAGATTCAAGAGAAACTGTGCAAAAGCAGGCATCCAGCAGGAGATCCGTAAGCGTGAGCATTACGAGAAACCAAGCGTAAAGCGTAAGAAGAAATCTGAAGCAGCTAGAAAAAGAAAATACAATTAATGTATTAGAGAGGACTACCGCATGCGGTAGTTCTTTTGTTATGTGTCAACATAATTTAATAATAAAAATTTAATTTGCATATTTGTATTATTGCTAGTAAAATAGGACTTAGTGAAAAGAAAAGGAGTGAATTACAATGACAAAAATTGACATTATTTCAGGTTTCCTTGGAGCTGGAAAGACTACATTTATCAAGAAAATGATAGATGAGGCTTTTAAGGGTGAGCAGATAGTTCTCATAGAGAATGAGTTCGGTGAGGTTGGTATAGACGGTGGCTTTTTAAAGGATGCCGGCATTCAGATTACTGAGATGAACTCAGGCTGTATCTGCTGTTCACTGGTTGGTGATTTTGGTAAGAACTTAAATGAGGTTATTACTAAGTATCATCCTGACCGTATCTTAATCGAGCCTTCCGGCGTGGGTAAATTATCAGATGTCATGAAATCTGTTATAGATATCGAAAAAGAACAGCCGGTCAAGCTTAATGCACTTGTTACAGTGGTAAATGCACTTAAGGCAAGCAAGCAGATGAAGGCTTTCGGTGAGTTTTTCAACAACCAGATAGAGTATGCTACAACAGTGATCTTAAGCCGCAGCCAGAATGCTACACCTGAGCAGCTTGAGTTTTGTGTAAAGCAGATTCAGGCTTTAAATCCAAAGGCTTCAGTTATCACTACTGATTGGGATGCTATTAAAGGAGAGCAGATTCTTAAGACTATGGAAGGTCAGGACAATCTCGAGATGAAGGTGCTTGCTGAGGCGCGTCATGCACAGGATGAGGCAGAGCATCATCATCACCATGACCATGATGAGCATGAGCATCACCACGACCATGACGAGCACGAGCATCATCATGACCATGATGAGCATGAACATCACCACGACCATGATGAGCATGAACATCACCATGACCACGACGAACATGAGCACCATCACGAGCATGGAGAGGGCTGCACTTGCGGCTGTCATGACCATGAGCATGAGCACGGACATCATCATGCTGATGATGTATTTACAAGCTGGGGCAAGGAGACACCTCACAAGTTTGAGCGCGCTAAGCTCGAAGAAATCCTTAAGCAGTTTGTGGAAGATGACAAGATTCTTCGTTCAAAGGGCATGGTAGAGGGCACAGACGGCAAGTGGATTTACTTTGATATGGTTCCGGGCGAGTACGAGATTCGTGATGGCGAGCCTGACTATACAGGACGTATCGTTGTTATCGGAACAGATATCCACGAGCATGAGCTTGAAGAGCTCTTCGGACTTGCTTAAATGTATTTAACATAGTTACACAATAATCAGAAAGGAACTAACAAAATGGCTGAAGAGATTCCAGTATATTTATTTACCGGATTCATGGACAGTGGCAAGACTTCACTGATTAAGGATACCATTTTCGAGAATGATTTCGCTAATGGCTCAAAGGGGCTTATCATTATGTGCGAGGATGGTGATGTGGAGTATGATATGGATAAGCTAAAGGCTGCCAATATCCAGGTTGCAGAGATCGACTCGGAGGATGAGTTTACAGCTGCAAAGCTGAATGAGCTCAACATGCAGTATTTGCCTGAACAGGTGTTTATCGAGTACAACGGCACATGGGGCATTGATAAAATAATAGAGGCTGAGCTGCCAAAGGGCTGGGTTATCGTGCAGTCGCTTGCCACAGTTGATTCCACTACATTTGACCTTTATATGAACAATATGCGCGCGATGATGCAGGAACAGGTATTTGCGAGTGATGTTGTCATATTTAACAGGACGGACGATGATACAGACAGAGGACACCTAAGGCGCACCATAAAGAATATCAACCGCAAAGCCCAGATAGTCTACGAACGCAAGGACGGTACTATTGATGAGCGTCCGGAGGAACTGCCGTTTGATATAAATCAGGATGTGATTGAGCTTTCAGATGCAGATTATGCCATCTGGTATATGGATGCCATGGAGAATTACAAGAAGTACGATGGCAAGGTTGTCAAATTTCTTGCTCTTGTATACAATCCTGATAAGCTTAGAAAGGGTGTTATGGTACCGGGCAGGTTTGCGATGACCTGCTGTATAGAGGACGTGACCTTTATAGGCTTTAAGTGTAAGTATGAGGATGAGAGCAGTATTCCTCACAAATCGTGGATTACCATCACCGCAAGGGTGCATGTGGAGTTTGCAAGAGAGTACAAGGGAAAGGGACCGGTGCTTTATCCGGTTTCCATCGAGCCTGCCGAGAAGCCGCAGGATGAGCTTGTATATTTCTCATAAAAGCTGATAAATACAGGAACCGGTTCATTTTTTGCATGAATTGGTTCCTGTTTTTGATATAAAGTACCGGACGAATGTCAAAAGATAACACAATTTCATAAGCATATAACATATTTTTATGGAATATCCAAAGAAACATATTGAAAAATTATATCATTTCATTTAAAATTAAAAAAGTATGAAATAAATGAGTATCAGATTACATATGTAATGGGATAAGATTTAACTAGGAGGAAGACTATGTATCCAATAGTTCGAAAAGAAAAATTGGCTGACAATATTATCCTTATGGATATAAAGGCACCACGAGTTGCAAAAGAGTGTCTGCCTGGTCAGTTTATCATCGCAAAGACAGATGAGGTAGGAGAGAGAATCCCACTTACCATCTGTGATTATGACAGGGAAAAAGAGACTGTTACTATCGTAGTACAGACTATCGGTGCAGGAACAGAGAGAATGATGGCTCTTAATGAGGGGGATTCATTAGAGGATTTCGTCGGACCACTCGGCTGTCCATCAGAGCTTTGTCAGGAGGATAACCTCGAGGAGACAAAGAAAAAGCACATCGTATTTATCGCAGGAGGTCTTGGTACAGCTCCTGTATATCCACAGGTTAAGTGGCTTAAAGAGCATGGTGTGGATGCTGATGTCATCATGGGCTTTAGAAATAAGGATATCCTTTTCTTTGAGGATGAGATGAAAGCTGTTGCAAAGAATCTCTATGTTTGTACAGATGATGGCTCATACGGCTTCCACGGCAACGGCAGCCAGCAGCTTCAGGCACTTGTTGATGCCGGCAATACATATGACTGCTGTGTAGCTATCGGACCTATGATTATGATGAAATTCACATGTCTGCTCACAAAGAAGCTTGAGATTCCTACAATTGTTTCAATGAACCCAATCATGGTTGATGGAACAGGTATGTGTGGTGCATGCCGTCTGATCGTGGATGGAAAGGTTAAGTTCGCATGTGTTGACGGACCTGAGTTCGACGGACATCTTGTTGATTTCGATCAGGCTATGAAGAGACAGCAGCAATATAAGACTGAGGAAGGCAGAGCTAAGCTTGCCTATGAAGAGGGCGCAACACATCACGGTGGCTGCGGAAACTGCGGAGGTGACAAATAATGGAAGTCGATGTATTAAAGAGAGTACCTGTCAGAGAGCAGGATCCTAAGGTTCGTGCCACAAACTTTGAAGAGGTTTGCTACGGCTACAATAAAGAAGAGGCAATGGCAGAGGCAAGCAGATGCTTAAACTGTAAAAATGCACAGTGTATGAAGGGCTGCCCTGTTTCTATCAATATTCCTGCATTTGTTGAGCAGGTTAAAAATGGTGATTTCACAAAGGCTTATGAGATTATTTCAGAGTCATCAGCACTTCCTGCTGTATGTGGACGTGTATGCCCACAGGAGAGCCAGTGCGAGGGCAAGTGTATCAGAGGCTTCAAGGGTGATCCTGTCTCAATCGGAAAGCTTGAGAGATTGTTGCTGATACAGCAAGAGAGAATGGCATCAAGCCAAAGACAGCCGCAGAGAAAAACGGCCAAAAAGGTTGCTGTTATCGGTTCAGGTCCTGCAGGACTTACATGTGCCGGAGACCTTGCAAAGCTTGGCTATGATGTAACTATTTTTGAGGCACTTCACGCTGCCGGCGGAGTATTAAGCTACGGAATACCGGAGTTTCGTCTTCCAAAGGACAAGGTTGTTGCGGCAGAAGTAGAGAATGTCAAGGCACTTGGTGTTAAAATCGAGACAAATGTAGTTATCGGAAAGTCAGTTAAGATTGACGAACTTATGGAGGAAGAAGGTTTCGAGGCTGTATTTATCGGTTCGGGAGCAGGACTTCCAAGATTTATGGGAATCCCTGGAGAGCAGGCCAACGGTGTATTTTCTGCTAATGAGTTCCTTACAAGAAATAACCTCATGAAAGCTTTTAAAGAGGGTTATGAGACTCCT
>ENA-OQEL01000191-OQEL01000191.1-human-gut-metagenome-genome-assembly--contig:-NODE-191-length-23328-cov-2.962631_pt1 | contig 23328 bp, 35 predicted proteins | sample MGYA00242796_ERZ504637 | MGnify/ENA primary metagenome ERZ504637 (study PRJEB26092, sample SAMD00036306) | human gut metagenome | host: Homo sapiens | study: EMG produced TPA metagenomics assembly of... | reverse complement strand
GGATCTGGACGCGGAGGCACTCGGAGCATCCTGCGGCAGGTGCTGTACGAGTTCCGGTGCAGGAGCTGGATTTTGCCCTGCCGCGACTGGGTCACGATGCTGGAAAACGGCCACTGGCTGCAAACGCAGGTGTACGATGCGGCCATGCAGCTGGCGGCAAAGGTCTCCCGCATGAAGGATGTACCCTCCGGAACAGACGCACCTGCGCTGGAATGTGACGCGGTGCAGCGCTCGGCCATCAGCGGCATCGACCTTGCAAACGGCAGTGTGCGCATCACGGTGGAGCTGAAGCCGGAAATTTTCTATCAGGTGCTGAGCGAGCAGACCGGCCTTGCCATTGGCGACGAAGCGGGCCTGATGCCCTGCATCATGGAGCTGGCAAAGGCCAAACGGGAGTACGAGAAGGTGCGCAGCGCCCTTGAGCAGGTGGAAGCCACCGGCTATGGCATCGTGATGCCCACGGTCAGTGAGCTGAAACTGGAACAGCCCCAGATCGTGCGGCAGGGCACGAACTACGGCGTGCGGCTGGAAGCCTGCGCGCCCTCCATCCAGATGATGAAGGCCACCATCCACACCGAGATCAGCCCCATCGTGGGCACCGAAAAGCAGAGCGAGGACCTTGCCCGCAGCCTGCTGGCCGGCTTTGAGGACGACCCGGAAAAGCTGTGGGAATCCAACATCTTTGGCAAGAGCCTGCACGAGCTGGTGAACGAAGGGCTGCAGAACAAGCTGCTGCACATGCCGCAGGAGGCCCGCACCCGCCTGCAGGAAACGCTGGAACGGGTCATCAATGAGGGCTGCACCGGGCTCATCTGCATTCTGATCTGACCGCTACAAAACAGAAGAGGGAAGCGCCGCGCGGGTGCCTCCCTCTTTATTTGTTCACTTTTCTTCTTCGGTCAGCTTATTGATGAGCATTTGGTAGATCTCGTTGCCCTTGAGGATGAACTGCTTTTTTACCAGCTCGGCGGTCAGCCGGTCCGGTGTGCCGAGATCCAGACAGAACAGCTCACTGTCCAGCCCTTTCACCGTGCAGCGGATGGTGCAGTGGCCGTCCTCTTTTTCGGTAATGCTGGCACTGTACTTGGCTTCCTTGCGGGCCCATGTCTGGCAGCGCAGCACAGCGGCCACAGCGCGCTCCCGCACACTGCGGGGGCAGGTCGTAGGCAAGCTCCTGCGCCACTTTGCGGCCCTTCTCGGTAATGGTATAGGCTGCCCTTTGTCAGGGTGACGAGCTGCTGCCTGGTGATATCGTCCAGACACGAGCCGATCTCGAAATAGTTCACCAGCGCTTCTTCCATCAGGGCGTTTTCGATCTCCTGCCGGGTAATGGGTCCGGCATTTTTGACCAGATAGCACAGCAGCAGCCGGATCTCGGTGCTGCTGGTCAACCCGCCGGGACGTACACCGGCAGTAAAAGCATCATTGGCGGCCATCGTTCCATACATCCCCCTTGCATTCCTTTTCTTTTATAGTATAAAGGCTTTCACGCCGGATTGCAAGCCGCAGCGGCAAAATCTGTCTCAATGCGCTTGGGGCTTTCCGGCGTGGAGTACACCCAGTGGTCCAGATGGCCCTCGGTGATGAAATACTTCAGCTCGAACCGGTGGCGCTGGCTCAGGGCGTGGTTCACGATCACCAGCTTGATCTTCATTTTTTCCGGCAGGATGTTCTTGATGTAGACGCTCACCGCCTGCCCGGGCACAAGGTCGGTGCAGCTCTCGGCAAGGCCCGCGAGGTTGGGCGCGATCTCGATAAAGGTGCCGTATTCCTCCACGCTGCGCACGATGCCCACCACGGTCTCACCCACGGTGAACCCGGCCGCATTTTCCTCCCATGTGCCCAGCAGTTCCCGGATGGTCAGCACAAAGCGGCCCTGTACATCCCGGTTCTTGACGGCGCACAAGATCTGCTGGCCCACGCTCACCCGGTCGGCGGGGGAGGAGATGCGGCTCACCGACATGCAGTCGATGGGCAGCAGGGCACTGATGCCGCAGCCCACATCACAGAATGCGCCAAACGGCTCGATATGGGTCACGGTGCAGGGCAGGATATCGCCGGGCTGCAGGGTGTCCAGATAGTCGGCCTTGCACATCTGCTGCGCCAGCGCGCGGGAGAGCCGGTAGAAGGGCTGACCGTTCTCGTCGGTGTCCAGCGCCTCGATCACAAAGCAGGTGGGGCGGCCCACCCTCGTCAGCACCGCAATGTCCCGCACGGTGCCGTTTGCGGCACCATCGGCGCACTGGGCAAAGGGCATCACGGCTCTCACCCCGCCGATCTCGAACCGCAGCTGGCGCTGGGTATCAAAGGCCAGAGCAGTGGCCTGCAGGATCTCGCGGTTTGCCATGGCGGCGCGCAGTTCAGTGGGGGACAGGCGCGCAGCAGAACGGTAGTTGCCTTCGGTACGGTAAGCTTGCATCATCTTTCATTCCTCTTTCTCTGCTTTTTAGGCCGTGCTTGGAACGGCAGCGGCCTTTCTGTTAAAACTTATGCATCCGCATGGGCGGATATTTGCATTTTGTGCGGCTTTGCATTATACTATATCTGTATGCGCAGCAAACCGGCACGCCGGGCTTTGCGCACACACCGCCTGCTGTTTTGGGCAGGCAGAAGGGAGAAGCAGAGCTATGGACATTGCTGTAGGCGATACCATCCTCACCCGCAAAAAGCACCCCTGCGGAGCGTCCAGCTTCGAGGTACTGCGCGTCGGCATGGATTTTAAGATCCGGTGTACCGGCTGTGGGCGCGAGGTGATGCTGCCACGTGCTAAAATTGAAAAGAACATCAAAAAGGTGGTAAAACCCGGGCAGGCCTAGCGCCCGGCGCAGCACGCATCCGGGGCGGAAAGGCTCCGGAGCCGTTCGGCTGCACGAACATGAATCTGAGTTTGTAAGGAGAACTGCCGGAATTATGCCGAACATGTTTACCCAGATGGATGCTGTCTGCCACCGCTTTGAAGAGCTTTCCATCCGCCTGAACCAGCCGGATACCGCCGCAGACCCTGCGCTTTTTCCGCAGGCTGATGCGGGAGTACCACGATGCAGAACCTGTGGTGCAGGCCTACCGCGCGTGGCAGACCGCACAGGATCATCTGGCACAGGCCAAAGCTCTGCTGGAAGAACCGGGCGCACTTGACCCGGACTTCAAGCAGATGATACAGCAGGAAATCAGCGAAAAAAGTCAAGATGTGGAAAAGCTGGAAAATAATCTCAAAATTTTGCTGCTGCCCAAGGATGTGAACGATGGCAAAAATGTCATTGTGGAGATCCGCGGCGGCGCAGGAGGGGAGGAAGCTGCCCTGTTTGCCCACAGCCTGCTGCGCATGTACACCATGTATGTGCAAAGCAGGGGCTGGCAGCTGGAAATGCTCAACCTCAACGAGACGGAGCTTGGCGGCGTGAAGGAGGCCATCTTTTCGGTGGACGGTGCCGGGGCCTACAACCGCCTCAAGTACGAGAGCGGTGTGCACCGTGTGCAGCGTGTGCCGGAGACCGAGACGCAGGGCCGCATCCACACCTCCACGGCCACGGTAGCTGTGATGCCGCAGGCCGAAGAGGTGGACTTTGCGCTGGACATGAAGGACCTGCGCATCGACACCTTCCGCTCCTCCGGCGCGGGCGGTCAGCACATCAACAAAACCTCCAGCGCCATCCGTGTGACACATCTCCCCACCGGCATGGTGGTAGAATGCCAGAACGAGCGCAGCCAGTTCCAGAACAAGGACAAGGCGCTGGAGATCCTGCGCAGCCGCCTGCTGGCCCAGAAGCAGAAACAGCAGCAGGATGCCATCAACGCCAGCCGTCAGGGGCAGGTGGGCACCGGCGACCGCAGCGAAAAGATCCGCACCTACAACTTCCCGCAGGACCGCTGCACCGACCACCGCATCGGCCTGACCGTGCACAATCTTTCCAAGATCATGGACGGCAATCTGGACGAGCTGATCGACGCACTGGCCACCCGCGAACAGGCCGAAAAGCTGCAAAAGCTCAACGAGCAGGGCTGAAATGCGGTTTTGAAAATAAAACGATATCCTGTCGATAAATGCTGAAAAGCATAAATACTTTACAGATAGAAAGAACGATGATCCGTATGGAAATGAAAACTGAAATTTTGCCCGCATCGGACGAAAAGAGCATTGAAAAAGCCGCTGCCCTGCTGCAGAACGGTGAGCTGGTGGCCCTGCCCACCGAGACGGTTTACGGCATTGCTGCCGATGCCCGCAACGGCGAGGCTGTGAAGAAGATCTTTGTGGCCAAGGGCCGCCCGCAGGACAATCCCCTGATCGTCCACGTCACCGGACCGGAAATGCTGCCCGGCCTTGTCAGCGAGGTGCCGGAGCGCGCCCAGCTGCTGATGGCTGCGTTCTGCCCCGGCCCGCTCACCATCATCATGCCCCGCGGCCCGGAGGTGGCAGCGGAGTGCTGTGCCGGTCTGGACACCGTGGGCATCCGGATGCCCAGCCACCCGGTGGCCCGCGCCGTCATTGAAAAGAGCGGCTGCGCCTTTGCTGCCCCAGCGCCAATCTTTCCGGCAAGCCCAGCCCCACCAACGCGCAGGATGTGTTCACCGATATGGACGGCCGCCTGCCGCTGATTTTGGACGGCGGCGAGTGCGACGTGGGCGTAGAAAGCACTGTGGTGTCGGTGGTGGGCGAAAAGCCCACCCTGTTCCGCCCGGGCCACATCACGCTGGAAGACCTCGAGCGTGCCCTCGGCGAAGAGGTGGAAGTGTCCAAAGCCATCCTCGAAAAGCTGCCGGAGGGTGCTGTGGTGCGCAGCCCCGGCATGAAGTACAAGCACTACGCCCCCAAGGCGGATGTGACCTTGCTGGAAGGCACCTTTGAGCAGTTCAAAGCCTACGTGGATGCCCACGCCGAGCAGAATCCCAGCTGCCTGTGCTTTACCGGCGAAGCGGAAAAGCTGGGTGTGCCCTGCGTGGAGTATGGACGCGAGGGCGACGGTGCCGATCAGGCAAAGCACATCTTCCGCTGCCTGCGCGCGCTGGATGAGCAGGGCGATGCCGTGGTCTACGCCCGCTGCCCGCAGAAGGACGGCCTTTCCATGGCGGTGTACAACCGCCTGATCCGCGCTGCGGCCTTCCGGGTGATCAAGCTATGATCGCGCTTGGCATCACGGGCCGCAGCGGCTGCGGCAAATCCACGGTCACGGCGGTGTTTTCGGCCCACGGTGTGCCGCTGGCCGATGCCGACCAGATCAGCCGTGAGATTTTACTGCCCGGCTCGCCGCTGCTGCCCCGGCTGGCCCAGCGGTTCGGCGCAGACATTTTAAAAGCAGACGGCACATTGGACCGCCGCCTGCTGGCTGACCGCGCCTTTGCCACCCCGGAAGGCAAGGCGGCGCTGGACAGCCTGACCCACCCGGAGATCGTGCGCCGCATCCGTGCGGCAAAGCAGGCAGCACAGGATGCCGGTGCACCGCTGTTCGTGCTGGATGGCGCGGTCATCGTGGGGACTGCGGCACAGGCCGAGTGCGACCGCCTGTGCGTGGTCACGGCACCGTTTGAGACCAGTGTGGCCCGCATCGTGGCCCGGGACGGCATCTCGGCCGAGATGGCCGCCCGCCGTCTGAACGCCCAGACACCGGAAAGCACCCTCACCGCGCAGGCAGACTATGTGCTGCGCAACGATTCCAGCCTTGCACATCTGCAGGCTGCGGCAGAGCAGCTCTGCACAAAGCTTCTGGCAGAAGGAGGTGCGGGAAAAGAGCTTTGAACAAACGATATAACGAACAAGATCCTGCACCGCAGTACGACCCGGAGACAGCCCGCATCCGCCGCGCTCTCCGCGCCCAGAAGGCACGCCGCCGCAAAAAAATGCGCAGCCGCAGGCTGTTCCTGCTGGGCATGGCGCTGATCCTGCTGTTTGTGCTGGTGCCCAACTTGTGGGGCAGGGCAGAACGGCTTTTATACCCCCGCAAGTACGAAGCGCTGGTGGACCAGTGGGCGGAGACTTACGGCCTTGACCCGCTTCTGGTGGATGCCTTCATCCGCACCGAAAGCGGCTTTGACCCGCAGGCCACCTCCACTGTGGATGCCCGGGGTCTGATGCAGATGACCGAGGAGACCTTTATCTGGCTGCGCAGTAAGATCGCACCGGACGAAGGACTGCTCTTTGCAAATCTCTACGACCCGGAGACCAGCATCCGGTTCGGATGCTATTACCTGCACCTGTGCATGGAGCGCTACAACGGCGATGTTGCCACTGCCGCTGCCGCTTATCACAGCGGATGGGGCACGGTAGATGCTCTTTTACAGATGGAAGAGCACTCCGCAGACGGCGAAACGCTGCAGGGCTTTCCCTATAACCAGATGAACCACTACGTAAAAAAGATCACTTCCTGCTATGCGCGGTATCAGCGTATCTATGCAGAAAGCTGAGAGGAGATAAGGAACATGAGCGAGAAACTTACCGCAAAGCAGGCTGCCGAACAGCTGCTTTACAAGCCGGAGTACGCCGCCGACAAGAGCGCCGACGTGAAGGAAAAGGCTGCAGCCTTTGCCGAAGGCTACAAAGCCTTCCTGAACGCTGCCAAGACCGAGCGCGAAGCTGCCGCCGCCAGCGAAAGCATGCTGCTGGAGGCCCGGTTACGAAAAGTTTGAGCCGAAAAAGACCTATGCCCCCGGCCAGAAGATCTACTTTGTGCAGGAGCACAAGGCGGTGGTGGCCGCGACCATCGGCCGGAAATCTTTTGAGGAGGGCTCCGTCTGGTGATCGCCCACATCGACAGCCCCTCGTCTGGACCTGCGCCCGAACCCGCTGTACGAAGCAGACCACCTCAGCTACTTCAAGACCCACTATTACGGCGGCATCCGCAAGTACCAGTGGGGCACCATGCCGCTGGCCATCCACGGCGTGTTCACCTGTGCTGATGGCTCCAGCGTGTCCTTTGCAGTGGGTGAGGACGAGAATGACCCCGTGTTCTGCATCACCGACTTGCTGCCCCATCTGGGTGCCGAGCAGAACGACCGCAAGCTCAGCGAGGGCATCAAGGCCGAAGAGCTGAACGTGCTCATCGGCTCCGACGCTGTGGAGGATGCCGACATCAAGGAGGCCGTCAAGCTGAACACCCTGATGCTGCTGCACGAAAAGTACGGCATCACCGAGCGGGACTTCACCCGCGCCGAGATCGAGGTGGTGCCCGCCCATAAGGCCCGGGACGTGGGCTTTGACCGCTCCATGGTGGGCGGCTACGGTCACGATGACCGTGTGGACGCATACCCCGCCCTTATGGCCGAGATCGAGACGAAAGATCCTGTGCACACCACCGTCTGCGTGCTGACCGATAAGGAAGAGATCGGCTCCGACGGTGTGACCGGCATGCAGAGCATGTATGTGTTCCACTTTATGCAGCTGCTGTGCCGCGCCGCCGGTCAGGACGACATCCTTGCCTTCCAGAACAGCGTGTGTCTCTCCGCCGATGTGACCGCCGCCTACGACCCCTCCTGGGCAAATGCCTTCGAGCCGCAGAACGGTACTTACGCAGGCCGCGGCGTGGCCTTCTTCAAGTACACCGGCAGCCGCGGCAAGAGCTCTGCCAGCGATGCTTCCGCTGAGCTGGTAGGGGATATCACCCGCCTGCTGGACGCCAACGGCGTGGCATGGCAGATCGGTGAGCTGGGCCGTCTGGATCTGGGCGGCGGCGGCACCATTGCCAAGTACGTGGCCAACCGCGGCATCCCGGTGCTGGACATCGGCGTGCCGGTGCTGTCCATGCACTCGCCCTTCGAGGTCATCCACAAGACCGACCTGTACATGGCTTACCGTACCTTCTCGCTGTTCTGCCAGGCTGAGCAGTAAGTTCTGTGCCTGAAAAAATATCCGCAGCGCTTCCCGGTTTGCAAAAACCAGCGGAAATACTGCGGATATTTTATTTTTGGCGCAAAAAAGCTTGACCTTCAACCGACTTTCAGGTGTAATGTAGGTGCGGAGGTGAATCAGATGAACATCAAACAGGCCTCAGAACAGAGTGGCGTTTCGGCTCCCAACATCCGTTTTTATGAAAAAGAGGGACTTCTCACCCCGGCGCGCAGGCAGGGCAATGGCTACCGCGATTATACCGCAGGGGATATCCGTACCCTTAAACTCATCCGGATGCTGCGCATGCTGGATGTGCCGCTGCCCACCATCAAGGCGGTGCTGCGCGGGGAACAGCCCCTGCAGCAGGCGCTGCAGGCTCAGCAGACCGTGCTGGAGCAGCAGGTGGCGCAGCTGGCAGCGGCCATGCAGTTTTGCGCCGACCTTGCCCGGCAGGCACCGCAGGCAGAAACGCTTGATGTGGATGCCTGCCTGACACGCATGGAACACCCCGCCACGCAGCAGGGCTTCTTCTCCGGCTGGCTGCAGGATTACCGCACGCTGGCACAGGTGCAGCACCAGAGGCATTTTTCCTTTATCCCGGAGGGCAGCATCAACACCCCGCAGGAATTTACGGCGGCGTTGCGAGCCTATGCAGAGGAAAAAGGGATGCTTTTTCACCCTGACCAAAGAGGGGATGTACCCGGAGTTCTCGCTGGACGATATCCCGTATAAAGCATACCGCAACCCGGGCAAGTACCGGGACGAAATCTGTTGCGATGCTGTGCATCCCGAGCAGCTGGACACCGGACTGCCGCTCCGGCGGGAGAAGCTGCTGCGCTTTTTGCGCCTCGCTGTGCCGCCGGTATGTACCTTTGCCGCCATTCTGGCGGCGGGGTGGGTGGTGACCGGCGGCGCAGGCTGGCTCTGGCTGGCGGTGCTGGCCTCTGCCGGAGTGCTGCTGGAACGCTGCCTTGAAAGGTGGCTGTAAGGCGCATTACCCCAGCGGCAGCGCTTCGGCCACCGTCAGAAAGGTGTAGCCGTTGTCTGCATACCACCGGATAATGTCCGGCAGCGCCTCGGCGGTGGTGCGGGTGGTGGCAGAATCGTGCATCAATACGATGCAGTTCGTCTGCTGCCCGGTCTCGTGCACCACATTGCGGTAGATGGTGCCCGCGCTTGGGTGCCCGCCCACGGCATCCTCGGCGCACACGTTCCAGTCCACCCAATGCCAGCCTTTCTGCTCTACTTCGGCTTTCAGCTGCTTCATCAGGCCTTTGCCGCCGTAGCGCCGACTGACGGTGTTGGTGCTGCCGCCCGGAAACCGCAGATACCGGATGCTCTCGGCATCCACATAGGGCGCAATGCGCTCCTTTAAAAGGGCAATGTCCTCCCAATAAGCGTCGCTGCTGCGGTAGATATCGCTGTACTCGTGGGAAGCAGAGTGCAGCGCGATCTGGTGCCCGGCGCTGACCGCTTCGGTGAGCAGGGGCAGATACTTCTCGTTGTAACCGGTAGCCACCACAAAAAATGTGGCGTGCACTCCGGCTGCGTTCAGCGCGCTGAGCACATCCGGTGTGGTCTTGCTGGGGCCGTCGTCAAAGGTCAGGCAGACCCACTTTTCCGGCAGCGGCTGGGCAGCAGGCTCCTGTTGCTCCTGTGCCAGAGCCGAAATGGCGGGGGAGAGCATCGAAGTGTCCGGTGCCGGGGTAAGATCCTGCGCCTGACATCCGGTGACGACCGGCGGCGCAGCAGATACAAACCCCATAATGAGGGCGAACAGCATCACGGCAGCAACTCTGGCCCGCCTGCGCCGTGCGAGATATTCTGCAAGCTTCAAGAGCAAAACCTCCTTTGTCTGTTTGGTTTGCTCTTATCAGAATATGAACGACGGCGGATTCTATGAAAAAAATCAGCCCACTCTCTGGCGTTTGTCCAGCCGCATCTTGTCAGCGATCATCGCAATGAACTCGCTGTTGGTGGGTTTTTCCCCGCAGGTTATGGATGGTATAACCGAAGTAGCTGTTGAGGGTGTCCACATCACCCCGGTCCCATGCCACCTCGATGGCGTGGCGGATGGCGCGCTCCACCCGGCTGGCGGTGGTGCCGTTTTTCTTGGCGATTTCCGGGTACAGACGCTTGGTCACGGCGTTGATATACTCCGGCTCGTTCATGGTGAGCAGGATGGCATCCCGCAGGAACTGGTAGCCCTTGATGTGGGCAGGGACGCCGATCTGATGCAGGATCTCGGTAACGGTCAGCTCATCGCTGTCCACACTGGTGTGCAGGATGTGCTTTTCCGGGCCAAGTGCCGCCTTGAGCACCCGTGCGGCAAGCACGGTCTCATCAAAGGGCTTTACAAAGTAGTAGGCAAAGCCTTCGTCCAGCAGCTCCTGTACCATCTCTTCGCTCTGGAAGGCACCGGTCACGAAGAAGGAGGTGTGCCGCTCACCGGCGGCATTGTAGCGCTGCTTTACCGCAAGGGCATCCAGACCGGGCATAAAAGCATCCAGCAGGACCACCTGCGGGCGCACGGTGAGCATTTTCTGCAGGACCTTGTTGCCGTCCTTTTCCACAACGGTCACGTCCACGCCCTTCTGCTCCAGCGCTTCGCGGCAGGCGGCAGTGAACGGGGCACCAGTATCCGACATCAAAAATCTAACTTTGTCCATGGTTGTTTCCTCCAATGTGTGCAGTTCCCTTAACACCATGGATTTTACCATAATTTTCCAGAACTTTCAACGGTTTATATTGGTAAATTTTGGCAAAGAAAATCGAAACCCGCAAATTATTTTGCGCTTTGGGTCTGCGTATGCGCTGTATCGTCTGTCTTTTCAACAGCGCGGGCCTGCTTGAGCATGGTCTGAGCAAAAATGCCGTAGCCCCGCGTGGGGTCGTTTACCAGCACATGGGTCACTGCACCCACCAGTCTGCCGTTCTGCAGGATGGGACTGCCGCTCATGCCCTGCACGATGCCGCCGGTTTTGGCAAGCAGCTGCCGGTCGGTCACGCGCAGGATCATGTTGCGGTGGGGGTCTGCGTCGTTTACCTTTTCAATGCGGATGCGGTATGCCTTGGGCACCTCGCCGTCCACAGTCGTCCAGATCTCGGCATCGCCCGGCACCACCTCCTGCGCAAAAGCCATCTCCAGCTCCGGGCCGGAAAATGCAGCCCGTGTTCTGCCATAGACCCCGGTCTTGCTGTTGATGCAGATGCTGCCAAGCGCATGGGTGCTCAGAAAGCGGCCCTTCAGCTCACCGGGGCTGCCCACGGTGCCGCTGGTACACCCCACGATCTGGCAGGGGACGATCTCGCCGCTGCGCAGGGCCACGCTCTCACCGGTGTCGCTGTCGCTGATGGGGTGGCCAAGCCCGGCAAACACCCCGGCGGCATTGTCCACAAAGGTCATGGTGCCTACCCCGGCGGAAGAATCCCGCACCCACATCCCGGCGCGCCACTGTCCGGCGGTGCTGTCCCACACGGGGGTCAGCCGGGTCTGGAATTGCTCACCATTGCGGATGTAGACCACCTGCACCGGCGCGCCTGCGGCCGTTTCCAGAGCATCGTGCACGGCATCGTTCGTCTCGGTCAGGGTGTCGTCCATGCGCACCACCCGGTCGCCCAGCCGCAGCCCGGCCTTCTTGGCGGGGTTCGCGGTGCCGTCCGGGGTGTTCAGGTCGGAAAAGCCCACAATGAGCGCGCCCTCGGAGAACATCTTAACGCCGAAAGGCGTACCGCACACGGTTACCACCGGACGTGTTTCCACCAGAGCGCGCACAGTCTTGACGGGCAGCCACCCGCCAATGGACAAAGTGGCCTGATAGCTGCCCGCAGCCTGCGTGCTGGCCGCGTTGCGGGAGCCAGCGGTGCGCAGCGGCTGCACATAGGCAAAACGGGGCAGGGTAAGGGTCTGGCCGGGTTCCAGCAAAATTTCAGCAGGCAGGCTGTGCCACAGCCAGCCCAGCACCGCCAGCGCGGCCACCAGAAGATAAGTTGCCGCAATGCTGCCAGCGCGGCGTAGTTTTGATCTGCGCATCGGCAAAAAGCCCCTTTCCGCCATGGAAAATGATACGATCGTCCGGCGATAGTATGCGCTGTGAAGGGCGGAAATATCAATGCAGTGATTGACTTTTGCCGCCGGAACTGATACTATATTAAGGCGGTTTGGCCGCAACTGCAGAATAGAAGAATACGCGGGTATGGTGGAATTGGCAGACGCGCAGGATTTAGGTTCCTGTGCCGCAAGGCGTGTGGGTTCGACCCCCACTACCCGCATACAAAGAAAAGCGCGTTGGTTCGTACAGAACCAGCGTGTTTTTTCTTATCATGGTAACACTTTTGGTAACACTATTAAGTTTTCAGACTGCTCTCACCAGTGCATTATACAACATCTCAATGAACTGCACCGCGCTGGGCGCACCGGTCAGCGGATAGCCTGCCAGCTGCTGCACATACTCCGGGTTTGTGAGCCATGCACCTTTAGCTGCCCGGCGGACAGCGCTTTGAATCGCTTTTGGCTCACATCTTCTGCGGTCGGCGATAGGGGTATAGATATCTTTCTCCACGGCCTGCAGGCGGTCTTCCTGCTCACAGACCAGCTCAAGACACTGGCACAGGATACTGTAGGCGCTCAGATTGCGTGTGATGCCCATCGGGCGCAGCAAATCATTGACCTGAGTGGACAATTCGGAAACGATCATAGTTGACACATCCTTTCTATGCGTCAACTCTAACCGAAAAATACTTAAAATTTACCAATTACGTCGATATACGTCGTAAAGCGTCGAAACATGCCAAACAAAAACAGCCCCGAGGAACCGTCAGGCTCCCCGGGGCTGCTGCTATACTATGATTTTGTTGGCGTTAACATTTTCGTGATGCCGCGAAAACGTCACATATAGGTCTTCTGGCTGCGCACCTGAGCTTCGATCATCGGCTTCAGGTAGCTGTCGAGGTCGCCAAAGGTCTCCTTGATGAACGTGATGGTCTCCTGCGTCAGGGCTTTCTTCGCAGCGGTCAGTGCGCGGTTGTAGGCAATGCGCTGCGCAGCCTCGTCGAACTTGTCCTGTTCCTTCAGGGCATCAACGTAGGTCTGGTTGACGTACTGGACGGCGTTGAACACCGCGTTGGCGGCATTCTGGAGACAGGTCTGCGCAAACTTGTTGTTGATGTAGCCGTTTGCAATGCTGACACCTTTGTTCAGGCCCCAGCCGAAAATGACGGTCATTGCAGGGATGCAGGCAGTAAGAGCGACTTTCAGAAATTCAGTCATGGTTATTCTCCTTTGGTTTCGTCGTCCGGCTGGCTGTCGTCTGCCGGGGTTGTGATCTTGTGTTTCTTGATGGTGGCCATCGCGCCAAATTCGACCATCCAAGGCGCGGCCATTGCGGCAATAGCAAGACTGTCCGGGGCCGTGACACTATGCCAGTAGAGGGCTAGAATTGCCGCATCGAGCACGGTACACATGAAAAGGCAGTAGATCACCGCCTTATCCATAAAACCGCGCTGTGGGCGCTTTCTCTTGCGCTGGTGGCGTTTGGTGGGGTGACGTTGATGTGAACCTCCTGCACGGTGCATCACCTCACAGTTTTTTGAGATACTTGTCCGCGCCGGAAATGGCTTTCCAGCTTGCCGGACCGCAGATGCCGTCCACGGCCAGTCCGTGCGCCTCCTGCGCTTTCAGCAGAGCGTTCTCGGTGTTCTCGCCGAAAATGCCGTCCGGGGTCAGCCCCAGCAGCCGCTGGAGCATCTTCGTGGCCGCCCGGTTTGCCTCCCCGGTGCAGCCCCGGCGGATGGTCGGCAGAATGAACTTCTGGTAGGTGGTGCTGGGGTACTTTCTCGGCGTGGTGCAGAGCCATGTTGCCTTGCCTGTGCGGGTGTCCGCGTGGCACATGGCTGCTTTGGGGTGCCAGTAGATGCCAATGCCGCCAAAACCGACGGCCTGCGCGATGATTCCAAGCGCGACCGGGTTCACGGTACGGTTGAGGGTGCGCCAGTCTGCTGCCATGCCATAGCGGTGCTTGCTGTTCGGACTGCCGCCCACGGTTTTGCTTGCATTGTGAACAATGCAGCGGTAGCCGCTGGTGATCTTGAGCGGAACGCCCAGTACGTCCCGGATGTGCTGCAGCTTGTCCACCAGCTCTGTGTCGATCATCTGGGCGGTGCACTTACCGCACTGGCACTCGAACTCGTCTCGGGTGAAGTTTTTTGCTCAGTGCAGTGGTGTCACCGCGCTGATAGGTTACGATGCTCATAAATCAGCCCCTTTCACAGAAAATCATGACTTTCCAAAAGCTCATCGTAAACGCGGTTGATATTGTCGATGGCATGGACGCACTTGCCATTCGGGAAATTTTGTGCTTTTGGCAGTAGTCCTCATAGTCATGCACGATGTCGAGCATTTCGTCAAAGTGCTCTTTTGTGTGACGAACCCCATGTATCAGTTCATCATTGAAACGCAAAATTTGCGTTCTCCACGATCTAGCTTCTCGGTCATCATCGGTAACAACATGTTCGTCCAGCTTCTTTTGCATTTCCTCCAACCGCTGCTGCATGGCTTCAAGACGCTGCGTTACATCGGCGTTTAGGTTTTTGCTTAAAATCCAATAATAGCTGACCACGGGTTGATTTTGATAGGAGCAATCTCCACAAGAGACAGCAGAACAATGATGGCAGGCGTGACCATGACAGGCCCCCATGCTGCCCAGATATCTTTCAGGTTCATTTTGGTTTACCTCCTGCGGGCCAGCAGCTTTTTACGCAGGTCAGCCCACATAGTCTTCGCCCGTGATGTTCTTGTAGTCACCGGTGGCGATCTCGCCCTCTGCCACGCGCTCGGCCAGAACTTTCTTCACGCCTGCACGGCGGGATGCGGGCATCTCTGCCCAAGTCTTAGTGCCTGCAATCAGGCGGTTTGCCCAGATAATGTTCATGGTGATACCTCATTATTCCTTGTTCAGCGCTTCGTCCAGCTCACACAGCGCGGTTTCGATGGCGGCCAAACGCTCCTCGTTGGCTGCGTCCTGCTCACACAGGGCATCTTCCATTTCAGCCACACGGTCGGGCAACTGTTCGTGCTCCTGCTGCTTCTTGGCTGCGGCTTCCTTCTCCTGCCGGGTGGGCAGATTATGCTTCTTCCATTCGACCATGATTTCGTCCTCCTTACTGGAATGCACCGGAAACAGAATCGATATAGCCGCCCTCGCCGCTTGCGCCGCGCTCCACGCTGATGCGGAAATTGAACGCCGCTCCGGCAGAAGCGGTTTGATTTTCAAAGACAATGTTCGTGCCCTTGCGGACTTCTGCCGTCACGTCCTGCCAGACCGGCGAATCATCCAGCGCGTTGTTGGTTGCTTCCGTCTTGAACGCGGCATCATTCGGGATGGATCCGGACACCTGCAAGATCGCCACAGTAATGTCACCATCCACGGCCAGCGGGGTGGTCAGGGTCACACTTGCACTGGTAACGCTCTTGGTGAACGTTGCGTTCAGGCTGGTGCTCTCCTTGCCATCGTTCGCGGTGATCTTAATGGTATGGGAGCCGTTCAGGATGCGCAGGAAGCCGTCGGCGGTGCTGGCCTGTTCAAAGGTCAGCGCAGTACCGCTTGCAAGGCCGGTACGGGTGTTGGTGGTCTTACCGTCAAGTTTTTCGGTGACGGTCAGCGTGTCACCGTCGGCATCAGTAACGGTATAGGTGAAGTCGAGGGTACGTTCTTCTCTCCCAGATTCGTGGAGCTGGCGTTGATGGCCGGGGCCACATTGTATCTGACCGTGCGTATAGCGGACGTGGTGTAGCCAGACTCCATGCCCCCGGTGTCGTATGCCTTGACACGGTACATCACGGTAGACCAGCCATTGGCGATGGTGTCGGTGTAGGTCAGCGCGTTGCCCTTGTACACCTGCGTGTAGGCGGAGCCACCATCGGTGCTGCGCTCCAGAATGTAGCCGCTCAGGTTGCCATCGCTGTCACTGGCCGCAGTCCACGAGATCACCAGCGTGCTGCCGCCCTTGACATCCTTCGGCACCGCGATTGACGGCGGCGCAGACGGGGCGTTGTTGTTGACCACCGTTACCCGCGAGCTTGTGCGCCAGCCAGACTCCAGACCATCGGTGTCGTATGCCTTGACGCGGTACATCACGGACGTGGTGCCGAAGGCGATGCTGTCCGTGGTGCTGGTGGCCGTACCCTGATAAATCCGACTCCACGACCAGCCGCCGTCGGTCGAACGCTCTACCTTGTAGCCGGCGAGATTGCTCTCATCATCAGAGCTTTTTGCCCACGAGATCGAGATGTTCGTGCCGCCCATGATGGACGAAGGAACGGAAATGTTCCACGGAGTCGAGGGTGCGGTATTAGTCGAGACCGTGCCATCGTCAGACACCCAGAGAGTAGAGGGCAAAATCAAAGCGGGACGAACACCACAGGTGTTTTGTTCGCATAAATTGTTGTCACAGGAACCATCAGTCAGGACAGTCCAGGCGGTATCTCTGTTGACGGTATACGGAGAACGAAGCCACCAAATGTCAGCGTTGCTGCCGTTGTATGCGACACGCTTACTATTGCCGCCAGAACCGCTGCCGAAGTAGTCCAGCTTTGCGCCATCTTTCGGAAGGGCATTGTGCGCCCAGCCAACTTCATAGCCGGACAGCAGAAATACTTTGGTGGAAAGACCATTTTCACCTGTCGCAAGGCTGCCCCAGCCGGTGCCCTTCTGGTACGGAATTTTCACCTGTTTGATAGCCGCTCTAATTTCGGAATCAATCAGGTTATAGAAGTTATCGTTCAGATAGGAATGGTGGTGCTACCAGCATAGTCGTTGGTGTTTGTTCTATTCCACTGGCGTTTTTCGTAGATGTCTTTCATCAGCAGCCAAGTACCGTTGCAGCTATCGTCATAGACGCTGGACGGCTTGCCCTGATGCACGATGATGAAATCTTTGGCCGCACCGTTGACTTTGATTTTGACGATGCTGCCAACGGCCTTTGCGCCTAATCTTACATTTGCCATAAAAAGTTCACCTCCTTACTCAAAATTCAATCCTTGCCAGATCGGCGTTCCACACACCTGTCACGGTCAAGCCGTCAAGCGACTCAAAGGTGACGGAGAACGGATTTGCCGTTACGTCGGTCGCGATCTTCAATTGAAGGATATCGATATCCGCCTGCATCTTTGCAGCGGCGATGCGCAAGTCTTTGTGAGACTCCGGGGACAGGTCGTGCTCCTGAATCCGCTCTTCGACAAACAGCTGCAAGCTCTGCATCTCAGCGCTCAGATTGATCACGATCTCCGCATCCCGGGAGATCACGATCACCACAGTGAAAACGAACTCAAACTCCTGATCGGTGGAAGCCGCCGGGATCTCGACACCGCGGTCATCCTGCACGAGGAGCAGGAGCGTATCTTCTGCCGCCCCGGTCTGCCGCCCGAAGAGGGCAATCTGATGCAGGGTGTAGGTATCCTCCGCGCCGGTAATGCGAATCTTCACGCGGCGGGCAGCGCTGCCGTTTTCTTCAACAGGCTCGATGCCAAGCAGCTCAAGCGCATGCCGCTCGCCGGTGACGTCGGTCTGCGCGTGGAGCACAGCGGCATTTGCAAGACCGCTTCCTCCGACAGCCTGCGTAATCGTGAGCTGCTTGCCCGATACGGCATCCATCAGCAGCTCAATACCGGCGTCGGTATAAGCCAGCGTTTCCCAACTCATTGTGTGTCCTCCTTTTTGATTTCAGGCATCCGCACCGATGCAAGGATTCTTGTGCCGCAGGGTGCGGCGGCAGCGTAGGCATATGCTTCTACGGGGTCACAGAACAGATACATTCCTAACACGATATGCGCAGGCTTGATCTGGTTTACCATGTGGATCAGTTCTTCGCGGTGAAGCTTATCTTCAACGTGAGTGCCGATGGTCAGCAGGTAAGCCGGATAATCCACGCGGCATGTCCACCGGCCAACGCCCAGTAACGTGTCGAGCTGTTGGTACAGAAATGCAAGTGTAAAGGGTGGGCGGGTGCACAAACGCGACAGAATGCGCTGCCGTCGAAAACTCAGCGTTTCGGTCAAAGGCTTTGCCCGGATATGCAGGACTTGTTCCCATTTCTGCACAGAATCCACATCTATGGTCTGGACAAAAAGTTCTGCCCGATGACCCGTACACTATCAGCTGTCCGGGAAAATTGTGCTTTTTCAGCGTCACAGACCTGCTGGTATTCCGCAATTTCCCGGTAAAAAGGCGGCAAAAGGGAATGCAGGTCATGGTTCAGGTCAAATTCCATGTAGTTCCACCTTCCCCAGCACCGGAACCTGCTGCAAAGCACCGGTCTGCTGCAGCGCCATGTCCGCAGCAATCCCATTGAGCGTCAGAGCCGAAACATTGACGACCCCATCAAGAGAGATGAGCGCGGCAAGGACACGAGCAAGATACACCTCTGCCGAGTAGGCAATGGCCGTACTGCTGATATTGACATCCCAGTTTTTACGAATCTGCAGCAGGTAGTCACTGACAGCGTCCTGCGCAGGCTGCTGTACGGTTTCAAGTTCGTGTCCGGATGCAAGGGTCAGCGTGGCAGAAATGTCTACAGGCACTGTCTGCGGCGCTGTGACGGTCACCTGCGCACCGATGGGCGCAAGCCCAAGGCCAAGCCCCTGACCGGGCGGGGGATCGATGGCATTCTGTACCATCTGCACAAGATCACTGACGCAGGAAGAAAGTCGGCTCCCAAGATGGAGCAGCACACCGTGCCGCCACCATCCCACACGGGGTAGACCTGCACAGCGCCCACGCCGTCTATCGCTTCGATCTCCTCAACGTACTGTGCCACGTTTCCACCAAAGCTGCGGCTGTTCAGACGTTCAATGATTCTCGCGCGGAAAGGCTCATCCTCTTCGGTGTTTTCGCCGGGAATCAGAAGATCCGTCAACTGAGCGCTGTTCAATCCTTCAATGGAATCAATCGGCAGAATGGGGGCCGGAGTATCGGTTGCCGATATCACCGGCAGTCTCAGCCTGCAGACGGTAGGCGCTTCCCTCCGTAATGGTGGAGATGACCACAAAATTGATACTCTCAGTGCCATTGATCGTTGAAAATCGCGCACCGATCGGAACCTCACAGTCAAAGATGCCGACCTTTACAGCGGCGGAAGCCTGCTTGCGGGTGATACCGGCCAGCACTGCCAGAAGATCCAGCGAATCGCCGGAGGCTGTCTGGACGAACGCCTGTTTCTGCACAAGGTCGAGGCTCAGATAAAAGCCCTCAAGCACGTAGGCTGCCGGGCCGAGGGAAGTCTGGATAGGGCTGGTATCGCGCTTGTCGTAGGTGTCGGGCACAAGGGAAAGCATGTGATCGAGAATGTTTTTATAGGTTGCAGCTGAAAAATCCTGCATCAGAATTTCACCTCCGTTCCGGTCTCAACATCGCCATAGACTGTTTCGACGGTAAAACTTACCGTCAGGTTTTGCCCATTGATGCTGTATTCGTAGTTTTTTAGGCCAATAATGCGGTCGTCTGCCAGCAGCGCATCCTGCAGACGGCGCTGCAGTTCTGTGGCAACATAACCGGAATCCTGTCCGACCAGCCCTTCCCATTGCATACCGCTTGCCGGCTGGTAGATCTGCCAACGATAGCGCTCTACGTTCAGGATGATCTCCACTGCCTGCTTTACGGCATCATAGCCGTCGCAGGTTCCGGCGATACGTCCAGCTGCACGGTCAATTTTCCACGTCAGAGAAGGCTGAGCGACAAACTCAACGCCGCCCGATAAATCGATGCTGCTTTCCGGGGAGTACAGCCATTTAATCACCACCTTCATATACACGAGATAACACGACGAACTTCTGGCCACGCTGCACACGCAGAAGAAGCACCTGTCACCGCTTCAGGCAGGGTTGAGGATGATATATTCTTATCCTTGCTCAGTGAAAGGACTTTTCCATTCTCCCAGCCTTTGATGTCCTCGCTCTGTACAGAGCTGTCTGCGCCCCCTGAGAGCAGGGAATAACCAGTGTAAGGCTCCGATGGGCCGCCTGTGCTGCCGTGAACACCAGCGTGTATATGGGGCATGGCGTGCCGGTGTTTCAGCAGCGGGATCTTCTTTTCAATGACCGGCTCTGCAAGGTAGAGAATATCCTGCCGCAGTGTAGCCATTTCCGTGTTGATGGAGATTTCCAGCACATCATCATCGGGCGGGGCCTTTACCACGGTGCCGATCTGCAGATCGGTGGGCTGGTCAACGTCTCCGGCAACCCGGTTCAGCTGCAAAAGTGCTTCCACGATGTCCAAAAGATTTCCCTCCCTTACAGAGCTTTTGCTTCCAGTTCCATGGTGTGCAGATCGTTTTCCCACGTATGAGAGACCTTTTCCAGCATGACATACTTGCGGAACGGGTCGCCGTCAAGATCATTGATATTGACCAGAAGAAGCTGTCCCGCCCGCAGGCTATTGACACCCAGCGAGGTGAATTTGAGTTGCTGCAGAACGCGATTGTAATACTCCAGACTGACCTTTGCCTGCTCCTTGACCTGTGCGTCTGTGGCCGCTTCGTCCACCTTTTGATAGAGCTGCAGCAAGCCCCAGCGGGCAATGGTGTCCGAATCCTTTCGGATAAAAACATCGGACTTGCCGGTCTCCTTGTTCGGACGCACCAGCTTGATGCTGTTGTAGGTCTGGGAGTCAATGGACGTGTTGTAGCTGTAGTTGGTCATCAGGCTCTTTTCGCCGATGATGTAGTCGCTCTTCATATCAGCTGCAGAGCGCAGAGCAACACCATCTCCAGAATCGTAAAAAACAAAGACCGTTCCGGTATTCAGCAAGGTCTTCTGGATGGCAGTATTGATGATGTCGATGCAGCTTTTATCCTGCATCACGAGGGAGGGGAGTTTGTAGCCGGTATCGGCCAGCGTGCCCACATCTACCTGCAGGTCTTCACAGATCTGCTTGATAATGTCGGCGGCGCTCTGGGCATAAAATGTGTAGCTGTTATTTGCTTTCAGGTAGCGCAGCCGGTCATAGCAGACCACATCCACAGGCCCCCCAACGGTCCTGCCCGCGGCTGAATACCCATCCATAAAACTGCAGTTCTCCATCTGCGGAAAACCGTACAACGTCGCCCTCTTCGATTTTGGATTGCGGCGTGCGCAGATAGGTGAAGGTAAGCTTGCCGGGATTCCCGGTGCGCTGGGTGATCCAGCTTGCGGTTGTTACGCTGTTAGTGAGGTTTAGCAGGTCTCCGGGCGTTTTGCGGCCCACGATCAGTTCATAGCTCACCGGTTCACCTCCGTGAGGTCAGAAGCGGACATCCAGCCGAATACCACCCCGGAAAGATCCTGCACGCAATACGGATGCGGGTTTGTGCGGGATACGATGCGCCGTACCTGCACCTGCTGGCCGCTGAGCGTGCCGGAAGGTGTTGGTGCAGTGCTGGTGCTGTAATATTTCCCGTTTGCCTTACGCTGGGCACCCACATAGAGTTTGCTGCTTTGGATGCTGCGTGCTGGAGTAAGGATCACTTTTACAGCACTGACAGTAGACGTTGCGACAGCAGCGGCAGAAAGCGCCCGCGTGACAGTGTTCAGCGCAGAGGATGCCGTAGTGGCTGCAGGCGAGAAGTTTCCGCTGCTGCCCTGCAGAACAGCCTTCTGCGGTGAAAAGTCCTTGTATTCAGTAATGGTCAGGTCAAAGTAAAAGTCGCCGGTCTCGCCGCCGCGCTCCTCGGTCTTGAAACTGGTAACAAGGCACTCAAAACCCATGCCGCCACCCAGAAACGGGGTGCCGTTCTCATAATAGCGCACCGGCGTATAGACGATGGGCCTTTTCTGATCCATTGCGCTCTTGAAAAACGTAATGTACACCGATGGCGGTAAAAACACGGCCGCGCTCATCCATGGGAGCCTGCGTCCGGGAAACAGACCGGAGATCGTTACCTTACGCAGCTTTGGCGTGCGCGGCTGCATGACAGGGCCAAGGCCAAGCACATTATACTCGCCATTGTCGGATTCTTTGGTCTCCGGAAGCTTTTCCGGGTTGATGGGCAGGGACAGCACGGTGCTGTCCCGTGAAAAATAAATGCGGTAAAGGCTCGGCATACATTCTCCTTAATTGACCGCAACGACACTGCCACTCTGCACGCGCTCCATAATGAGGTCGCCCAGAAGATCGGCAAGGCTCTGGCGGTCGGCTTCAGTGTTTCCGGTGTTCTGGCCTTGAACAGTAATGACCGGGGCCTGCGAGGTGAGGTTGATGTTGTTCATGAATTTACGTTCCGCAATATCAACCATCATCTTGAGCTGCTCATCTGAAAGATCAACCGTTTTTGCGATCTTACCGGTGTTGTTCTTAATTGCGCCAACATTATTCAGCAGGGAATTGACATCTGCTGCCTGCGGAACGCCCAGATCGCCAAGACCGCCCGGCCCGAACAGGTTTCCAAGGCTGAGGTTGGAACCCCAATCATATCCTCTGGTGTAGGCGCTGCCGAGATCCATGTTCTCCCACGGCTTCACATACTCGGTATAGCCGCTGTTCTGGATCTCATCGCTCCGTTTTTTGGCAAGATCGGTGATCCAGCCGCCCAGGCCGCTGGTCAGATCGACCGTCACGCCGGGGATCATGTTGATAAGCCCCTCAACAGCGGACGCAATATTCTGCATATACTGCAAAACGGTGATTGCCATATCATAGAACAGAACTTTCACAGCTGCGACCGGGTTCGTGAACACATTGCCCACAAAGTTTGCAAACATGGCAAATCCATTCTGCAGGGGAACCAGAACACTGTTGAACACGAATGCACCCATCACAGCAAATGCGCCCGTAATGATACCTGTTGCGGAAACGCTTGTGCCTTCAAAAGTGGTTCATCACAGCGACACCCGCATACAGGGCAGCTACCACACCAGAACGGCGGCAGCGGCCAGTGCAGCCGGGTTTGCGGCCATAACGGCATTGAGAAATGCCTGTGCGGCAGCGGCTTTCTCAGAAGCAAATGCCAGAATGTTCGTCCAGTTGGCGGCGATCAGCAGCACACCAAAGGCGGTTCCCAGAGAAATTACAATGGGGACGACCGTCTGGATGTTGTTCGCTACCCAGTTGATGGCCGCAAGCAGCGGGTCAAGGGCGCGGATGGCAGCGTTGGAAGCCACCGTCCAAACCTGCGCCCAAGTCATGGGGGTTTTGGCAAATTCAGCGTTGGTCTCTGCTGCGGCTGCAAACATGGCGTTTTTTACAATGGCGGCGGTGATCTGCCCCTGTGCACCCATTTCGCGCAGCTTGCCCATATCCACCTGCAGATAGTCCGCAATGGCTCTTGCAATGGCCGGTGCCTGTTCCATGACGCTGTTCAGTTCATCGCCGCGCAGCACGCCGGACGCAAGGCCCTGTTCCATCTGAAGAATTGCAGCCTGCGCAGCTTGCCCGGATGCGCCGGAGAGCGCAAGCTGTTTGTTCAACTGTTCTGCAAACTGAACGATCTCCTTTGTGTTGCCAAATGCGCTGCCCGCCATAGTACCCAACTGTGAAACCAGCCCC
>ENA-OQEL01000189-OQEL01000189.1-human-gut-metagenome-genome-assembly--contig:-NODE-189-length-23603-cov-3.306483_pt1 | contig 23603 bp, 21 predicted proteins | sample MGYA00242796_ERZ504637 | MGnify/ENA primary metagenome ERZ504637 (study PRJEB26092, sample SAMD00036306) | human gut metagenome | host: Homo sapiens | study: EMG produced TPA metagenomics assembly of... | reverse complement strand
CCATTGTTTTTCTTTTCCCTCCCTTTTCAAAACCCAAAGGGAGAGCCGCCTTCCGCAAGGCAGCTCTCCCCTTTTTCTGATTTTATTTGCCGCTCGTCAGCCGCGCCACATGCAACGCCAGATAGGCGGTTTCCTCGTTGGGCAAAAACACGCCGTACTTGCGCAGCACAAAGGTGCGTAATTTTTTCCGCGCAGGTCACCGCTGCCGGATAATTCTGCTGCATCTGCTGGAACAAAAAGTCGTCTTCGCTGTCCATCAGTTTGCCGGAGAAGAACCGCTCGGCAAAATACTGCAGGTGGCTCACGAACCGCGCATAGTGGATGCTCTCGGTGCTCACCGGGCAGTGCATACTGTAGGTGACAATGTTGGACAGCTCACCGATCAGCTGCGCTGCCCGCATGGCATCGTAGCCGGCCTGCGGGTCCTGCCGGGCGTTGACGATATGGAAGGCAATGTTGCCTGCCTCTTCGTCCGGCAGCTCAATGCCAAGCTTTGCCTTTACCTTCTGCAGGCCGCGCTGGCCCACCGCATACTCCTTGGGATAAAAATGCTTGATTTCCCAGAAGATGCGGTTGGTCACCACAAGACCCTTTTGCTGGCGCTCCACTGCAAAATGCAGGTGATCGGTCAGCAGCAGATAGATGTGCGCCGAAAGTTTGACTCCCAGCGACTGCTCTGCGTCGTCCACAATGTCCTGCGTCAGTTCCAGATAGGATGCCGGAATGCTGGAAAACAGCTCCAGCATAGGCTGTGCGTCCGGGTTGGACAATGGAAGGAACACGCGGTCTGAGGGCTGCCGTTCAATGGGCTCGCCCGCCTTGCGGCCATAGCCGATGCCCTTGCCCAGCAGGATGGATTCCTCGCCGCTGTCATCCTGCACCAGCACAACACTGCTGTTCAGCACCTTCTGAATGTGCATCGGTCCCTCCTCCTTCCGTTGAAACCTTAAGACTGCGCTTAGTCCAGATCTTCGCCGTTGGAAGCAATGACCTTCTTGTACCAGTAGAAGCTGTCCTTACGGCTGCGGGGCCAGAGTACCGTTGCCCATATCATCCTGATCCACATAGATAAAGCCATAGCGTTTGGACATCTGGTTGGTGGATGCAGAAATCAGGTCGATGGGTGCCCATGTGGTGTAGCCCCACATCTCAACACCCTCATCGATGGCCTTGCCCATTTCGCTGATGTGCTGGCGGAAGTACTCTACACGGTAGGGGTCGTGGATGGAGCCGTCGGCCTCCACCACGTCCTTGGCACCCATGCCGTTCTCCACCACCATCAGCGGCTTGCGGTAACGGTCGTACAGCTCGATCAGGCTGTAGCGCAGGCCCTTGGGGTCGATCTGCCAGCCCCAGTCGGTGGAGGGCAGATACGGGTTCTTGACACCCAGCACGGTGTTGCCAGGGGTACGCTCTGCGTTCGGGTCCACAGACTCGGTCATGGTCATATAGTAGCTGCAGGAAACAAAGTCCACACAGCCTGCCTTCAGGGTGGCGGCATCCTCGGGCAGCATTTCCACATGGATGCCCTTGCGCTCGAACATCTTGAGGATCAGGCGGGGGTACTCGCCCCAGACATGCACATCGGCATAGAACAGGTTTTCCAGATTCTTTGCCTGAGTAGCCAGCTCATCATCGGGTGCGCAGGTGCGGGCATAGGTGGTGAGCTTGGTCAGCATGCAGCCCACCTTGCTGCCGGGGATGATCTCGTGGCAGTCCTTTACTACCATAGCGCTGGCCACCAACTGGTGGTGCAGGGCCTGATAGCAGGTCTCCAGCATCTTATCCTCGGGCACGCGGCTGGGGATGATGCCGGCGGTGGTGAACGGGTGACGGATCACGCTGTCCACCTCGTTGAAGGTGAGCCAGTACTTGACCTGATCCTTGTAGCGCTCAAAGCACGCATGGCAGAACTTTGCAAAGCAGTCGATCACGCGGCGATCCACCCAGCCATTGTACTTGGTGGCCAGTGCCAGCGGCATTTCGTAGTGGCTCAGCGTGACCAGCGGCTCGATGCCGTTCTTGTGCATCTCAGCGAACAGGTCGCTGTAGAACTGCAGGCCCTTTTCGTTCGGCTCTGCTTCCTCGCCGGTGGGGAAGATGCGGGTCCATGCAATGGAAACGCGCAGCATGGTAAAGCCCATCTCGGCAAACAGCTTCAGGTCTTCTTTGTAATGATGGTAGAAGTCGATGCCGCGGCGCTTGGGATAATAGGTATCATCCGGGTCGGCCATGGCGGCAGCAATGTGTGCGTCGTCCATGGCAACATGGGACTTGTAATCCTTCACGTCGGTGTTGGGCTTGTAGGTGGCAACATCGGCCACGCTGGGGCCTTTGCCATCCACGTTCCATGCGCCCTCTACCTGGTTCGCGGCAACAGCGCCGCCCCAGAAAAAGCCTTTGGGGAAACTCATTTATTTGCCTCCAGTTTCAGCAGTGCGGCACCGGCACCACAGCGCCCTCGGCCACAGTCTTGATGGTGAACTCATCGGCGTTGGTCACGACGATGGGGGTAGTTACATCATAACCGTCTGCTTTGATTCCGTCAAGGTCAAACTTCATCAGCAGCTGGCCCTTCCTTGACAGTCTCGCCGTCCTTGACCTGCGGGTCAAAGCCCTTGCCATCGCGCTTGACGGTGTCCATGCCGATGTGCATGAGCAGTTCAGCACCGGCATTGGTCTTCATGGAGATGGCGTGCTTGGTGCCGAACACGGACTCGATCACGCCGTCAGCGGGAGCGTACAGCTCACCCTTCTCGGGCACCACGGCAATGCCGTCGCCCAGGATCTTCTGGGAGAAAACTTCATCCTTGACCTCTTCCAGAGCAATGGCCTTGCCCTGCAGGGGGCTGCTGATGGTGGAATCCGCAGCTGCTGCGTCTGCAGCAGTCTCGGGAGCGGGTGCAGCGGTCTCATCCTCTGCGGGGGTCTCGTCCTTATACAGGAAGAAGGACAGTGCGAAGGAAACAACAACGGAGATCACCAGACCAACTGCAGCCCACAGGATGTTCTTGCCGTTATCCGGGTCAACGAACATGGCCATGCCAGCCAGACCGGGACCCATGGCAACGAATGCCTTGACCTTCATCAGGCCAACGAACAGACCGCCGATGAAGCTGGAGGCCACAACGGACATCATGACCTTCTTGTGCTGCAGGGTAACACCGTACAGAGCAGGCTCGGTGATGCCGAACAGGCCGGAGATGCCAGCGGAGATCGCGGTAGCGCGCAGGTTCTCGTCCTTGGTCTTCAGTGCAACGCCCAGGCAGGCACCGCCCTCGGAAATGTTGTGTGCCAGAGAAGCAGGCATGTACAGCATTTCAAAGCCGGGGTCGGAAATAGAAGCAACTGCGTAGGGGACCAGAGCCTTATGCATGCCCATGGAGATCATGAAGGGCAGCACGGCAGCCAGCAGAGCAACGGCCAGCCAGCCCAGCGTGTTGTACAGAGCCAGGATCACGGTGGTCAGCAGAGCACCGATGTTGTAGCCCAGAGGTCCGAGGACGACCAGTGCCACAGGGAAGCCAATGCCGAAGCACAGCATTGGGCACAAAGAACACGCGGATGGCCTTGGGGCACCACTTGTTGGCCCACTTTTCAATAAAGGACATGAAAATGACGGTCAGGATAGCCGGGAATACCTGTCCGCCATAAGCGATGTTCTGCAGCTTGATGCCGAGGAAGTAAGCACCGCCCTCGGTAGCCAGCAGAGCGGAAACGCTGGGGTGGATCATGGCAGCAGCCAGAGCCACCGACACCAGCTTGTTGCAGTCGAACTTGGTTGCAGTGGTGAAGGCGACCATAACGGGCAGGTAGTACAGAGCTGCATCTGCCACGCCGACAAACACCTTATAGGCGATATCTCCGCTGCTCATCAGGCCCAGAGTGCTCAGCAGCACCATCAGAGCCTTCAGAACGCCTGCACCTGCAATGGCGGGGACCAGCGGCTGGAAGATGCCGACCATGTAGTCCAGAATAATGCCGCCGATCTCTTTTTTGCCCTTGGGGGCAGCGGGAGCTGCAGCCTGACCTGCGTTGAAGGTGCCCAGCTTGAGCAGCTCATCGTACACTTCGATGACATCGTTGCCGATGACCACCTGACACTGCGGGCCGCTGGAAATAACGCCCATAACACCGGCAGTCTTTTTCAGGGCTGCAGCATCCACCTTGGAGGTGTCTGCCAGAGTGAAGCGCAGGCGGGTGGAGCAGTGCTCGACCTGCACAACGTTCTTCTCGCCGCCAACCAGACGCAGCACGTCGGAGGCAGTCTGCTTGTAGTTCTTCATTTTGTTCTCCTTTATCTTGTGTGTGGTGGCATTTCCCTGGCGCCCGGCCGAAGCGGACAAAAGAAAAAAGACCCAACAGAATGACCCCGTGTACAATTTCTCCCGGAATCATAGTATCTGGCTACAATTCACCCAAAAGAAAAGGTATTTGTCATTCCATCAGATCCTGCCTGCATTACCAGTAACATGTCCAACTGGATATTGTGGTATTAGTATATCAATCCTCTTTTCGTTTTTTCAATATGACTTTTTCACAAAATAACTCTTAAAAAATTATGAAGTTCGCACATTCATTTTGTTTTTTTCACATAGCTGTCGGTGTGTGCTCGTGTACTCCTTTCACCGCCTGCACTGATGCCGATTGCGCATTGCCGCCGATGTGGCATCCAGTGAGCCTGCAGAGCCGGGCCGTGAGGTGCGCTGCCCCGGCATGGGCGAGCACCGCAGCCGCAAGGAGAACATGGAGCTTGGCATCCCGGTAGCCGAGGAAAAGTGGGCCGAAGTGCTGGCGATGTGATGCAATGTTAAAAGGGGTGTCTCTTCGGCAGACAGAGAGACACCCCTTTTCTTTTTATCTGTGGTTTTCCGCAAATATCCGGCCCAGCTGGGACAAGATATCATGCGGCAGCATTCCGTACTCGCCAAGCGCAGCAGCGGCACGGTCGGCAGCGGCACCGTGCAGATACACCGCGCAGGCCGCAGCTTCGTATGCAGGCAGGCCGCAAGCCAGCAGGGCCGCCGTCATACCGGCCAGTACATCTCCGCTGCCGCCCCGGGCAAGACCGGGGTTGCCGGTAGAGTTTGTGCACACGCGGCCATCTGGTGCAGCCACCACGGTACGGCAGCCCTTGAGCACCACCACGGCGTTCCATTTTTCTGCATACTGGCAGGCAGTATTTTCACGGTCCGCATTGATCTGCGCCACCGAAAGCCCGGTGAGCCGGGCCATCTCGCCGGGGTGCGGGGTCACGATCAGCTCTCCCGCCGGGTGTGGCAGCGTTTTGCCCTCAGCCAGCAGCTGCGCGGCGGCGTTCAGGCCGTCCGCATCCAGCACCGCGCTGCCTGCAAAGCCGGGCAGCAGCTTCTGCACCAGCGTGCGTGTCTCTGCCGCGCGGCCTGTGCTCTGGGCTGTACCGCCAAGGCCCGGGCCCAGCAGCAGCACCGTCGCCTTCTGGCGCTGGAGCTGTGGAATGCTCTCCGGTGAGATGCCGCCTTCGGCCCCCGCCACGCAGGGACACAGGCAGCATTCCGGCAGGCGGGCCACCGCAGCTGCCAATACCGGCTCCACGCTGGCCAGCGTTACCATGCCCGCACCGGTGCGCAGCGCACCCTCGGCAGCAAGCAGGGCCGCACCTCGGTAATATGCGCTGCCTGCCACAGCCAACACGGTGCCAAAGCTGCCCTTGTGGCTGTCGCGCGGGCGCGGCGGGATGTTTGTGCCAGACAAATTCGGATGTGATCTCGGTTGACATTTATGCTTCCCCTGCACCAGTTTGCGGATCTGCTTTTCCACATTCTGCACTTCCTCATGGAACATGCGGGCGGAGACACGCAGCGCGCCGTGGCCCAGAATGATGATCTGCTCCATGCCGTCGGAAGTAGCCACACGCACCCGCCGCCCCTTGCCGATCTCATGAGTAACGTGCTCGATGAACATATCGGCGGTTTCAGCTTCCTTGGTGTAGACCACATGGATATTGTGGTACTGCTCAATGCTGCCGGGGCTGCCCGGCACACGATAGGCATCGAATACAAGAATAAGATTGCACTTCTGGTAGCCCTGATAGTTGCACAGAATATCCATCAGCTTGTGGCGGGCCGCTTCCAGACTGTCCTTTGCAAGGGCGTTCAGCTCATCCCACGCAAAGATGATATTGTATCCGTCCACCAGCAGATATTCGGGCAGGATTTCCCACTGCTGGGCATCAAAATCCGGGCGTTCCCGCTTTTGCACCGGGCGGAATGCCGCCAGCGGGTCCCGTTTGATGGGGCCATAGGTGCGCTCGAAGATTTTGAGCAGCTCAGCATCCTCTTCCAGTGTTGCGCGGTAAGCCGCTGTCTGGCGCTGGGGCACGGCCTGCGTCTCCTGCTCCGGACTTTTGCTTTTTCCCCAGCCGCTGTCCACATGCATGTGGCTGCGCACCTGATCCCAAGGCACCACAAAGCCCGCGCCATGGGCACAGAACACCCGAATCTGCCGGGTTGTCAAGGTCGTGCTCCGGCTCGTAGCCCACAGCTTCAATGATCTCCGCCGCATTGTGGCAGGGCCGGTAGCCGTCCAGCGTCAGGGTCAGGTGTCCCCGGCCCCGGGTATAGCCCACCACCTCCATGGGGTAGCTGCGCATGGTGGCCACCGGTGCAAAACCGGTGAGCACAGCAGCCTCTTCCCCGCTTTCTGGCGGGTCAAAGCTGCCCTCCATGCGCTGGATATCGGTCATGGCACGGCCAAGGTTCTCCACCGGCACTTCCAGCCGAAAGGCATACCATGGCTCCAGCAGCTGGCCTTTTGGCCAGCATCAGGCCCTGCCGCACCGCGCGATAGGTGGCCTGCCGGAAATCTCCGCCCTCCGTGTGTTTGAGATGGGCGCGGCCCGCAATGAGGGTGATCTTCACGTCCGTCAGCGGCGCACCGGTCAGCACGCCAAGGTGCTGCTTTTCTTCCAGATGGGTCAGCACAAGGCGCTGCCAGTTCTTGTCCAGCACTTCTTCCCGGCAGTCGGCGGCAAACTGCATCCCGCTGCCGCGGGGCAGGGGCTCCAGCTTGACATGCACCTCCGCATAGTGGCGCAGCGGCTCGTAGTGGCCCACGCCCTCCATAGGCTCCGTGATGGTCTCCTTGTACAGAATGCCGCCGGGGCCGAACTCCACGTTCAGGCCAAAGCGCTCTGCCAGCAAACTGCGCAGCACTTCCAGCTGCACCTCACCCATGAGCTGCACATGGATCTCGCCCAAAGTCTCGTTCCATACCACATGGAGCTGCGGCTCCTCTTCTTCCAGCCGGTGCAGCTTGCCCAGTGCCGCGTGCACATCAGCCCCCTCCGGCAGCAGCACCTGATAGCTCAGCACCGGTTCCAGAACCGGCACATCGCTGTCGCGTTCCGCGCCAAGGCCCTCGCCCGGGCGCGCCTTAGTCAGGCCGGTGACGGCGCACACCTGCCCCGGGCCGATGGCTTCCGCCAGCGTATACTTTACGCCGGAGTACAGCCGCAGCTGGTTTGCCTTTTCCTCCCACGGCTCACCATCTGCTTCGCCGGAGAGCTGGGCCTTTACCTTCAGTTCGCCGCCAGTCACGCGCAGCCATGTCAGGCGCGTGCCCTGCTCATCCTGCGACACCTTAAACACCTTGGCACCAAAGGCATCCAGCGCGGGAGCCGGACGGGTATAGCGGTCGATGCCGTCCAGCAGAGCGTCCACGCTTTCCAGTGCATCGTCTTCGGTACGCCGCAGCGCCGAACCGAACCAGCACGGGAACACATGCCGGCGTGCAACGGCCGGGATGATGTCCGCATCGGTCAACTGCCCGGCATCCAGCATCCGATCCATCAGGTTTTCGTCACATAGGGCCAGTGCTTCGTCCCGGTCGGCCTGCGGCACATCAAAGGCCACAAAGCCCTCGCCCAGACGGTGGTTCAGCTGGGCGAGCAGCTCTTCCCTGCTCTTGCCGGGCAGGTCCATCTTGTTCACGAACACAAAGGTGGGCACATGGTAGCGCCGCAGCAGCCGCCAGAGCGTCTCGGTGTGGCTCTGCACGCCGTCGGTGCCGCTTACCACCAGCACAGCATAGTCCAGCACCTGCAGGGTGCGCTCTGTCCTCGGTGGAAAAATCCACATGTCCGGGGGTGTCCAGCAGGGTGATATCCGTTCCGCCCGCCGTCAACAAGGCCTGCTTGGAAAAGATGGTGATGCCGCGCGCTTTTTCAAGCGTGTCGGTATCCAGAAAGGCATCCTTGTGATCCACGCGGCCCAGCTTGCGGATCGCGCCGGAGCGGTAGAGCATGGCTTCCGAAAGGGTGGTCTTGCCGGAGTCCACATGGGCAAGGATGCCCAGAACGATTTGTTTATGCGTTGTTTCCATCCGCTTCTCCTACAATCAAAAATTCATTTTTATTGTAGCACGGATGGGGAAAAAAGAAAAGTTTTTGATTTAGAATGGGTTCGAAACCCAAAAACGCAATTTATCTTATCGGCTTTTCGCGTGAAAAAACAGCTCTGGAAAATCCGCAGATTTTCCAGAGCTGTAAATATAAGAATAACAATTCCGCTATTCATAGCCAAAGCGAACGCGTCGGCCATTTTAACGGTCAATTACTCCACGATGATGCTCTTGCCGGTCATTTCAGCAGGCACGGGCAGACCGATATACGGCAGCATGGTGGGAGCGATATCTGCCAGACAGCCGCCCTCGCGCAGCTTCACATCGCCGCAGCCAACAGCCACAAAGGGCACCACGTTGGTGGTGTGTGCGGTGAAGGGGGTGCCGTCCGGGTTCATCATCTTCTCGGCGTTGCCGTGGTCGGCGGTGATGAAGGCGCAACCGCCGGCCTTCAGCACAGCGGACACCACCTGATCCACAGCGGTATCCACAGCCTCAACGGCCTTGACCGCAGCATCGAACACGCCGGTGTGGCCCACCATATCGCAGTTTGCGAAGTTCAGGATCACCACATCGTACTTGCCGCTCTCGATGCGCTTGACGCACTCGGCAGCAACCTCGGGGGCGCTCATCTCGGGCTTCAGGTCATAGGTGGCGACCTTCGGGCTGGGGATCACGCAGCGGTCCTCGCCCTCGTAGGGAGCCTCCACGCCGCCGTTGAAGAAGAAGGTGACATGAGCGTACTTCTCGGTCTCGGCAATGCGCAGCTGAGTCTTGCCATTCTCGGACAGGTACTGGCCCAGAACGTTCTTCAGCTCCACAGGCGGATAGGCGACCTCACAGTTGGGGCATGGTGGCATCATATTCGGCCATGCAGACATAGTTCACCTGCTTGCGGCCGCCGCGGCGCTCAAAGCCGGTGAACGCATCGTCGCAGAAGATGCGGGTCATCTGGCGGGCACGATCGGGACGGAAGTTCATGAAGATCACAGTGTCGCCATCCTGCACGCGGCCGCCCTCACAGGTGACGCAGGGCAGAACGAACTCGTCGGTCTTGTCTGCTGCATAGGATGCCTCGATTGCCTCGGCAGCGTTGGCGGCATGATTGCCCTCGCCGTAGACAAAGGCAGCGTATGCCTTTTCTTCACGATCCCAGTTGTTATCGCGATCCATGGCGTAGTAACGGCCGGAGACGCTGGCGATCTTGCCGATGCCCAGCTCGTCCAGCTTGGCCTGCAGGTCGGCCAGGAAGCCCTTGCCGGAGTGCGGGTCGGTATCACGGCCATCGGTGATGCAGTGCAGGTAAACGTTCTTTTGCACCCAGATGTTTTTGCCATTTTCCAGCACGCCGAACCAGTGGTCAGCGTGGCTGTGCACGCCGCCAGTGCCCACCAGGCCCATCAGATGGATGGCCTTGCCGGCATCGATGGCAGCCTGCATGTTCTTGACCAGAACAGGGTTCTGGAGCATCTCACCGTCCTTGATGGACTTGGTGATCAGGGTCAGCTGCTGGTACACGATGCGGCCAGCGCCCATGTTGGTGTGGCCAACCTCGGAGTTGCCCATCTGGCCGTCGGGCAGGCCGACTGCCATGCCGGAAGCCTCGATGGTGGTCATGGGGTACTTTTCCATCAGAGCATCCAGATGGGGGGTCTTGGCGGCCACCACGGCGTTGCCGTAGGTCTCGCCCGGCACCCAGCCGAAGCCATCCATGATGCACAGAAGAACAGGTTTCTTTGCCATAAAATTGAATCTCCTTTGAATTTAACAAATCAGCGCCCGGCACAGCGCTGGAAATGCGGCGCAGCCGGGCGCTGAAACAGCTGATTTAAACCGTCGATCAGCCCTTGGTGGCTGCGTTGACGATGACTGCAAAGTCAGGAGCCTTCAGGGATGCGCCGCCGATCAGGCCGCCGTCCACGTCCTTCTTGCTCAGCAGCTCTTCGCAGTTCTTGGCGTTCATGCTGCCGCCGTACTGGACAGTGGTAGCCTCAGCCACAGCCTCACCGTACACCTCGCCGATGACCTTGCGGATCTGGCCGCAGACTTCCTCAGCCTGATCGGCGGTAGCGGTCTTGCCGGTGCCGATGGCCCAGATGGGCTCGTAAGCGATCACGACATTTGCCATCTGCTCAGCGGTCACATCACGCAGAGCGATCTTGGTCTGCATGCGCACCAGCTCTTCGGTCACGCCCTCTTCGCGCTGCTGCAGGCTCTCGCCCACGCAGATGATGACCTTCAGACCGGCGTTCAGAGCAGCCAGAGCGCGCTTGTTCACGGTCTGGTCGGTCTCGGCGAAGTACTGGCGGCGCTCAGAGTGGCCCACAATGACGTACTCCACGCCCAGATCCACCAGCATATCCGCGCTGATCTCGCCGGTGAATGCGCCGGACTTCTCGAAATGGACGTTCTCAGCACCCACATGGATGTTGGTACCCTTGGTCTTTGCCACAGCAGTGACCAGGTCGGTATAGGGAGTGCAGATGACGACCTCGCAGGATGCGTCCTTGACGGCGGGGATGAGCTCATCCACCAGAACAGCAGCCTCGGAGGCGGTCTTGTTCATCTTCCAGTTGCCAGCAATAATGGCCTTGCGCTTTGCCTTATCCATGATACGTTCTCCTTACCTTATTTACCTTATAAATAAAAGATGCGGCGGCGAAACAGCCGCCGCACCGTTCATGATGCTGTGATGATTATGCGTTCTGGATGACTGCGATGCCGGGCAGCTCCTTGCCCTCCAGATACTCCAGAGAAGCGCCGCCGCCGGTAGAGATGTGGGTCATCTTGTCGCCCAGACCCATCTGCTGGACAGCTGCTGCGCTGTCGCCGCCGCCGATGACGGTGGTAGCGTCGCTCTCAGCCATAGCCTTGGCAACTGCCAGAGTGCCAGCTGCCAGAGTGGGGTTCTCGAACACGCCCATGGGGCCGTTCCACACAACGGTCTTGGATGCCTTGACAGCATCGGCAAACAGCTTCATGGTCTCGGGGCCGATGTCGCAGCCTTCCATGTCAGCCGGGATCGCGGTGACGGGAACAACAGTGGTCTCAACCGGAGCGTCGATGGGATCGGGGAAGTCCTTGATGCAGACAGCATCAACGGGCAGCAGCAGCTTCACGCCCTTCTCCTGAGCCTTGGCCATCATCTCCTTGCAGTAATCCAGCTTGGAATCGTCGCACAGGCTCTTGCCGACCTCGTAGCCCTGAGCCTTGACGAAGGTGTAAGCCATGCCGCCGCCGATAATCAGGGTATCGACCTTCTCCAGCAGGTTGGAGATAACATTCAGCTTGTCTGCGACCTTTGCGCCGCCCAGAATAGCGGTGAAGGGACGAACGGGATCGTTCACAGCGTTGCCCAGATACTTGATCTCCTTCTCCATCAGATATCCGACAGCGGTATCCTTGATGAAGTCGGTGACACCTGCAGTGGAGCAGTGTGCACGGTGGCAGCTGCCGAATGCATCGTCAACATATGCATCAGCCAGAGAAGCCAGCTCTTCGCTGAACTCAGGCATGTTCTTGGTCTCTTCCTTGCGGAAACGGGTGTTCTGCAGCAGAACGACATCGCCGTTGTTCATGGCAGCAACAGCAGCCTTTGCGTTCTCGCCCACAACGTTGTCGTCGTCAGCAAACACAACGGTCTTGCCCAGCTTTGCGCTCAGAGCCACAGCAACGGGTGCCAGGCTGAACTTTGCCTCGGGGCCGTTCTTGGGCTTGCCCAGATGGCTGCACAGGATGACCTTTGCGCCATCGTTGACCAGCTTCTGGATGGTGGGCAGAGCTGCGTTGATGCGGTTCTCGTTGGTGATGACACCGTCCTTCATCGGGACGTTGAAATCGCAACGGACAAGCACCTTCTTGCCGCAGTAGTTCTGATCGTCGATCGTCTTCTTACCTAAACCCATGGTAATAAACTCCTCTCAAGTTTTAATTTCTGAACTAGAGTTTCGCTCGCATTCGGGGGATCTTGCCCCGTTACTCTACTATTATAAACAAAAACCGTGCACATTGCAAGGTTGCAAGATAGATAATAGTTTAACAAACATTTGCCGCTGATGCACGGAAATGTGTGTATTTTGACCGAAAGCCGCAGCCTTACCGTGTTTTCCGGCAGAACATTCCGCAAATGCGGTCATACATTCCCCATATGAACTTCTGGTTCCGCTGATCCCGCTCAAAAATTGCTTCCACACCAGCATAGCCGCTCGCCTTATACTTCCTGAAAATTTTATTTCTCAGTCTGGTATGCTTCGTTGGCCGGTTCAGCTGCGTATTCACCTGAGCAATGTTAGAAAATTCGACCGGATAGCTTTCTATCTTCGCACCGTATTTCTCGACAAGGTGTTGTCCGCATTCCGTGTTTATCAGCAGGCAGGAAACGCCTTCTTTGCTATTGATCGTTCCTCCCTGTTCCACCAGAAGCTGCGGATCATATTTCTGAACGCCCCAATAATCTCCAACGGTAATGTCGCCCACACGCTGTCTTTGTGCGTAAGGGCATCAACAGCGACATCAAACACAGTTCCGCGCACAGCGCGTACCAGCTTGCACTGCGGATACTGTTTCTGGAAATCAGCTTTCGCTGTGGTGGGTTAAGTATAGAGCGCAACCAGAAGCCATTAACCCCTGAAAACACGCTGGCCGTAACGCACCATGACAAGCAGAAGCAAGTTGAGGTGAAAAGGTCAAGCCGCGCAAACCCGCATGAAATCAGGATTTTTTCTGGTTCCCCATATTATATCTCTAGCCCCGCGCCGTTCAATGGTCGGAACAGACTTCTGACGGATTCCCTCGTACTCCGTTTTACCAGCATCGTCATATTCCGCACCGCTCACATGATGGCCTGCTCTGTTGTAGCATGTCACCTGACAGCCCTGCTGCGCCATCCGTGTGCACAGCTCTTTTACCACGATCTCCACACCGCCCTCTCTCGACCACCTTTTGTGGCCAAAAACAGCAAGCCTCAATTTCTCTTTCATTTTCCCTTTCCTGTCGCTTTCCCCATTTAGGGATCTCATCCACATACCGTGCCAAACTCCGGCCCGGTTTCCTTTATATCACAAAAGCCCGGACGCATTTACGCCCAGGTTTTGACTGATTTACGCCGCAATTCATTGACATTTTATTTCCAGAATCACCAATATCAATTTCGTAAATGTATTATTGACACTGAAAAATATTTTACCAGTTTTTTCCTCTGGGGTACAATACTTTCAGCTGTATCATTGCCTGCATCATGGCTAAGATTTCCGTACTTTATTCCGTCATTTTGTTGCAACCTATTCATTTTAGAAAGGAACTTGTTCCATTGCCTTTTTGCAGCTAAAAAAACACCCTTCCTCTCACGGAAACCCGCAAAAGGAAGGGTGTTGAACTCGTTATCCTGTTGTCGTACCAATCACAGCATGTTCGTATCAGCAAAGCCAATACTAGTTGTCATTCAGCACGGCACCTCAAGCACTTTTGAGCGTAAGAACGCAATTAGCAGTTCTCAGCGAAGTACTTAATGGTACGGACCATCTGAGAGGTGTAGGAGTTCTCGTTGTCGTACCAAGACACGACCTGAACCTGATAGGTGTCGTCGTCGATCTTAGCGACCATGGTCTGGGTAGCATCGAACAGAGAGCCGTAACGCATGCCGATGACATCGGAAGAAACGATCTGATCCTCGTTGTAGCCGAAGGACTCAGAAGTAGCAGCCTTCATAGCAGCATTGATGGACTCCTTGGTGACATCCTTGCCCTTGACGACAGCAACCAGAATGGTGGTAGAGCCGGTGGGAACAGGCACACGCTGAGCAGAACCGATCAGCTTGCCGTTCAGCTCGGGGATGACCAGGCCGATAGCCTTAGCAGCGCCGGTGGTGTTGGGAACGATGTTCTGTGCGCCAGCACGAGCACGGCGCAGATCGCCCTTGCGCTGAGGACCATCCAGGATCATCTGGTCGCCGGTGTAAGCATGAACAGTGGTCATGATACCGGAGACGATGGGGTAGGTCTTGTTCAGGGTGTTAGCCATGGGAGCCAGGCAGTTGGTGGTGCAGGAAGCAGCAGAAATGACCTGATCCTCAGCGGTCAGGGTCTTCTCGTTGACGGAGAAGACAATGGTCTTCAGATCGTTGCCTGCGGGAGCAGAGATAACGACCTTCTTTGCGCCAGCCTGAATGTGAGCCATGCTCTTCTCCTTGCTGGTGTAGAAGCCGGTGCACTCCAGAACGACATCAACGTTCAGTTCGCCCCAGGGAGCGTCCTTTGCGTCCTTAACAGCGTAGATCTTGATCTCCTTGCCGTCAACAATGATGGAGTCCTCGGTAGCCTCGACGGTGTGCTTGCCCTCGCCGATCTTGCCGCAGAAAGAACCCTGAGCAGTATCGTACTTCAGCAGGTGAGCCAGCATCTTGGGGCTGGTCAGGTCGTTGATTGCGACGACCTCGTAACCCTCAGCATCAAACATCTGACGGAAAGCCAGACGACCAATACGACCGAAACCATTGATAGCAACTCTAACAGCCATGTTAATAGTACCTCCTAATTATTTTACCCATAATCGGATAAATCACGGTATCTTTATTTTAGACCAAAACGCAGAAAGTTTCAAGTGTCTGCCAAAAAATTAACAAGACATTCACTGCATTTTTTGCTTTTGTACGATTTTAATTCCTTTCATTCCCTGCTTTTCGGCAATTGCGCCAACAGAGTGCCAACATTTTTGTCAGCTCTCCCCGTTCAAGCAGGCTGCAACGCACGCTCCGCCAATGCCGCCCACGCAGCAAAGGCCAAGTCCGGCAAAGATCTCCGGCCAGACAGCCGGTGCGGCCCAGCTCAGGCCGCTCATTAAAACCAGTACGTAGGGCAGCTGCCAGCACAGGCAAAGTGCAAATGCGGCAAGCCCGGCTGCGCACAGTGTTTTGCCATTGCCCGGCTGCGGGACATGCAGTGCCCGGGCCAGCGCTGCCAAAAACACCAGTGCCGCAAGCGCCTGCCACACCGCCGCTGTAGGGGTCACGCGGTGCCAGCTGGAGCTGTTCTCCATAAAGCGCAGCAGCACGTTCCAGTAGAACAGCAGACTGCCCGCCACGGCCAGATACAGCCCGCCAAAGGGCTTTTTCCACTCGTTGGGGCTGAGCCAGCAGCGGCCCATGGTGCTGAGCCACGCGGAGCACAGGCATTCCAGAATGCACCGCACAAAGCCGCCCAGACCGGAAGCTGCGCTCAGCGCGATCTGTGCACCCGCTGCGGCCAGAAAACATACTGCACCGACAAAAGCCAGAATACCGGCCAGCGGCCTGCGGCTACGCACCGCTTCCGAGCGGGAAGGCTGTGTATGGCCCACAAGCACTGCAGCCAGCACCACGATACCCAGTGCCAGATAGCGCCACCACACCGAGCCGACCACGCACAGACCGGTGACGGCATCGGTGCCAAAGGCAAGGTCTGCCGCGCGCAGCACGCCCAGCAGAATGCTCAGGATAAAAACGAACAAAACAGAAGGATTCATCAGCGTTCCTCGATCGGCTTATATTTCTGGCGCACGCCCAGATACTTGTAAGCGGGACGAATGATACGGTTGGCGAATACCACCTCTTCCACGCGGTGTGCACACCAGCCGGGCACACGGGCAATGGCGAACAGCGGGGTGTAGATATCCTCAGAGATGCCCAGCATGTTGTAGATCAGGCCGCTGAACAGGTCCACGTTGGCGCACACCGGCTTGGTGCTGCCCTTTTCCTCGGCAAAGATGCCGGGGGCCAGCCGTTCGATGCTGCACAGCATATTATACTCTTCCTCAAAGCCTTTGTCGTAGGCCAGATGGCGGGCGCGCTGCTTCAGGATCACCTCACGAGGGTCGCTGATGGTGTACACCGCGTGGCCCATGCCGTAGATCAGGCCGGAGCCATCGCCCGCCTGCTTGCGCAGGATGCGGCGCAGATACTCGCGCACCTCATCGTCGTCCTCGGGGTTTTCCACATGCTTGAGGATATCCTTCAGCTGACGATTCACCATCAGGTTGGCACCGCCGTGCTTGGGGCCCTTCAGTGCACCGATGGCCGCCGCGATTGCGGAGTAGGTATCGGTTCCGGAGGAGGACAGCACACGGGTGGTAAAGGTGGAGCAGTTGCCGCCGCCGTGGTCGGCGTGCACCAGCAGGCACATATCCAGCAGCTTTGCTTCCTCGTGGGTGAACTTCTGGTCCGGACGGTAGGTGCTCAGGATGTGCTCTGCCGTGCTCTGGCCGGGCTTGGGCAGGTGGAAGAACATGCTCTGCTTATCGTAGTAGCGGCGCTTCATCTGGTAAGCGTTCACCATCATGGTGGGCATGCTGGCGATCAGATTGATGCTCTGGCTCAGGATGTTCTCCAGACTCAGATCCTCGGCGTGCTCATCATAAGAGTAAAGGCCCAGCACGCAGCGCTGTAGCTTATTCATGATATTGGGCGAGGGGGCGTTCATGGTGTCCATGAAGCCTTCCGGCAGGGCGCGGTGCTCTGCCAGGATCTCACAGAAATCGTCCAGCTGCTCCTGGTTGGGCAGACTGCCGAACAGCAGCAGCCAGATCACCTCTTCAAACACAAAGCGGTCATTGCGGTAGGCCTCGTCCACGATCTCGTTGATGTTCACACCGCGGTAGATCAGCTTGCCGGGAGTGGGGATCACATGGCCTTCCTGATCCTTTTTATAGCCCACAACGTCGCAGACGTTGGTCAGGCCGGCCAGCACACCGGTGCCATCCGGGTTGCGCAGGCCGCGCTTGACCCCCAGACGCTCGCTCGTCTCCGGATCGATGTAGTTGTTGGCAACATATTCCTCACACAAAGTCCGCATCGTGTTCGGGTCCAGCGTTGCCACTTCCGAATGTGCAAAATTCATAAGGGGAATTCTCCTTTCATCCTATTTATATACTTTCCCGCCCACCCTCAATGATGGGTATAATTCTATATTATCGCTTTTGACGAGTAAATTCAAGCATTAACTGCACCGTTCAGCGCTCAAAAATCCGGTTTGGTGCTTTTTTGCGCTTGCACCACAAAAGGCTTTTTCCCTGTTTCGCATCTTTTTTCAGGGTATATCCGGTATTCTGATTAAAAAAACACCGCTGTCGGAGGGTTTGGGACTATGAAAAAGTTTTTTCTGCCAATCTTTGCGGTCCTGCTGGTGCTGGGCAGCATTCTGCCGCTGGCTGCCTACCGGGTCACACGCGCCGTGCTCAGCGGGGCAGAGCCCGCATCTTCTGCCTTATCTTCGCCTGCAGCATCTGCGCAGCCGCCAAGTGCCGTGCCTTCTGCGGATGCCGAGACCTTTCTGGTGGAAGATCAGGCCACCGGACAGGTGCTGGAGCTTTCCCGTCAGGAATACGTTCTGGGTGCTGTCGCCGCCGAGATGCCGGTCAGCTGGCCGGACGAAGCACTCAAGGCACAGGCCGTTGCCGCCCACAGCTATGCGCTCTACTGCCGGGACCACACCACCCTGCAAAGCGGCGCTTGGCTCACTGCCGACCCAGCCCGGCGGCAGGGCTGCCTGACCGAGCCGGTGCTGCGCAGCTACTGGGGCACCGCTTACGAGCAGAATTACGCCCGCCTCTCCGCCCTTGTGGACGAGGTCTTGGATGAGATACTTTATTATGAGAATGCTCCTGCCTGCGCCAGCTACTTTGCCATTTCCAATGGGCAGACCGAGGCCAGCGAAAATGTATGGGGTTCCGCCCTGCCCTACCTCATTTCAGTGGACAGCAGCACCGACCGTTCCGCTGACAACTACGAATACACCGTCACCTTTTCCGCAGAACAGGTGCAGCAGGCCCTTGCAGGCCTTGGCATTTCTGCCGGCCTCGCCGCGCCGGAGGGCTGGTTCGGCCCGGCAGCGCTGACCAGCGCCGGATACACAAAAACCGTCACGGTCTGCGGGCAGACCGTTTCCGGCACGACCCTGCGCCGGGCGCTGGGCCTGCGCAGCACATGCTTTACGGTACAGTATCAGAGCGGGAATTTCAGCTTTACCACCCGGGGTTACGGCCACGGCGTGGGCCTGAGCCAGTGGGGCACAAAGGCCATGGCGGAGCAGGGCAAAAGCTATGCCGATATTCTGGCACACTACTACCCCGGCACGCAGCTGCAAGGATGAAAAAGCGGCCCGCACCGCAAAGGCACAGACCGCTTTTCTATTCACTCTTTTTCTTATACCCGCACCATATCCGGGGTGATCTCGGCCAGAGAATGCGCACCGCACATCTGCATGGTGTCGGCCAGCTCACCGGCCAGCTTATCAATGTAGCACTTCACGCCTTCCTCGCCGCCGCCATACACAGCCGTGACGAACGGGCGGCAGATCAGCACGCCGTCTGCACCCAGTGCCAGTGCTTTGAACACATCCACACCGGTGCGGATGCCGCCGTCCACCAGGATCTTCACGCCGGTGCCCTTGAGGGCTGCTGCGATCTCCGGCAGCACCTCGGCAGTGGCCGGGCACTGATCCAGCACGCGGCCGCCGTGGTTGGACACCACGATAGCAGCCGCGCCGGCTTCCTTTGCCTTCAGTGCGCCCTTAACGGTCATAACGCCCTTGACGATGAAGGGGCGCTCGGCCAGCTTGACGATCTCGGCAAGCTCTGCCACGCTCTTGCTGCCTGCGGGCGGAGTCATGTTCTTCAGGAAGGGCAGACCGGCTGCGTCCACATCCATGGCCACGGCAAAGCAGCCACTGGCCTTGGCCTCGGCCATCTTTTCCTTAATGGTATCAATGTTCCAGGGCTTGATGGTGGGCACGCCGCAGCCGTTTGCTGCGCCAATGGCCTTGGTGGCCATCTCCATAACGGTGGGGTTGGTGCCGTCGCCGGTAAAGGCAGCGATGCCGTTCTCTGCACAGGCGCGCACCAACACATCATTATAGGTCATATCGGTATAGGCTTCGGAGTAGTGCAGGTTCACAGCACCCACCGGGCCTGCAAAGAACGGGTACTTGAAGCTCTTGCCAAACAGCTCAATATGGGTGTCCGGGGTGCCGCCCTCGCACAGGGTGTCCATGTTCACGCGGATCTCGGCCCACTTATTATAATTGCGGATGGCCGTATCGCCCACGCCCTTGGCACCGGGGCCGGGGATCTGGTTTTTGCAGGCCACGCCGTTGCACACCGGGCAGGCCTTGCAGTATTTTCCGATGCACTCGCGCGCATTAGCCAGCACTTCAGGATAAGTCATAATTAAAATATCCTCCTTTTATTCCATTTCTGCAGGGCAAACTCTCTCCGCAGCACTCTCTGCCCCCATCATAGCCCGGTTTTCAGCCGTCGTCAAGGGTTTTCGCACGGTTTTCAGTGCAAAGTTCAGAGGCTAGAAACGCAGGCACGTGCTTTTTTGAAAAAAGTACAATTTTTTTCAAAAAAAGTCCTTGACAAAAGTGCTTCTTTCAGGTATTATAGTGGAGCGCTGAGGGCCAACGGCCCAAAACGCTAGAACTGAATATGGAAAGATGGCTGAGTTGGTCTAAGGCGCACGACTGGAAATCGTGTAACGTGTCAAAAGCGTTCTGGGGTTCGAATCCCCATCTTTCCGCCAGAAATCCGAAACCTTACGGTTTCGGATTTTTTGTTTTTTTTCAGCGCTTCTCTGTTCCTCCTTGACTTTTGTCCGCTGTTCCGCTATGCTGAATAAAACATCTGAGGGAGGATTTTTTATGGCATCTTCCAAACGGAAAAAGCACGGCGCGGGCTATGTGGTCCTGATCGCAGTGCTCATTCTTGTACTGCTTGCAGTCGTGGCCGCTGTAACCGGGTACAGTCTGGTAGCCCGCCGGGTGAAAGCGCTGCAGGCAGGCGCGGCCTTTACCTTTGATTATGAGATCACATCCACAGCCGATTCCCCTGCCCTTTACACCATCCTGCAAAAGACAGGCTCCACCAAGGGCACCGTCAACGGCCTGTATGCGCCGGACGCACTGCAGCTGAGCATCTCGGCCCCGGATGCCGTTATCCCGGCAGGCCCGCTCACCCGGGTGTATATCAGCAGCAGCGAGACCTTATACGATGTCGGGCAGCTGTACAAAAATATCCGCTCTTCCATCACCGGCAGCTACCCGCTGGCGAGCCTTCTGCTGCCGGACTGGAGCCTTGGCAGTTATATCTCGCAGGCCCAGCTGGCAAGCCTGCTGGGTGTGGACACCACAGCCACCAGCCTGCAGGACATGACCGAGTTTGAGCTGCCGCAGAAAAAACTGCAGCGCGTACAGCCGGAAGGCGCAAAGGACGGCTACCTTTATTTTCAGCTGGATACCGGTGATGCCAGCGCCAATGCACCGGTACTTGTTATCGGGCTGGAAAAGAGCAGGTTCTTTGCGGATGCCATCCCGGTGCACATCCTGCTCACCATCCCGGAACACGGGGTCAGCATCCAGCTCACTGGCACCGTGAGTACCCAGACCGTGGTGCTCACTGCGCCCACATCCCGCATGAAGGACGAAGACATCCAGACGCTGGTGCAGATCCGCGATACCATCCAGAGCGTGCTGCAGTTCGTACAGACCGCTGCCAACAGCGTACAGAACGCGGGCTGATCTTTCCGCAAACATCAAAAGCCAGAAACGGCAGCAGTCGTTTCTGGCTTTTGTTCTGTCATTTTACCGGTCGAGGATTCGGCCATCGGTGGAGAAGGTGACTACATTCCACGGGATGAACTTGCCGCTGTTCTTCAGAGCAGTGATGGCAGCGTGCTCCAGCCCGCCGCAGCAGGGCACCTCCATGCGCAGCACGGTCACGCTCTTGATATCATTGCTGCGGATGATCTCGGTCAGCTTTTCGCTGTAATCCACAGCATCCAGCTTCGGGCAGCCGATGATGGTCACATGGCCCCTCATGAACTCCTCGTGGATATTGGCGTAGGCATAGGCGGTGCAGTCGGCGGCGATCAGCAGCTTGGCACCGTCAAAGTAGGGCGCGTTCACCGGCACCAGCTTGATCTGGCAAGGCCACTGTGCCAGCTGGGACTGCATGGGCACTGCGGCTGCGGCAGGTGCGGTCTGCTCACGGTGGAACTGTTTCATCATGCTGCCCGGGCAGCCATGGAACGCCGGTGCGGCGGGCTGTGCCTGCTGCTGGGCGGCAGCGGCCTTTTTCTGCTTGTTTTCCAGCACAGCCTGCTCGTCATAAGCGGCGGCTTCGCGCTCGGTAAAGGTGATGGCACCGGTGGGGCATCCGGGCAGGCAGTCGCCAAAGCCGTCGCAGTAGTCGTCCCGCATCAGCTTGGCCTTGCCGTTCACAAGGCCGATGGCACCCTCGTGGCAGGCGGTGACGCAGGCACCGCAGCCGTTGCATTTTTCTTCGTCTATATGAATGATTTTGCGGATCATGGAAAAATCCTCCTTGCTTTGATGTTCTGAGTATACTATAATCAGACCGTGCTTTCGGTTGTTATAACCACAGAAAGAGGATTTTTATGAAAAAGATCGCGTCGCCCCTATTTCAGGATCTTTCAGAAGCCGAGCTGGATACCCTTGCCGCTGCCGGGCACCTGCGCACCCGGCAGTTTGCAAAGCACGAGGTCATCTTCCACGCCGGAAGCTGCGTGCGGGAGATCGGCATCGTGCTGCGTGGTTCCGTGCACATTGAAAATCTGGATCTCTGGGGCACCAAAAGCATCCTGAGCAGCGCAGGTGCCGGGCAGGCCTTTGCCGAGACCTACGCCTTTTGCGGCGAGGCCTTGATGGTGGATGCTGTTGCGGCCGAACATTGCGAAATACTGTTCCTGCACACTGCCGCCTTTACCGATGCGCGGATCGAGCCAGCGCTGCAGGACAAGCTGCTGCGCCGCCTGCTGGCGGTGTCCATGCGCAAGAACCTCAGCCTTTCGCAGCGCATCTTCTGCACAACGCCCAAGACTGTGCGCGGACGGCTGCTGACCTATTTTTCCGCACAGGCAGCACGCTGCGGCAGGATGGCGTTCGAGGTGCCCTTCAACCGCCAGCAGATGGCCGACTACCTCAATCTGGACCGCAGCGCCCTCTCCAAAGAGCTGTGCAAAATGCGGGACGAAGGTTTGCTGGAATTTGATAAAAACCGCTTTGTTTTAAAGCAGCTTCCAGAATAACCAAAAGCGCCCGCCGGGCAGGGCTGGACCTCCGGCGGGCGCTTTCATTTTAACAGGTCAACAGAACGAGATCAGACCGTCTCCTTCTTCTTGCGGGGTGCGCACTTGCGCTTGGGCTTCTCCGCAGCGGGCTTTTCCTCTGCAGGTACTTCTGCCTTTGCAGGCTCTGCTTTTTCGGCAGCCTTGGCGGCGGTCTTTTTTGCAGCGGTTTTACGGGCAGGCTTTGCGGGCTTTTCTGCCGGTGCTGCGGTCTCTGCCTTCCCCTCTTCTGCAGCTTCTGCCTTGGCGGCAGCCGCCTTTTGGGTGGTGCGGGGCTTGCGGGCCGCAGTCTTCTTGGCCGGTGCCTTTTCTGCAGCGGGTGCAGCTTCAGCGGAAGCCTCCACAGCAGGCGCCTCGGCCTTCTTTGCGGCACGCTTTGCGCGCTCCTTCACCTCGGCAATGGTCCACAGCTGGTCATCTGCGCCGGACACCTCCTGCCAGATCTGCAGCACAGTGCCAACCGCAGCGCCCATGCCAACGGTGTCCACGCACTTGCCGCCGGCCCAGGAAGAGCGCAGGCGTACAGTTCCTTCCGGGGTGGGCTGAACGGTCCACATCTGAGAGGTGCCGCCCACATCCTCCCACAGGTGCAGCCAGGTGCCGTTGGCGGTGCCGGTCATGGTCAGGTCCAGCAGCTTGCCGGATGCGCGGTTGCGGATGCGGTAAACGCCGTCACCCACGCGGATAAAGCTCCACTCCTGCTCAGGCTTATGCTCGTACTTGCCCAGACGGACGGTACCGGCTTCCTTGGTGCCCTCCACGGCCTGAATGACGTTGCCGGTGTGCGCGGCAATGGTGTAAAGTGATCGGCTTCGATCACGGTCTGTGCAACAGTTTTCATGGTTTGTTCCTCCTATGGATCGCAGCCGCCCGGCTCTGCCTGCGGCTGCCGCTTGTATTTTGTATGCAGCCTGTACAGATGCACAGGCTCTTTTGTTTCCCTTATGGTAAATGATACCACATATCGTGATTTTCTACAAGCAATTCGACCAGCCTTTAGCAAAACAGACAAAAATCAGTCAAGCTTTCCGTCCGTTTTCTCCCGCTCCATGGGCATTCAGGCACATTCTGTACCGGTTCGGCTCTCGACTTTTTCGCCGCAGCTGCGTTATAC
>ENA-OQEL01000188-OQEL01000188.1-human-gut-metagenome-genome-assembly--contig:-NODE-188-length-23717-cov-4.773294_pt1 | contig 23717 bp, 27 predicted proteins | sample MGYA00242796_ERZ504637 | MGnify/ENA primary metagenome ERZ504637 (study PRJEB26092, sample SAMD00036306) | human gut metagenome | host: Homo sapiens | study: EMG produced TPA metagenomics assembly of... | reverse complement strand
CTATATATATGATATTTATTTAGATAATATGCGGAGTGCTTTATATTTATTTAATGGAAAGATAAAAATTACCGATATAGTAGGAAGATAGGAAGAAGGTGAATAATATGCTGGAAATTGCTGTTTGTGATGACGATATAGCAGATCTTTGAGTGTGCAGTGAATATGCTGCATAAGAATTTTTACAAGTCCAAAAGATTGCTTATCATATAGAGAAATTTATGTCTGCAAATCAAATGCTTGAAAATATCAGTCGTATTGATATCGGAAATTTTAGATATTTCGATGGAAGAACTGAATGGTATTAAACTGGGGAGAAAAATTGAAAGAAAAATTTCCAGATGTGAAATTAGTGTATATTACGAGTTATGAAGAATATTGTATGCAGGTCATTAACGAAGTTCATGCATTTTCATTTCTATGTAAACCACTGGAATATGATAAATTGGAATTGCAGATATTGGAACTTCTGAATCAACTGCCGGACGCCATAGTAGAAAAGAATTTTTATAAAGTGACTGATAGCAATGGAAAAGGGTATCTGTCGATCAAACTGAAACTGAGGGATATTTTATATTTTGAATACATAAAAAGATCCAGAAAAGTACTGATAGCATTGTCTGATATTACATATGAGTATGATTGTATCTTTGAAAAACTGGTTGAAGAACTGCAACCATATGATTTTGTTGTGAATTGTAGAGGAAATCTGGTTAATTTAAGGCATATTGAAAAAATAAAGGGCTTTATTATTTATATGGATAATGGAAAAGAACTTCAGATTGCACAAAGGAGAAGCAACGATTTTAGAGAAGAAGTAAATAAATTTTTGCAGAGAAATTCATAGGAGGAAAAATGAATACGATTTTACTGGTATTATGTAATGCACTTTCATGTTTTATAATAAGTACGATATTATTTCAGTTTATGAATGGAAAGTATAAAAAGAGTAGTCGAAATAGATATGTATATATTGTGATTGAGACTACCACAGTAATATTTACATTCTGTATAAATATGCTCAATCATTCCATATTAAATCTAGTAGTCTGGGGAGTTTTGACGGGGATTATAGCATATGTTCTGTATTATGAGGATATAGATAAACCCTTAAGACGTATTATTGAATGTGAAGCATTAGTATTTTGTATGTCTGTCTGTGAATCATTAGGAGTTATTCTTTTACAATGTATTTTACAAGCCGCAGATATAAAAAATGTGAATGAAACTATGCTTTATTGCCTTGAGGTAACATTTTCAAAGGTGATACTTATTTTTTTGTATTATACATTCATAAACAGGTTTGTGAAAAAAAGTGATGTCCCTTATTCAAATACACGGTACATCATGTATGGAATTATACTTCTATACAGTCTGATTAACATGAGTGTAATTGTAGAGAATTTTAAAAATGGAGAAGAAAATTATTTGTGTGCAGTCAACATGGGATGTATTGTTCTGGCAGATTTATACCTTTTATATTTTGTAAAAATGGCAGATGAAAAGAACTATTACGAAAAGCAGTTGATCGCATTAGAGCAGCAGGCAAAGGTACAATACGAATACTATTTGACCCAGGCAAAAAAGTATGATCAAACCATTCAGATATTACATGATGTAAATAAGCATATTAAAGCAATCGAAGGGTTATATGGTGCAGAGCAGGAAAAAACGGCAGGAGAATATGCAACAAAGATCAGAGAGTTGTTGAAGCCGCTCATTCCGGTTCAATACACAGAAAATCCGATCTTGAATATACTTCTTACTGATAAAGAATCTGTTATGAGAGAAAAGGGGATTTCAGTAACAATAAAGATAGATAATGTGAATTTGAATTTCATTGAACCAATCGACATTACAACTATTTTTGGAAATTTATTAGATAATGCGATTGAAGCAACAGAAAAGCTGAAAGGCGAGAAATATATTTGCATTAAGATTGGCTCATATCATAAGATGATAGTTGTCAGCATTGAAAATAATTGTAATGAAGTAAAGTGGAAAAATGGTTTTCCAGTATCAAATAAAGGAAAAAATGGTGGAATAGGACTGCTGAATGTTCAGAGCAGTATAAAAAAATATGATGGAGATTTAACATTGAAGAATGATGGAAATAAATTTGCTGCTGAGTTATTCCTTAATTCATAAAAGAGCATTTCGTGCTCTTTTTTGGTAAAAAGTCTTACTTCGTGCAAAAAAATCGTACTTGGTGCAGAAAAGGTAAAATATCAGAAGGGGTGTGTCGATAGAAAAAAATAAAGTGGATGATACATATAAAAAATTTAATGATGGGAGGTTTCGCTTATGTCAAGAATTACGGACTACGGTTTACACACTTGACAATATTCCTTTGAGGCGAACAATGATCCGAATGTTGCTGCAAAGGGAAGATAAAATAGCAGAAAATTGTAATGGATAAAAAAGGACACCTATAAAAATGGAGGAAAAATACATGAAGAAAATATTTAAAATAATATCATTAGTTATGATGATGGTAATGTGCTTTTCAGTAACGGCATTTGCCGCAGAAACAGATGAAACAAGTAATTTAAAGGTTTCTTTTACGGATGAAGGAATGATAAATACAGTTGATGAAGATGTGACACCTGGAATTTCAGTTCGAGCTCCTGCACCAGCAGTGTCGAGCGTAAAGGTAGTTGCAGCGCAAATAAAAAGTGATGGATATGTGTATGTTACAGTGCAGGTAGCTGGATATGGGAAAAATATTTATGCGACATATGATGGATCGCAATGCTATGTATCTTCAACAACTTCTGTTGGAAAGCCGATTGTGACAGGATATCTATATGAAGTAAAATGTGCTAAGGCAGTTGTTGGTTCACATAATTTTACATTTAGAATTACATCTGTAAACTCACCGTGGAATACAATGTCTACAAGTTCAATAATAACAGTAAAATAAAAAACGAAAGTGTGTATAATAGGTGTCCTTTTATAAAAAGCAATAAATCACTTGGACCGTTATGGAGAGTGAGTAGATTCCGAATGACAGAGGAATGAAAATAATTGGAGGAAACGAAAATGAGTATAGCAGGAATTAACGGTTATAATTATTCAAATTATTATACAGGAACAAAAAGAAACACTGCGAAAGCGAACGGTATGAATTCCGGTTTGTTATCAAATGTAAGCAGTACATCTTCTAATATTACATTACATATGTCGGGAACAGAAGATAGTGGAAATGCATTAACAGCAGTAGGATTTCCGGATGGCAGTAGTGCATCTGTATATAAATCAGATGCATATGATTCGGCAAACCCAGAATACAGGGTAAGATATTGGGACAAAGAAGGAAATTACACAGATACAAATGTACAGATAAATGATGTTGATCCAAGAAATGCAAGTTATTTGGAAATGCTTGCATATACAACATATAGTGATGTAGAAGGCTTTACGAAAAATGCTTTTGGAGATTTCATGAATGCGGCTGGTGGTGTGAATGGCAACATCACTTATGATTCTGACAGCATAAATGAAAAGAAAGACTATATGAGCATGATTAAAGAATTTATGCAGTTACAATATGATTCGAACAACTTATCAGGTTATCTGTCATATAAGGAATTGTATGATTACATAAATGACAGAACAGAGAGGTGATTCAATTAAATGGAAATATCAAATAATTATAGCACAGCAAAAGTGTGGAACACATCGAATAAAAATGTTTCTAAATCTTCTAAAAAAAACAAATGGAAATTAACGGATTCTTTAAAAGAGAAGATTGTTGATCTGGCAAAAAAAGATGCACAGGACAATGTATATATGGGAAATGCATTTATGAATTTGAGAAAGACGGAAGTAAGCAAAGTAGCCCCGAATAGAGCTGCTTTAATTGGAAAGTTTAGTCAATCAATGAATTCAGGTAATATGTCAGCAATGAAAGAAGTTGAGGAAGCAGACAAAAAATGGCTCTGTATGCTGTTTGGAATACCTTATGAGGCAAAATATCAGGGAACAGGGACAGGCTCGGCAATTCATGTATACAATGAAGAGGGCGAAGAAGTTTTGACCTATACAGGGGGAGTAGGCTGGCAGGAAAAAGAAACAAAAGCAGAGTCACAGGTTCATTCAGCATTAAAAATGACATATTATGAGGCATTTAGTGAGGCGAGAAAAGCATTAAATAGTGAAGAAAAGATTGGTAGTGTAGGTGAAAACATAATATTGCAAGATAATTTTGATATGAAGGCATGAAGTATGCAATTAAAATAACAGTAACTTCTACAGTGTTCATTGCAGATGCACAGGGGCATATAAAGAGAATAATTTGTGGCAGGACTTTAAAGCCGTGACAGTTATTATTGATCCGTCAACAGGTAAGTTAATAGATATAGAAAATTTTAATTATTATTATGATTATGCAGTAGGATCAAATTCTTTGACATTCACCAGACGTTATCCGTCAATGACATTGTATAAATATGGAAATTGAGGTGACAATATGAAAATATCTAATTACATGAATAATACGAATTCAATAATGGAAAAAAATACTGATAAAGTACAGAAGGGAAATAGTCAGACAAACGAAAAACATACAGTGGGGCAATCAGTGAAGCTTTCGATTTCTAATGAGGGATTGGAGTATTATCGTAATCGTATACAGCAGAGTGGACAGGAAAAATATGATGATGTGGTTCAAAGAAAGGAACTGTTAGCGAGTTAAAAAAATCAGTGATATTGATTATAGTTATGAAATTCAAAAGAAGGCAGCACAGCAGAATCAAAATGTTGATACAGGAAAAAGTGCCTTAAATATTACTGACAAGGCAAATAATTATGTTAAAGCATACGCAGAATTATATGATGAAATTGTGAAGGGCTATGAAAATGGAACCAGAGAAATATATGTAGCTGATGAAAATGGACCTCGTAAGCTTACAAAGGATGAAGAGTTAAGCAATTTAGATGCTGCATATAAAAAAACAGTGGATGACTTTGTGACAATGGAGACAACCAATCAGCATGCCCGTGGAATTATTGGTGAAGAAATGAATAAAATTTCAAAAATTACCACAAGGTCAACTTTGGCATCGGCTTACATTGAGGAGCAAAAAACCAGGGGAAAGGACGAAATCCCAGAAAATTTAACTGAGAAAATGTATGGTGCAATTACATCATTTAAGGAAAAATATACAATGATTCATCATAATCAAAATCAGTTATCGCAGTTATTGATGAGTGTTAAAATTTAAAGGCTAAAGATTAATGCTTTGGAAGAAGATAAGTTTACATTGATGGAAATTAAATACTCAAGCCATTCGATATGATTATGACAAACACAAATGTTAATAATATTATTTTGAAATATTATTATGGAGGTATTTACGATGAAGAAAATTATATCTTATTTTTTGAGTGGAATCGTATTATGCACAGCTCTTCTTGTAACTCCTGTATCGGCAGCAGAAGTTGCACCGGCAGAAGAAACAATAACTATAAATTCTACTGTATCAGTGAGGGCTACAAATTATTGGACTAAGACAACAACAAAATTAAATTCTGTATATGGGACAGCATCAAATATTTCAACTGTTTCATCAGGGTCTGTAAGTGGATCAAATCCTCAGATTTTAAAAATAGAGGTGTATAGTAGGGTTAGTTCAGGAAGTGATTCGTTTTATTTATATGTAGAAGATGGCAATGGAAATGTTAATTATACAACAGTAAGTAAGAGTGGAACAATAACAATTAATGATTTTAATGGTTTTGATCCGTCAGGCAAGTGGAAAATATGGATTGTTACAAAAGGAACAGTTTCAACATCCACTGAAACAATAAAAGTATATTATACATATTAAAAATGTAATGTGGCTACAATTTTGTATTATAGGAGAGAGTGAAATATGAATGTAAATATTAACAATAAAAATTTATTTTCGCAAAGTTTGCTAATAAACAAATTCTTCTTTCAGAAAAATTCTTCACACAAGCAGACTGGGATTACGACCGTAGATTCTGGGTGTCAATATAGAAATAACAATTATTACTATAATAAAGATGGTGTACCTTTTTTATCAAAGGAACAGGCAGACCGTTGTATCAATGGTAAGGATTGGAAAAAGATAGTGTCTGTATCGGATAAGGTGAAGTCGGATTTAGAAAAGGTTGTAAAGCAGGATTTTATCAGTAGCAATGGTGCATATATACCAGAAGAAAGCAAGAGACATGATGTAATCAAACAGTATTTGAATACGATTCCTTCTGAACAGCGAAATTCCGCTTCGTGGACATTGAGCAGAATGGCTGGAGATTATGCTTCAAGAATGGAGACACTGGTAAAGAAAAATAATTCTGGATGGAAGCCGGGAGATGCATTTGATACAAGTATTTTAGATCAGATGGATGATACTCTTGGTGGATTAGATTTTAAAGTATAGATGCAGGTGGTCTAAAAGGAAATTAATATTCAAGGTGATAAATCTGCATAGCATGGATTGAGATAAGAAAGAATTCGAGGGAAAAAACTTGCCAGAATAAAGACATCATCAGTAAATGTCTCAATTATTAGTATGTCAGGTGTAGATTCATCTGTTATATTGGTAAATTTGACTAATGATACGAAAATTGCTAACAAAGCTATAGTTACAGGTATTTCATCTTCTGGAACACAGTCTCCTAGTCAGGGGAATGTGCATCATATGATTATGCCTGCAAGTAATGGTAATTGGTATATTTCAACGGTTTCCAGTGCAAGTAGTGGGCACTATAACATTGATATTGATGATGGTATACCTGTTAAGCAGAAAGGTATTAGTCAAAGTATATTTGAAGCTAGCGTGTGATCAATATTATATTGATTCTGAGAGAAATCCAACAGGTGGCATAGTTGGAAGGACTCCGAATAATGAAAGCCTGCTAATAAAAAGTCAATAGTAAAATGAATTATTTTTATGATTGTGATTTTGGGCACAAGTTTTGAACCGCCATATTTGCCGGTTTGAAGAAAAATGAGTTTAGACTTGGTTATTGCTCTAAATTACGGATGCATTCCTTGACCTTGCCGTAATAGATACGCAGGAACTTATTAGCCCCAGCAGTCATGTAAACATAGTAAGGCTTTCCTTCTGCACGCTTCTTGACAAGAAATTGATATACCTTATCATCTTCAGGAGCTGTTTGAAGCAGTGTAGACATGATTTGAAACAAAGTCTTTCTTAGACGGTTGGAACCGCATTTAGATGCTTTATTACTCTTTGAATTGTGGGTGCCTGACTGATCCACACCTGGGTCTACTCCGGCAAAAGCAGTCAATGCTTCACGATGTGAGAAATTGGAAATATCACCTATTTCTGCTATAAGCTGGGGGCCAAAAGTTTTTCCCACGCCATACATGCCCATTACCGTTGCGTATTCGGGCAGAGTAGAAGCAAGTTCATTCATCTTTGAACGTAGTTCTTCTACATGGGAAGAAGCAAGATTAAGCTGCTGAATGCTTTGCTGAATAAGCAGTTTATAAGACGCTTCTTTTGGAAAGACAGCAATAAGGTCTTTGGATGCAAGAAATAGTTCCGCTGGTTTTGCTGGTTGGAAATTATAGTGATGCTTTTTACAGAATGCTTGATAGCGTTCCGTGAATGTTTTTAATCCAATTTTGCGGACACAATCCACATGCCAGAATGAGTAAGCATAATCCACCCATTTTTCACTGCCATCATCGCGGACAGGGCTGTCAAAGAGTTTATTGACACCAGGATAGGTATTATCCAATAGTGCAATCAGGTTAGCCTTAGCGGCAACCTTTTGCTTCATGAAGAAGCTGAATTGTGAGTTTAAAGTTTTTAATTGAGTACGTGTATTATCCATACTTGAATACTGTCGCAGTTCTATCCAGTTGTCAAGAGTATAGCGTGCAATCTTCTTCGCATCAGCAGGGTCGGATTTGACTTTGCGGATGGAGTTGTTGCCAAAGTTCTTGATCAGATGTGGATTGACAGCACTGACAAACAAACCGGCTTCAGAAAGAGTTTTTACCACTGGTTCATGGTAACGCCCGGTGCATTCCAAAACAACACGGGTTTCACCTTCCAGACTGCCAATGTATTTGGCAAGCTCATCCAGTTCACTGGATGTGTGATTAACATTAAAAGGCTTACGAATAATAACACCTGCTGGTTGCAGGACGGCGACGGTGCTCTTGCCTTTTGATACATCAATACCTACTGCGTTGTACATTCTCGTACCTCCGAAAGTGAATTTGTATGGTGTCCAGCTATTTCTCATTGCTTATTCAATCTCCTGGGGTATCAAACGGACGTGCACAGGGCAGTCCAACCTGCATAAATCGAACGGCTGCAAATGATAGGCTGGCTGACTGGCTTTCATACGGACGTCTATTGAGTCCAAGGAGAATACTGTCAGACCGATACCTCATCATTGTACAGCTTTAGCAATAAGAGGGATAGAACCCAACTGGCTGTTGGGGTATCTAAACCCTACACTTATATATTAGGAGGAGAGGAAATATGAGAAAGTTAAAAGAACGCTTTCACAGGAAACATGGCGTTGTAAGCCGTATCTTTAGTATGGTACTTGCACTTGCTATGATTGTGACCATGGTTCCGGCAATCGGTGGTGCAACCACTGCATATGCTGCGAGCCCGACAATCCGGTTGTATTTGGACAAACCAAGTACATGGAATACACCGGTTGTCAATGTCTGGGCTCCCGGTGCTACGGTAGATAACCATGGCGCAGGAAATGCCACCATTACACAATGGAGTAATCAGGAAAAACCAAAGCTTGCATATGAGGAAAGTTCTGGATTCTATTATGTAGATGTACAGAGCAGTGAGTGGACAGGTTTTCAGTTTGTTGATGCAGGTTCTGATGAGAAGGCTGCACCGGAGATAAAGACAGAAGGAGCTGCAATTGAGCAGATTAAGACTTTTACTTCTGATGCAAGCATTTATTGTTTATTGGATGGCAATGGAAATTATCAGTGGTATAAGGATGCTACAAAGAAGGAAACATTGATTCCAGCGTCTGTACCAACAGAATGTGATCTGACGATTAATTATAAGAGCACATTAGGCGATGATGTTGCAGCATATATATATCATGAGACCAATGAGCCGGCAGGTAAATGGCCTGGACAAACCATGACTGCAACAGAAGGTCATGAAGGCTGGTATACAATGCATCTGACATTAGATAACAGTACAGATTATACTCTCATTTTAAATAATGATGGACAGGGAAAAGAATTAGACAAAGTAACACTTTCCACAAAAGGAAAGGCAGAAGCAGAGTACTGGTTTGATGGTTCTTTGTCAGAGACAAAACCTGCCGATTGGAAATATGTAACAACCATTCATTATCTTGCTTCAGGAATGGGAAGCACTATTTACAATTATATGTGGGGAGCAGATGCCTCTGCAACAGGAGCAGGTGTTGGAAAAGAATGGTCAAAATGGCCGGGCGGACAGATTAAAGAAAATGCTGACCATTCCGGATGGTATGATGTAGTATATACACAGGATGTAAAACAGAATTTCAGCTGTATTTTTAATAATAACAGTGGGACACAGACGGATAATATTGATGTCTCTGTAACATCAACAAGTACTGAACTCTGGGTTACCGGAACCCAAAGTGGTGGTGATACAACCGTATATAAAACAGCACCGGACAGCTGGGAGGCACCGGTTCCAGACCATACATTTACAATGTATTATTACAATGAAGATTTATCAACAGACACAGACATGGGAAAAGTTGATATGTGGATGTGGAATGCCGGATTAAATGGATCATATGTTTTTGATGAAACAGAATATGATGCTGCAAATAATGTGACATGGTTTAAAAAGACCATTACAGTTGCCGGCAGTAATGTGGGAAAAACAGTAGGATTAAAGGCACGTTATGACATAACACAGGGATGGGATGGCGGCTCTGATACCGCAGACCGTTCTTTTACAATAAGCGGTGATGAGAATGAGGTATTATATTATGTGGATGGTTCAGATCCGGTTCATGAGAAACCGGTAATTAAACAAACGGAAAAGAGATACCTTGTATTGGATTATGAGAATCCGGGATTAAAAGAAAAAGATATTACACCACAGTTCTATACATGGACATCAGGATATGCTTCAGTATTAACCAATTTTGACATATGCAGGTGGAGATAAATGGACAGTAACAATTCCAGCAAAACCATCTTGTACAAAGGTTGATTTTTGTATGCATTAGATTCAACAGGTGACCCATGGATTAAAGATGGTGGAGACCATTCAGTTACATTCCCTTCTGACCAGAAGGTTATCTATGCCAGCATGAAAGCCGGCAGTGAGCCGGAAATTGCTATGCCATATAATGTTGGCTATGAAGTAGATGCAGAAAACAGCAGGTATCATATTACTATCGTGATGATGCAGCATTTGTAGATGGCACCTTAAAGAATATGACTGTAGCTGTTGACGTAAACGGAACAGAGTATCCAATGACATACAATGATGCAACAAAGCGTTTTGAGTATGTAAAGAGCGGTTTAACAGATGGCAAAACACATTATCGTTACAAAGCAAATGGAGCTTATGTTGTAGATGCATTCAATTCAAATAGTGAAAAATATAATAACGAAGATTACTCATATTTTGAATACTATAAATTAAATGCAACAGTTACAGCAGAAGTTATGAATAAATCCTTTAACTACAACGAGAATGATGTTGTTAAGTTTAAGGTTGAACAGGATAGTTCAGATGCTAAAACATTAGAAGTAGCTAGTGCAAGTATCGATGTTTCTTCCATTGGCGGAAGCAATGCAATGCCGATTGAACCGGAATTGCAGGCAGTTACCATTTCTGCAACAACAGATACAACATTAGGAATTAAGACATTACCAATTACTGTAACAGACCAGTATGGTAATAAATTCAGTACTACAGTGGATGTTGAAATTACAGACCGTGTTAAGGAAAACAAAAAGATTTCGACTGGGATGAAGCTGTTGTTTACTTTATGCTGACAGATCGTTTCTTTGATGGTAATAAATCTAACAATACAGCAAGTGGTGCAGATACATATGGAAAAAACCCGGGACTGTATCATGGTGGAGATTTTGCAGGTGTAACAGCTAAGTTAGATTACTTACAGGATTTAGGTGTAAATACCATCTGGATTACACCAATTGTAGAGAATATAAAAGGTGTAGATGTAACAGATGAGGGTTCAAAAGATGTCCCTTATAATGCAGCGTACCATGGATATTGGGCAAGTGATTTTACAAAATTGAATCCTACACTTGGTACAACAAAAGAATTTGAGACTATGATTAGCGAAGCGCACAAGCGTGGTATGCGTATTATGGTTGACATTGTTGTAAACCATGCCGGATATGGTACAGAATCAACATTTGCTGATATGCTAAGGGATAAGAGTGTCAGTGAAGGAGATATTAAATCATGGCAGTCTGGTTTACCGGATTTTGCAACAGAGAATGCAGATGTCAGGGCAAAATTAGTAGAATGGCAGACATCATGGATGAAGGATTATGGAGTTGATTATTTCCGTGTAGATACTGTAAAGCATGTTGACAGCACAACATGGGCAGCACTTAAAAATTCTACAACAAAAGTAAATTCATCATTCAAGATGATTGGTGAATACTTTGGTGCAGGATATGCATCAAATGGTAGTTCCTTAGGTACTGGTCAGATGGATGCAGACCTTGATTTCGATTTTAACGATCAGGCAACAAGCTTTGTAAGTGGCAATATTTCTTCTGTAGAGAAATTCCTTTCTGCAAGAAATTCAGCACTTAATAACGCATACATGACGGGTCAGTTCTTAAGCAGTCATGATGAAGATGGATTTAAAGGCTTCCTTAATGACGGAAAAAATATACCGAGGATAAGGCAACATCAGCAGCGTTAGTTGCAGCTACCTTACAGCTTACTGCAAAGGGTATTCCGGTTATCTATTATGGTGAAGAAGTTGGTTTAAGTGGATTAAATAATTATCCATATCAGACTAATAGATATGACATGGATTTCTCTAAGGCAACAAAGGACAATGTCACATATCAGCATTATAAGAATTTGCTGAGCATCCGTAATGCATACACAGATGTATTTGCAAGAGGAAGCAGAACAGTTGTGGCAAGTTCTGATGAGGAAGGCTATGATGTAGTTTCAAGAACCTATGGAGGAACAACCTTATATGTTGGTATGAATATCAATGATACCGCAAAAGAAGTTAAAGTTCCGGTTAGCTTAGCAGCAGGAACAGAGGTAAAGGATTTATACAGCGGTGCTACATATACTGTAGGAAGTGATAAAACAGTTGCTGTTACAATTCCAGCAGCAAAGGACGGTGGAACAGTCATTCTTACCGAGGTGAAGAAAACAGTAGATCCAACACCGGCAGACCCGGGCAAGAAAGATCCAACACCAACACCAGTAAAGAAAGATGGAGTTATTTCCGTAACAGATAAGGCAGCTATTAAAACCAAAAAAGCAGCTCCAAAGAGTGGCGATGACAATGAAGCAGCTACATATGTATGCTTACTTGGACTCGCAATGGTTGCAATCACAGCAGCTACATATCGCAAGAAAAAAGCTTGCAAATAAAACAGCTTTTAAACTAAACATTTTATAACCTCTTAGATGCCGCACCTTCGGGTGCGGCATTTTGCATATAAATTGGGAAAGAAGTCATATTGCTATCATCGCTTTAAATACATTATAATAAGAATAAAACAGCTAAGGCTGTCAAGGAGAAAAATATGAAAAGTACAGCGTTTGATATGGCTATGATGGCATACAGACAAAATGATATGGAGGGAGCATTCCGTCAATTTCTGCCACTGGCAGAGACTGGCGATGCAGATGCCATGAATATGGCTGCAAATATGTTTGAAAGAGGTCAGGGCACACACAGAGATCCCGGGCGAGCAGTGTTTTGGTGGAAGAAAGCGGTGGAGCTTGGAAATGTGGATGCACTTGCCGATTACGGACAGTATCTGTCACTACCTTTTTGATGGTAAGGAGCAGAAGCTTGGAGCAGGGTATCTGGTTACTGCGACGGAGCGTGGCAACAACAGGGCGGGAGAGAGCCTTGTGGAGTTTGCCCTTAAAAAATAACGATGCCGGAGCCAAAGTATACAGGACAGCAGCCGATTACTGCGACAGGGCTATTGACGCTGCGACAGATTCATATCTTCGCACACAGTATGTGCAGAAAAGGGGTATGCTTAAATATAAGCTCAGACAGCACAGACTTGGAAACAATTATGTATATCTGGCAGCGGTATTTTCGGCGATAGGAGCAGTATTTCTCATGATTGCATCAGTGGATTTGTTTCTTGAGCTGCATATGGAGTATTGCGATATGTTTAAGCTGTTTTCGTATAGTAAAATGATACCATGGGAGGCTGATATAGCGATGTTCTTTGGTGCGATGCTTTTATTCACGCTTGGCAAGGTGACAAATAAGCTTCATGTGGCGAGCTTTTTGCAGCTTCTTGCATCTGTATTTGCAGTGGCAGTTGTTGCCATGCACTTTATCTGTGTGATAAATGATGGCAGGGTGTGGTATGACAAGCTGCTGTGGTATGTGGTGCTTGTTGTCATTCCGCTTATGCTCGGAAAGCTGTTGGGTGAGATTCTGAGAAAGATTATCGGCATACAGTAAAATAATATTTCGATATGTAACAAAAGGAGAATGAACATGACTCTGCAACAATTAAAGTACGTGGTGACAGTGGCAGAATGCGGCAATATAACAGAGGCTGCAAAGCAGCTTTTTGTCTCTCAGCCTACTGTGACCAGCGCTATACATGACCTGGAAAAAGAGATGCAGATAGTTATTTTCATCAGGACAAACAAGGGAGTGATACTATCAGAAGATGGTGAGAGATTTCTCGGTCATGCCAGACAGGTGCTCGAGCAGGTGGATCTCATAGAGGGAATCTACAAGGATGATGTGGTGAGTAAGCCGCACTTTGCGGTATCGTGTCAGCACTATTCCTTTGCAGTGAATGCATTTGTGGATGTAATCAGAGAGTTTGATGCATATCAGTATGATTTTACCATCAGGGAGGAGCAGACTCACGAAATTATTGAGGATGTCACGAATTTAAAGAGTGAGCTGGGAGTCATATATCTAAGCTCCAAGAATACGGAGGTGCTTTCAAAGATGCTAAAGCGTAATGAACTCGAGTTTACAGAGCTTTTTACAGCCACACCGCATGTATTCATATGTGACAGTCACCCGCTTGCTTCAAAAAAGAGCATCACGATGGATGATCTGCAGGACTATCCGTACCTGACGTATGAGCAGGGAGAGTACAATTCACAGTACTTTTCGGAGGAGTTTGTCAGCACTCTTGACAGCAGAAAGAATATCAGGGTCAGAGACAGAGCTACACTTTTTAATCTGATAATTGGCTTAAATGGCTATACAGTGTGCTCAGGAGTGATTTCCGCTGAGCTGAATGGAAGGAATATTATATCAAAGCCACTTGATGTGGAGGAGTATATGAGGATAGGCATTATCAGCAGAAAGGGTGTGGTACTCTCGCGATATGCAAGGGAGTATATCGAAGCATTGAAGGCGCACTGTATGTGACGTTACAATAATATAATATGTTAAAGGGTCATATCATCGATGCATGCTTGCATGCAATTCGATGTATACCTTAGTGCCACACACTATATATAAGGTCTAAATATATACAAATATTTGGTACAAGGAGCATAGCATGTACGATAGTATAATAATAGGAACAGGTCCTGCCGGACTGTCGGCAGCCCTGAATTTAAAAACATATAAAAAGGATTTTATCTGGTTTGGTTCGAAGAACCTAAGCGAAAAGGTGCAAAAGGCAGAGAAAATCACAAACTATCCCGGATTTCCACAGATAAGCGGACAGGACCTGTTTGAACGCTTTGACGCTCATAGGAGAGCTGCGGGAATTGATATAACAGAAAAGACTGTGACCAATATCATGCCTGCAGGAAACGGCTTTATGGTGCTTGCAGACAATGAGATGTATGAGGCAAGGACTCTAATACTTTGCATGGGTGTGATGTCTGCAAAGCAGCTGGACAGGGAGGATGAGCTGCTTGGAAAGAGGCTCAGCTACTGTGCCACCTGTGATGGCATGTTTTACAAGGATAAGAGGATAGCTGTCATATGCAATGACAAAAAGTATGAGCATGAGGTAAAATATCTTGCGGATCTTGCGGCAGAGGTATTGTATTTCCCAGCCTATAATGACAGCGAAATAGAGCTTCCCAATGTAAAGATATCTAAGGATGTACCTATAGCATTAATCGGAGACTCATTTGTGGAAGGAATTACGCTTCGAAGCGGAAAGACTGAGAGCGTAGACGGAGTATTCTGCCTCAGGAACGCCATCGCACCATCAAAGCTTATGCCGCAGCTTGAAATAGAAAACGGACATATATTGGTGGATAGAGCCCAGCAGACAAATGTGGCAGGCTGTTTTGCGGCAGGAGACTGCACAGGCAGGCCATACCAGTATACGAAGGCTGTCGGAGAAGGAAATGTGGCAGCACATTCGTGTATACAATATCTTAGTAAATCAGAAAAATAATATGGCGATGGCATAGAGGTCGGTTAAAGCATGTTAAAGGCAATTACAGCCACTTACCATTGAGAAGATATTGATTTCTCTCAGCTCCGACTGAGACAAATTGTATTTCGTGTCTTAGCATGTCCTCAAGGAAGCTTATGTAGCGCTTAGCATTTACAGGCAGCTCATCATATGACCTGCAATTTGATATATCGGTTTTCCACCCCGGCAGCATTTTGACTACCGGGGTATATTTTTCGAGATTTTCGGTGGGGTCAAAGACGTTTGTTACAGCATTTTTATACTGATATCCTGTGATAACAGGAATCTGATCCATGATGCTTAGGACATCTAGCTTGGTCAGTGCGATTTTGTCGGCATGCTGGCATTTTAGACCATAGCGGCTTGCAACGGCATCAAATGGACCCACACGACGTGGTCTTCCAGTGGCAGCACCATATTCGCCCCCATACTTGCGGACCATTTCAGTCCATTCACCGTTCATAGCTTTTTCTGCGACAAATGGTCCGGCTCCAACACAGGTAGAGTATGCCTTTAGTACACCGACCACATGATCTAATGAGGCACCGGGGATACCGGCACCTATAGGACCGTAAGCAGAGATGGTGGAGGAGCTTGAAGTATATGGGAAAATACCATAGTCTATATCCCTCATTGCACCAAGCTGTGCTTCAAGTACAACACGCTTTCCTTTTGATAGTGCATCCTCAAGGAATGCGCCGGTATCTGTGATATAAGGTGCATACTTTGCAGCCTTCTGCTGCACCATGACAAAAGAGCTGACAGAGACATAGGCTCCTGATGATAGCAGCCTGCAAGCTCAAGGTTTTAGCTTCAAGCATGGTCTTAAGTCTGGCTTGTACATTCTCTTCGTCTAAGTGGAGTAAATCACCGAGACGGATTGGTTTTTTTACGGTATTTATCGCTGTATGCATAGGCAATACCGCGTTTGGTAGAGCCGAAGGCTGCTCCGGACTTTGAAAGTCGCTCTTCCTCAAGCTCATCCTGTATTTTATGCCACGGCATTGAAATTGTGGCTCTTGTTGATAATTTCAGGTTTTTTGGTGAAACGGATACATCTTGTGTTCTGATCTGTGCAATTTCATTGGACAGATGGTTTAGGTCAATAACCATTCCGTCACCGAGCACACATACTACATCCGGGTGAAGTATTCCGGATGGAAGCAGATTTAAGACAAATTTTCCCTGTTTATTAACTACTGTGTGTCCGGCATTGTTACCACCCTGATAGCGGACTACGATATCCGCATGTTCTGCGAGAAGGTCGATGACACGACCCTTTCCCTCGTCTCCCCAGTTTATTCCTGTAACTGCTGTAAGCATGATGAATGCCTCCTTGTTTTTTGAGTTTAATATTTGAATGTTGGTGCAGAGCTTGTGCTGTCCGAAACTTGAATGGTATAAAACAAGTCTGCTTATAATGTGTATGATTCTGTTACGTGCAATACCTAAACGTCTTATCAGTTAGTATTCTTGCAAAGATGAGTCCGAGCGGCAGTGCAATGATAATCATGATTGCTGATGCAAACCATGAAACAGCATCTGAAAGTGCCATTATGCCGAAATTGTATATAGCCCGATACAGATAAAGTCCCGGAACCATTATGACTATGGATGGAACAGTAAGGGATATTCTCGGATATCCGTTGTTTTCCTTGATAAATGATGCGAGAAGCCCTGCTGTGAGAGCTCCGGCAAATGCGGCAGCAGGAGCCGGCATACCTGTCAGGTCTACCAGCTCAAGCCGCAGTGAATTTGCTATGGCACCGATAAGTGCGGCTGTTGCAGCCATGGGAGCTGGACTGTTGAACATGATTGAGAATCCAAACACACCGAAGAAGCTCATTATAAGCCTCAGGATTAGATGTAGTACGGGGGTCAGATTCAAGTCTTCAAAGTCCATAGGCTGCAGTCGCAGAAGCAGTGCCATAATCCATGCAAACATCGTGGCTACCATGACTATTATTATTGCATAGGCAAGGCGTTCAAGACCGGAGCGAAGATCCAGCTTTGCCAGGTCGATTCCGCTTGTGATAAACGGAAATCCGGGTATGATAAAGAGCATAGAACAGATGTATCCGGCTTCGTGAATTGATGGTACATTGAAAGCCATTTCTGCAATTTTTAAAAATGCCGCATATATGAAGCATGAGGCAGAAATTGATACCGCTATATTTAGGAACAAAGTAAAATGATGTTTTATAAGCTTTGTACGTATGAGATTTCCGATGCCGGCTGCTACAAATGCCAGTATCATTTCAATAGGGCCTCCTCCGAGCAAAAATGTGAAGGCACAGCATGCTATAGCTGCTGCAAGTCCAAGCCTTGCAGGGGAGTAAATGGCATGAATCTGTTCAATCTCATCAAGTCGCCGGTGAATTTCTTCGCCGGTCAGATGAGCTTCCTCGTTAGGAAAATTGTCGACAAACTGCTCCATGCGATAGAGCTTTGATGTGTTTACACCTGTGTTTGCTATGCTGAGTGACTGTGATATACAGTCATTTCCGTCAAAGCAGTTAAACTCGATTGACATAAGTCCGACATCCACTGTACATGTGACACCAAGCTCCTTTGAGAGCCGGTTCATGGAGGTTCTCACACGCCAGGCTCCGGTGCCGCAGGAGAGCATGATGAGTCCGACACGTCCGATTACAGAGGCTTTTTCAATCAGTCCTGCCTTATCTATGAGTATATTTCCATCCTGTCTGGCATAATCATGCCAGGGGATTTCCATATGATTTTTTTCCATGATATCTGTGTAGCTGTTATCTGCCATAAATTATCGCCTCGGCCTTTTGTACATGTTTTTCAAGATTTTTTAGGAAATGAGAGCTTCGCAGGAAAATACCAATTTCATCATACCGCTTGTCATTTTCCACAAGAGAATCCTGACCGTAAAAAACATATGCCATAGGAAGTTCCTTTTCAATCTGTATCATCAGATCCCATACAGCAGAGTAAGCCTCAGCCTCAGTCTCCTTGAGTTTTACGGTATCGGGAAGCTCTCGTATCAAGAGTATTCCGTCATGCTTTACAATGACCTGCTGTGTGGGAGTCATATGCTCGGAATCATATGTGTGGCTGTAGCGATAAGCCTGTGCATAGTAGATATCCTTTTTATCTGGCATATCATTGTATATCTCATGAAAATGTATATAGTTCTTGTCGTGAGATATGTGTTTATACTCGGGCAGCGGATTTCCGTGTTCATCGGTCATGATTATCGGATTTTGGTGTCCGTCGGCATTGAACCTGTACGGTATGATATATGAATTGCGCAGCAGATCAAATACTGTGTTGTTGCACAGACACATAAGCAGTGCGGAAAGATCGCGGTTGGTATATGCATTGAAGAGAGCTTTGGCAAATTTTTCTGCCGGAAGTGATACATCAAATTCATCGTTGTAAACCAGATTTTCATTGAAGGTTTCCATAAGCCTGTCACACGCCCATGGATCGTTTAGTATCTTCTGAAACAGCATTTCTGTATGGTCTTCTCTTGGAAACATTGTCTTTTCACTCATTTGAAACACGTCCTTTTCTTATATAATCAATATTTCTCTTTTGAGCATTTATGATTATACAATCATGATTATAATAAGTAAAAAGTATAATTGATATAATTGAAATATCATATTATTATATCATTAGTATCTGTGTATTACCGGAAAAAATGACCGGTAAAACGATAATAAAAAGGAGGCTTTGAATATGGATATAAATTTTGAGTACTACAAGATATTTTATTATGTTGCAAAATACTGCAATTTCACAAAGGCTGCGAGGGCGCTCGGAAACAGCCAGCCAAATGTAACCCGCGCCATGAACAATTTAGAACAGCAGATAAACAGCATACTTTTTATCAGAAATAACAGAGGTGTGCAGCTCACACCGGAGGGAGAGCGTCTGTACGCGCATGTATCTGCAGCGATGTCACAGATACTTGCTGCGGAGGAGGAGCTGTCAGACAGCACAGGACTGTCACACGGAAGCGTATCAATAGGAGCCAGTGAGACAGCTCTAAACATATATCTGCTTGACAGGCTAAAACCTTTTCACATGGCATATCCGGGTATCAGGCTTAAGATATATAATCACTCCACCCCACAGGCTATAAATGCCGTAAAAAACGGCATGATTGATTTTGCAGTGGTATCGACACCGGCTGAGGTGGAGGCCCCTCTTAAGATGATAAAGCTTGGTTCGTTTCAGGAGATTCTTGTGGGTGGAACCACCTTTACTGCACTCGGAAGCCAGACTCTGTCATTAAAGGAGCTGCATAATTATCCGCTTATCGGACTGGGGCGGGAGACCATGACATTTCAGTTTTTTAACAGGCTTTTTATGTCACACGGACTTGAATTTGCGCCTGATACAGAGACCGCAACGACAGATCAGATACTGCCACTTGTGAAAAGTGAGCTTGGTCTTGCCTTTATGCCAAAGCCTATGGCAGAGGCTGCGATAGCAAATCGCGAGATTGTAGAGATAGCTCTGGAGGAGGAGATACCGCAGAGAAATATATGTATGGTATATGATATACATCAACCGATTAGTGCGGCGGCAAGAGAGTTAAAGAAAGTTATATCAGACAGCCATAAGGTGTGATTGGCAGTAGGTGGGATATACATAGGTAACCGGCAGGTTACATATTGCAACAGGTATGTTACACATTGGCAGGTTTGTAACTTACATCTCGTTTAATACTTTGTTAAAATATAGTCAGGCAGATAAGTTATAAGAATTTATCGGCAGAGTTTTTTAGGAGTATTTTTAAAATTGGAAGGAGATTTTACACTATGGCTAACAGAATCATGTTAAACGAGACATCTTATCACGGATCAGGTGCAATCCAGGAGATTGCAACAGAGGCAAAAGCGCATGGCTTTAAAAAAGCACTGGTATGCTCTGACCCTGACTTAATCAAATTTGGAGTTACAGCAAAGGTAACAGATATCCTTGATAAGAACGGATTGGAATATGAGCTTTACTCAGAGATTAAGCCAAATCCAACAATCGACAACGTAAAGCATGGCGTAGAGACATTTAAGAAATCAGGAGCTGATTACCTCATTGCAATCGGAGGCGGCTCTTCTATGGATACATCAAAAGGCAATCGGCATCATCATCGCAAACCCAGAGTTTGAGGATGTAAGAAGCTTAGAGGGTGTTGCACCTACAAATGAAGCCTTGTGTTCCTATCATCGCAGTACCTACAACAGCAGGAACAGCAGCAGAGGTTACAATCAACTATGTCATCACAGATGTAGAGAGAAAGAGAAATGTTGTATGTGTGGACCCACATGACATGCCAATCATCGCAATCGTAGACCCGGACATGATGTCATCAATGCCAAAGGGACTTACAGCATCAACAGGTATGGACGCACTCACACATGCTATCGAGGGCTACACAACAAAGGCTGCCTGGGAGATGACAGACATGTTCCATCTCAAAGCAATAGAGATTATTGCAAGATCCTTAAGAAGTGCAGTTGCCAATGAAAAAGAGGGACGTGAGGGCATGGCACTTGGAGAGTACATTGCCGGAATGGGATTCTCAAATGTAGGTCTTGGAATCGCTCATTCAATGGCTCATACACTTGGAGCTGTTTATGATACACCACACGGAGTAGCATGTGCTATGATGCTTCCAATCGTAATGGAGTACAATGCAGACTGCACAGGCGAAAAATATCGTGAAATCGCCCGCGCAATGGGAGTAAAGGGCGTAGATGATATGTCTGTAGAGGAGTACAGAAAGGCTGCAATCGATGCTGTAGCGCAGCTCTCTGTAGATGTAGGAATCCCAACAAAGCTTGAAGCTATTAAGGAGGATGACTTAGACTTCCTCGCAGAGTCTGCTCACGCGGATGCATGTGCACCTGGAAATCCAAAGGATGCAAGTGTTGAGGATTTGAAGGCTCTTTTCCGTAAGATTATGTAATTCTGCAACAGCTTACAGGGATGTAAAAATCCGGGAACTGTCAATTGACAGCATTCCCGGATTTTTAACGCTGATATAACTATTCAGACCACCGTGCACATTTGTAAAAACGCACGATACTTGTTCTAAATGGTTCTGAATATTACCTTGAATTATATCAGGTTTACCTCGCGAAACACGTCGGCAAGCTCTTTTGGCATAGCATCAGCGAGCAGTCCGGCAAGCTCCTGAGGGGTGAAGTTTTTATTGCCAAGCACCCACTGTGTTGTCATAAAGACAGAGCCCTGACAGTACATCTCAAGCTGGAACAATAGCTTGTCGGATATTTTCCGGTGACTTTTCCCTTCAATCTGGTCAATATAAAACTGACGAATCAGCTCAAAATCATGCTCCTTTAGATTGTTCTGCTCATCATTTTTAAAAGCAGCCTTAAAGAAAAGGTGCTCCATCCGGATATATTCAAATTTTTTAACAAGGCTTTCGTACACGGTACTGCCCTCACCCATCTGGTGGAAGGATTCAATCAGTATCTTATCAAAATACCAGTTTATCAGGTCATATTTGTCCTGAAAATTTCTGTAAAAGGTTTGTCTGGTCACACCACATGTATCGCAGATTTCCTTAACCGTAATTTTCTCGACAGGAGAGGAAAACATGCATTCCTTCATGGCATTGGCCAGCTTGTATTTTATATCGTTGTTCATAATGTCTCCGAATTATAATGCAGATATCTAATGAGCCTTAAGCTTTGACATAAGTGCTTCCTGCAGTGTTTTTGAAAAATTAATTCCCTCTTCCTGCGCAGCAGTATTTAGCCAAGCCGGAATGGTAAGGGTTTTTCGGACCGATTTATCGAAATGCTCTTTGGCATATGCCTTAACATCTACTGAAACCATATTGGTAAATGCATCGGTATATGTTCCTGTTATGTCTAATTCGTCAGATAGTCTGTCAATATTGATATCAGATAATTTGGATGCTTTAGGAAATTTTTCATTATCCATCTTAGCCGTATACAGATATCCTGCAAGACAATCAACAGCCATGGCCACAGCATCTTCAAGGGTATCTCCTTGTGTTGCAAGATAATTTAAATCAGGAAAGATTACAGAGTATCCATTATCTTCCTTAAAAAAAACATGCCGGATATATTGATAACATGATGAGTATACCTCCTTATGATTATTTGATTCCCGCTTGCTTACGGATAGAATTTTCAGTGATTTTGTTCAGTTCTTTGCCTTTATGAAAAGGAATAGTTACTTTTCCGGGCTTTGAAGGATGAATATAATGCCGATGTGATCCGGTTTGGTTTTTGAAAATCCACCCATCGGCAAGTATTATACGTTCCATTTCAGTTGGTTTGATCGGCATATTTTTATCCACATTTCTTTAATATATAATATAACATATGATACGTATAAATTCAATGCGTGTAAATATAATATATATAAATTATAAAATACATTGATTTTCATAATGACAAAAGAATATCCCTATGTTACAATTTAGTTAAAGCATTATATTTCTGTAGAGCGTCACCACATAACACGTCAATAATTGGTGCGTATCACTTTGAAGAGGGCAGACCACTTCGCATCATTCTACAAAGGACATGGAAATTTTCGATGCTTTAAGATACCAGTAAATAGCAGGAAAATAATATGTCAGGTGTAGAATAATGCCATATTTATATGTAGGGGTACGTAGAATGTATGCAGATTGTAGGTAAATTACAATTCTCATTTGATGCCATTTCCTGCTCACACAAGTGAATAGGAGAAGAAAAATTGGGCGTAAAAGATTCAAAAAGCCAAAGAGTATCTGTCAGACAATCGCAGGTTTAGTGAAATCTGCAACTACATGTTGTTTGGCGGAGCCAAAATTATCAAACCGCAGGATTTGAAGGAATGTGATTCCACAGAGGTATTATCTATATTTGGAATTGACAGGAAACAGATTATCAGGCAGAAATGGAGAGACTTGCTTAAGAGTGTTTCAGTCAAATATACAGGAAACATGTATATTGTATTGATAGGCATAGAAGCACAGACTGATGTGCACTATGCTATGCCTGTAAAAACCATGATGTATGATGCATTGAATTATGGTGACCAGGTCAATGAAGCAAAGAAGCGACATCAGAAGAAC
>ENA-OQEL01000187-OQEL01000187.1-human-gut-metagenome-genome-assembly--contig:-NODE-187-length-23793-cov-4.846911_pt1 | contig 23793 bp, 23 predicted proteins | sample MGYA00242796_ERZ504637 | MGnify/ENA primary metagenome ERZ504637 (study PRJEB26092, sample SAMD00036306) | human gut metagenome | host: Homo sapiens | study: EMG produced TPA metagenomics assembly of... | reverse complement strand
CTATATAGTCGTACAACTGTAGCCTTACGGTCGTACAACTATAGGTGATTCGTCTTGCAGAGAGCAAGTAATACGCTATCAAACCAAAAGATTTTATCATCATGACCTTCTAGATTGAAAATACGGAAATTGCGATAATTAAGAAACAATATTTGACATCCGCATATTTCCGAAGTACAAATTCCAAACTGGTGATATTTATATATACGTAGCGCCTATTTATCATAATCACCCTTAGAAAACGGATAGGAGAGCAGAGAATAAACGGATGAAAATGGATAAATTTGGCAGCAAAGTTTAAATTAATTATCCTTTGATGCCAATCCTGTCAAAAATGGCTCACTCTAGATATACAAACCGAGACTGGCACATAACTTGCTCTTACCCAGGATGAAAGCCGAAGCCGAAAGGGCAAGGGAAACGACAAGAACCCTAAGTAATGACAGTTGAGGGTTTCTAGAAATCCTTGAGCCTCGTAAGCCGAAGCAATCGTTATAAAGGATAAATTAAAAACAATGAGAAATCCCGACTGAGCCGGAAGGCGAAGAGAGGATGAGAAAAATAGAATTAGGAGGTTTTACATGATGTTGTTAGCTCGTAGAAATAACAGTGTTTCAAATTGGTTGAACAGTTGGTTTAATGACAACTTCTTTGATACAAACTTGATGCCACACATGAACGCAACAGCTCCTGCAGTCAACGTCAAGGAAAGTGCTACAGCTTATACGATGGAGGTTGCAGCTCCTGGTTTGAAGAAAGATATGGTCAAGATGAACATCGATAAGGATGGCTATCTGAATGTATCCATCGAGAACAAGGATGAGAAGAAGGAGGAGAAGAAGGAAGAGCATTACTTGCGTCGTGAGTTCTCTTACAGCAGCTACTCTCAGAGTTATGCTTTGCCAGAGGATGCTGATCAGGAGAAGATTTCCGCTGAGGTCAGTGACGGTGTCTTGAAGATTGAGATTCCTAAGATTGCCAAGGAGGAGAAGAAAGACGATGTTAAGCACATTGAGGTTAAGTAATCTTTCTTGAAGTGCTATGCAGCTTTCAAGATACATTCATTGCATCGAGAAAATAATTAAAACTGGGGGCTAGTCCTGATGATGGGGCTAGCCCTTTTTTTTAAACGAATAATTAGATGAATAAAAGCAACCTTGCTGTCAGTAATAATGTCAATATGAGCTTAGCCACTCTTTGTATAGCTGATAGATGTTGTTGTTATAGGAACATACTATCTGCTCATCTCTATTTGCAAAGTATAATCGCTGGATGGTGCGGAACAAATCCGGCTCCCGTTTTACTCCTTCAAAAACGAATAGTATCATACTTCGAATGCGTTACCTCTAAACATTTTTTCTATATTATGCCCGAATCTCAATTCTTTTTGAGTGCAGTCGCTCAACGGCTTGATTTTGTTGTCTTGCAAGATGAAATTGCAATCTGGGCGAAGCAAGTCATTGGTCATCAGATAGGTGTTGTGTGATGACGTAAAAGCCTGACATGGAAGGGAAAAGAGGGTTTTGCAAACCTCATAAGAGAGTCTGAAATGATAGAATGCATCAAATTCATCTATGAAAACGAACGATGCTTTTGTCATCTGTTTCAGCCAGTAATATAGCAGCATCAGAGATTGAGTACCCGTTGATGCAATCTTATCGAATGGAATGCGACCTAATCCAAATACGCAATACAACTCTTTATCATCATCCTTTGGCTCCTGAAACTCAAAACTTTGTCCGCTTACCCGATGGATGAATTCCTCAAAGTCCCGAGTTAGCTTATTCTTGATGATATACTCATCGAGATTTGCCGGAGCAGTAGCCAACCCCATAAACTCATTTTTTTTCAACACTTCTGAACCATAACATTGAGTTTACGAATTGCTGCAGTTTCAGAAGATAATGTTCCTTGGCAAGAGGATAGGAAGTAAGCAGAAAGTTTACGATGGATACATTGTTGGCGTTATTGGCAAGGTTTGCCTTCACCGCAGAATCCATCGGGAACTCAACATCATCCAATGTCAAGACAGAATTCTTGTTGCAGAAAATAAGCTTGTTATTCACAACAAGTTCTTCTTCCTCCAGTTTTCCATCAGGTGATTTGCTATATGTATACAGTAACGTATCATCTCTAAACTTGAATGTATATTCAAATTTTACGGGGAAGTTCAACTTTCCCGTATATGTAAAGTTATCATAATAGTTCACCTTCTTCCACTTCTGTGAAAGATGATTGGTAATGTCGAAGATGGCCATTGCAAAGTTCGACTTGCCAGAACCATTAGGTCCATATACGATGCCATTCTTGATGATACCATCTTTAATGGCAAAAGTATTGAACGAATAGTTACTTGGTTTCGACAAATCCCATTCTATACGATTGGCAAATCCTCTATAGTTCGTTACGGCAAATTTTACTAGCATGCTTATAAATACTTTATTTTTAATTGATAACAATTTTGTTGGTGCAAAGCTAATACACACTTAAACAATGCAAACCATCTATTATAATGTCAAGTGCAGCTAAGCAGTTGCAAAGATATACAAAATATCAATCGCCGTAATTTTTTTACGGATATTTAAGATAATAATCCTTGCAATACAATTTAAATGCTTTATCATTAAAAAAACTAATAGCTAAAGTTATATGGTGATTCCTCTCAATAGGGTGTACTGCAAACATTCTATTTACCATAAGCTTCCTGTCTGCCTTATCAAACATGATTTTTTCTTCAAGTGCTCTAACTACCTCAGTTGAAAGAGGTTTGTGTATGTACTTTCGTACACTATGTCTTTGTTTGATAGCTTCTTCTATAGTCATGATTTCTATAATGAATTGTGCATGCAAAGTTAAGGAAAAAACAATATTCAAAGGCAAAAAAATCAAGAAAAATCTCAGGAATTTATAATTTTTATAAAAGAACAATATATTATACCTTTCTTGCGTAATCTAGATTCTTTTGTTAACTTTGTACGAAAATGTACAATATAATATACTACTTGGTATGAAAATTCAAGAAGTAATGAAATTGCAGCGTAAGGCCTTGGGAATTACCCAGCAAGACCTCGCTGACATGTCTGAGATAGCCATTTCTACCATCAAGAAAATAGAGAGCAGTTAAGGCAACCCTTCCCTTTAGACGGTTGAAAAAATCATGGATATCCTTGGCATGGAGGTTAAATATGAGATTCGTCAAACCGTTCAGACGAGGAGAAGTAATTTTCAGCAAAATATCAAAGAGGTAAATATAGGCTAGAATTTTCATGTCCAAAACTCTTCTTCGCCAGTGGGTTGCATCTTGCCCCCGCACTTTGGGCAAGTATGCATATCCCACCTGTGAATCCTGTCAGAACCACATCTTAGACATAGCCTTCCTACAAGAGAATTAAAACTAGGTGCAGCATCACCAATTACTCCACCCACCACAAGAGGTACTATGTTTCTGCAGTCAGGACAAGACATGGCTTCGATATGCTGTCCCATGAAGCCACGTCCCTCATATACTTCGGTCTCGTACCCACAATCCTGGCATCTGAATATCTTCTTTTGTGACATAAATAATCTCCTTTCTTACCATTTTAACACCCAACTTGCATTGGATATCTTGCCAATCTATACCATCATCGACATGATAGAGACTGCAGAATAACCCATAATATAATGAAGTAAATAGGTTTGATACTTCATTATATTATAGGTTAAGATTAAACCTTTCTTTAAACATAGCCATCTCTCTAGCTGGGATTTGGAGCAGAGTAGCTAAACTTCCGGTATGAACCTTAAGCCAATTCTCATCAAACTTAAATGCATAACTGTCAGAGCCGCGCAATTTTTCATAGCACAACTCCCCTACCAGCTCCGCTTTGCCGAGCCAGTTAAAATCTGCGAAAACAAACAGTCGTTCCATTCCTACTCCTTTTTAGATGCTCGTTGACGATTCTTCAGTCCCATATCCTGCAATGCCCTTCCGAGTTTGTCATCCTTTGCCAGGAGCAAGATGTCATCATCCAGCTGAAGAGCATAGAGTACACGCAGGTAAATTCCGATGGAAACCGTTGGTAATCCCTTTTCTACCTTGCAAAGTGTAACTTCCGAGCATGTTGCCCTTTCTGCAACTTGTGCCATGCTCAGGTTGCGCCGTAATCTGGCAAGCTTAATCTGCTCACCCACGATTTCCATCTTTTGAATCAACTTCCTTGGAAGTTTGTTTGCCATTGTATTCTTTGTCATAGCTTTAATCTTAATTATGATATGCAAAAATACATAATTTACTTCATTATAAGATGGGTTATCAAGTTTTTTTAAGAATAATTAGATGTATTAAATTAAACGCAGAAATCTGCCGGCATTACTGCCAGCAGACCTCTGCGTTTTAATTATATTGAAAATCAGATATTTGTTACTCTGAAACAGCAGCCTGTTCTATCTCTGTTGACTCCTGCTGTGCGTTCTCCTGTGAAGTTTCCTGAACCTCATAGGTTTCCTTGTGACTATCCACTCCCTGCATGCCTATCTGGTGAGAGTACAATGCCTGAATCTCACTGGCATTTTTTGGGGAAAGAAAATGCAGAAAAGGGTATGATTTCTTGATTTCCGTCAAAAACTGTCATGCCAATTGGAGCAAAATGGCATACCAGTATGGATATATAAATATTAAAAATTTGGATAATACATCTATAATTAGTAACTTTGCACTCATGAAGAATTTTGCAGCGATAGAGATAGCTGCTCATTCTCACTCATTAATTTTTCACGAAGCTCTGCGTGGTATTCCTCCGTGGAACGATGCCGGGCTCCGGTTTCAGAAATTCTATCACCACGCTCCAGACCATACTTCTGATTAATCTTAGCGATGTCATTGTGAAGACTGCTGTAAATTCTGAGACCATCCGTCTTCAATCCCAAATTTTTCGTTCCTCAAGCAGCATCTTGATTCTTTTGGGGACAGATGTCTTCTTGTCCACCTCACAAATCACCCCACCTTTCTTAATCTCAAAATTCAGGTGCTCGCGAGTAGAATCATAGTTGCCGCTCCAACGCTTCAACCTTTCGCCACCATTAGCATTGCGCAGAAACTCATTGCTCTGAGAGGTTGTCATGCCTTTTCCGGCTCTAATGTCGAGTACTTGTTTTGCCATAACTTCCATTGTTTGTCAGCAGGGACTGAAGGGTTCTTAGGGACTTTCCCTAAGCCTAATCGCTTACCTCGGCTTGCCGCACGAAGTCGCCAAGAAATTGGCAGGTAAGCCTCCGTGTTTCAAAGCGTTAGCCCTGAAATCGGGGATTAGGCTCCCCCCTGATGTAAAAAAGTGCGGTTTCCGGTGCAAGCGCCCCTGGAAAACGAGCCTTCGATAGAAGCAGTTTTCCTGATATGGCAGGGCACCTGACCGAAGCCGAATACGATATTGATCCATCGTGCCCATCTTCCAGGAAAGAGGGCTAAAGAGAGGCTATCCACCAGGAGTTGGAGAAAGCCCGGAGCTAAAGATGCTGGGCTTCAAATGCACCACCTTACTGGTTACCATGTTGCACACCTCCAGAATCTCATACTTTTGAAGCTGGTCAACAAAGGCCAGCACCGCCGGGCGACTCCATCCCCATGCCCTTTAGCAGCTGCGCGATAATGGAAGTATAACTCTTGATACCATCGAGAGCTGGGGTAATGAACATTTACGTACTTCTGGCAAATGAAAAAGATAGTTCTTGATACTAATTGCTTATTGATGAGCCTTCCAAGGATAATCCCTTATCGTAAGATTTGGGATGATTTCTTGAAAGGTAAATTGACCTTGTGCGTTACAAATGAAATTATTGAGGAGTATTTAGAAATCATTGAGCAGAAGACTAATGCAAATATTGCTAGTAATGTTGTGTCTGTGATTCTAAGTTAAAAGAATGTGGAATTCGTAACACCCTATTATAAGTTGCATCTCATTCAAGCTGATGAGGATGACAACTCATCAATAAAGGGTGCTTCACAGAAGATACAATCTGAAAAGCCACCCTATCATATAGGGCCCAATCTACAAGTGTATACTACTGGAAGGCACGACAGATTGCCTCTGACCTCAGTGAGGGAACGGAACTCTTCCGAAGAACCTTCATCAACAACATCCATAGCATCGAGGAACTGTTTGAGATAAACATCGAATGTGGCAGCGGATACTGATACAACATCGAGTATGGCAACTGTTTCGATGAAGGAAGTACCCGAAGTTGGATGCTCAATGCCTTCTCCCTCCATGCCATGGTTGGCAACAGCCGCAAGCTCAAGGAACGACTCCTTCTTGAGGACATGCCTTCTGGCAGAAACTATCTGGAAGACATCATCAAGGCCATGCGTGACAGCTATAAGATTCCTAAGCCTGTCATCACGAATCGGCATAACATCCCAAAGGCAAAAGACCTTTGGGAAGCCATGATAATAAGGAGACCTTTATCAAGGAAGGACAAACCCCAATACCAGAGAATGTCAAAGATTGGGGAATAGAAGAAGAGGAAAAAACTGTTGTTGAAAAAGAGATTCTAAGAATTTCTTTGCAATTAGACAAAGTCTTTGATTTAAAGAATCAACAGGCAACTTCAAGGTTGGAATTGGAAAACCTCAACTTGGATTCGCCAGCAGTTACCTGATATTGAAGTGGGTACTGTTCATAAGTTCCAAGGAACAGAGATGGATGTCATTGCAACCATTACTCGGTATAGAAATCGATGGTTATGCCTATCACCATAAAAGTAAACACAAACATATGAATAAAAAAAGAATGATATGAAAGTATTTGCACACTATATGGGAAATGAAAAAGATTGGAATCTTTCTGAGGATGGATTCCATGAAGAAGGCTTCAGAACAAGAACTGTGGTATGAAAATATCAGATACAGGTTCTACCCAGGACTCCAGGTAACCTTTGACAAGAAAACGGTAAATATACGCTTTGCCTAAAAAAGAACAATGGCTTTTCCATAGCGGATTACAACAATCCTGATGAGAAAAAAGCAAGAAATCTGCAAGTTATCAACGAATCACCACAAAACCAATCGTAAACTATAACTATTAACTGTAAGCTATAAACTGCTATTCCCAGGCGGTCCATCCCGCACAACATGGCGAGGGCTTTGATGCCCCGCCAACCTTAGAGCAAGCGGTTCTGAGCACCGGAGGGCGGTTACATCCCTAATCCCTATGATAGGGATTTAGGGCTTGGGTAGCATACCAAGCATATTGCAAGCAGTTACACTTATCGGTGTATTTTACATTGCTTTTTAACCTACTTGATAAGTATCAAATCAAAGTACATTAGACGAGTCTTTAATGGTTTATCAGAAACAATACCTCTATATGATTTTTCCTGCTCTTCTGTGCTGAACATAAAACCAAAACCATTCTTCTTATAAAAAGCCACAGGCACATCTTCATTATAGGCATCAACTACCAAATAACGACAGCCCGTTTTATTATATGGCTCAACAAACCAGGACTTAATAAAGTCTATTACTTCTGTCCCGATATGAAGATGCTGAAATTTTGTTGAAATTCCCAATCTTCCTATAAGTACAGCAGGATATATCAAATCCTGTTTTATATGAGGAACATGCTTTCCAACCTTTTTCTTTCTCGCATTAGGCAGGTATTTTGTGAAAATACTGGCATTTGAGACCGTAAAGGCACATACGATATCAGCCTTGGATTCCTCAAGATAATAGCAGTAAGATTTACCAAACAAGTTGTCGGCATAAGACACAGCATCATTATGGAAGAATCCATCCAAGTCTTCATTGCCACATGAAAATGAAATAGATTCTTCCAATATTTCTTTTGTCAATGGTGAAAACACCGTTTTATCTGCTAAAAATCCCATAATACTAACTTAAAATTTAGCTTTTGCCAAAATAGCCTTCATCTCAGCACGTTGCTTTGAGAAATCTATGCTACCACGCTTCTTCAATGTTTCTTCAGCTTTTTCTCTGAAAGCTAAAGCCTCATCACCTGTCAGCATTGGGATACCACTAATTGCTAATGCCATAATCCTATCTCCTATTATTTTATTTATATAACTTGCCGCCAAAGTTACGCTTTTTTTCTCGAAACCACCAAGCAATTAACAAGAAATCTGCAAGTTATCAGCAAATAACCACGAAATCAATCGTAAACTATAACTATTAACTGTAAACTATAGACTGCTATTCCCAGACGGTCCATCCCGCACAACATGGCGAGGGCTTTGATGCAGCATTAGATCTCCCACCGCAACAGCCAGGCGGTCCCATCCCGCAAAATATGGCGAGGGCTTTGATGGTCCGCCAACCTTAGAGCGTAGCGGTTCCGAGCGACGAGGAGGAGCGGTTTCCTCCCTCTTCCCTGAGGGGAGAAGACCGAGATGAGAGGTGGAGCCTTCCTTAAGGGTAAGGAAGGTTTCTGTCCCCTGTAAGGGGAACCGAAAGGGTCGTAAAGACTATTGAAGGTAGGTTTACGAAAAAACTCCCTTTGGCTAAAGATTTTGCAAATGAGCGCAATGAAAGTTTGCTTTCAAATTGCCGAGTGCAGCTAATCTTATCTAAAGGGAGACGGAGGGATTCGAAAGACTCCTTCTTTAACGGTAAGGAACCTTATATCCAAGGCAATACTTCAAGAAAGCGAAACAAGCAGTTATATCATTCATTCAACTATTAATCTTTATTAAATTATTAATACTATCGCACCAATTTACGCCATAATGATGTATATTTGCAATCAGAATGATTATCAATTAAACATTATAGGCTTATGGCACAGACAGCAATGACAGTCCGCATGGACAACCAGCAGAAAGCACAGTTTGATAAACTCTGCGAACAGTTCGGTATGAGTGCGAATACCGCTATCAACATCTTTGTTAAGGCAGTAATTCGCAGTAAGAGCATTCCCTTCTCCATTCAAGCAAAGAATGAAGAAGAAGATGAAGTGACTGCGAAAGCTAAGGCTGCGTTCAAGCAACTTAGAGCTAAAGCAGAAAGAGGTGAAACCCCAGAGCTCACGCTTGATGAAATCAATGAAGAAATCAGAGAAGTCAGACGATTAAGAAAAGAACGCAATGGTATATGCAGTCATTGATACAAACATATTTGTATCAGCCCTTATCACCCACAACTCAAATGCTTCAACAGCAAGAGTTCTTGAAAGTTTGTTCCTTCATCGTATTATACCTTTATATAATGATGACATTATAAAAGAATACGATGAAGTGCTTCATCGCGCAAAATTCAAGTTGTCAGACGACCAAATCTGCACAGTTATAGAACTTGTAAAGCAAAACGGAATTGATTCTTCCCGTTTTCCTTATGCTGGCAACATGCCAGATGAGGACGACCGAGTCTTCTATGAAGTCTGCCTGAGCAAGGAAGATTCCTTCTTAGTAACAGGTAATCTAAAACACTTCCCAAAAGAACCGCAAGTGATTACAGCAGCAGAAATGATGGAAATCCTAGACAACGAACTATAAGATGTCATTACAGCAGGTGTCTCCAGTTCTCGTAGTAGGCGACACCTGTAACCACGCTAACGAGGTGGTATCATTTGATTGATGCAAGCGGTACAGTTAAAGCGCTATGAGCATCATATATTCAAAGAATTGGAGAGCATTTTCATTTTACGTACCTTTTCTGCCGCCAGTTCTATTGTCATATGAGAGTCAACCGCTTCATAATAACTATATTTTATGCTATCAATGGTTTTATTTAACCACGTACGTTCATCCGTGATTTTTGAGCTTAGAACCTTTATCACCTTTTCAAGATTAACAGAAGAGGTTCCAACCATCCCTTTTATCCCGTCAATAATACTACTTGTCCAGAACGATGAATCCATCGTAAAAGAAAGATCTAAAAGTTTATCGAAAACGGGTAAAGAATCTATTGTATAATTACAGAATCTAATTGCAGTAAACACATTACCGAAATAATATTTATCTTCTGTCATACACTTAAGAATCTCTTCTAAAGCCTCTTGATTACCTAATGATGCCTGACACTCCAAATATGTCTTTTTGTCATGTTTCAATAGTGTATCCTTAAAGTGAACTAGAGTATCTTTTACCCATTGCATATCATCCTTTAAATGGCACATCAACATTTTTAGGACATACGCTTTATGCTTATCAGGAATATCTTGGAAGATAGCCATAATTTGTTCCATTCCGTCAGGTTCACTTTTAAGATACAAATTTATGATATTCCCAGAATAACCGTCTTCGTCATGCTTAATGAATTCAAATATATAGGAATACACTTCAGACAAGTGCGCATTTATTGCGTATTTTGCTAATTCTAGGTAGTCACAAACATCTAAGCCTTTCGGATTCTTTATCAAAGAAATAATTCTATGCTCAGCTCGTTCCTTACCTAGTTCCTGAACTGCGTAATCAATAAAAGGTTTATGGCTATAAGCATGTTCCCATCTGCTATCTCTTACAGAAGCATATTTCAAACATATTTCTTGAACATCCTTATCTAAAGTAATTTCATAATCTAATGCCAAGCTCAGATATCTCTGGCCTGTGCGGTTATCTTTTATCTTCGGCAACACATGTTCAAGTATTACTTTCAAACAGTTCTTTTGCTTGCCTGTTAACTGTTTTATCCTGTGATTTGCCAATTGATCCAATACAAACAGTTCATAATGGCTTTGATCTTCTATGTTATTTTTGATTTCCTGCAGGTCATATTCCTGCGTGTTATAATTATAGAATAAGCTCATAAACGAACCGACATAACTGTCCCACTTGTTTTCTTCGCATTCCTTTACTTTTGCATACAATTTCCTTTCTAGCTTTCGGTGCATACTGATTTACAATATATAGCACCGTTTCTTTAAATTGGGCATAATCCAGAAGCAACGCCATGCTTTTTTCTTCACGCAACTTCATCTCATTAGGATGGTAAAACCTTCTTTTGGGAAATTTCTTATGAACCAAGTCATAATGCAGAAGATTCCACGCATCATCATAATTATTAGTAAGCCAAGTAGCAATACCAAAATCATTTATCGAATCTGGTTTCAGCACATCTATACATTCCTTCAAATCTGTTTCTGCACCCAACAAAGACAGTTTTATTTTTAGAATTTGCAAAAGCCTTATTTCTTGTTGAGTATCTTCAACACCTCTAATTTCATTTATGAGACTAATGAAGTCAGGCTTTAATACATTTTCTATACAAAAATTACGGAACGCTTTATAAATTTCAACAATAGTATCTCGCAAAGAAAAAGAAATATAATCATGATCCTTAGCAATTTGGATCCATGAATCTATAACTACTTGACAGAAGACCTCATCATCCACATATACTTTACTATTGCATAGCATTTCTTGAATAGGATTTAACAAATCAGCCTGATTATGATCCGCCTTTTCCTCATCAAAGAGTTGCGGCAAGAACTCCCATAATCTCTTTAACTCATTTTTACCATAAACATTCCCCAAACATTTGTAGAAATCATGGCGATGAACGATATGAGTTGTACTCTTTAGACTATAGTTCTGCAAATATCTTTCTTGCGCAATAATATACCCCACATATTTATCAGCTTGATTCAAATTAGCAATCAACTGAAATGCAGTTTGTATGATATGATGATCTTTCGACTTTACATCAAGTATGATAAGTCTATCAATGTCTTCTTCAGTATTCAAATAACTACTATAGAAAGGTACATACAAAGAATAGGTTTCCTGATCATCATTATTCCCCAGTTCATTTATCTTATCGAAAACAACATTCTTGAAGTCAGGCAGCAATATGCCAACAGAAGGACTGGAGAAGTCCATCATAGAAACACAAGTTGCCAACAAAGCCAAATATGGATTTATCTGATGAACATTTCTATACTCTTTCAACAGGAATTCTGCATTATTTTTTGTATTACACAAGCATGCTATAAACTTGGCTATTTTGTAAAAATCATCAGGATAAATTTGCTCTTTACTATATTCTCCTAAAATTCCCTTTAAAACACTCTGCTTAACCACCATACTAATACTGGTTGAATCAATATTCTGTAAAACCTTCACATCATTTTTTAATAACCAGTCTATCATCTGATCTTTCTTGACAGATTCATTCATATATGAGATAGCAAGAACCAACACATTATACCAGTTCTTCTTAATTATTGGAATTTCACCATTTGCGTAGCATACTATCTTTAATATTTCTTGGTAGGAAAGATTCTTTAAGAATTTTGCAACAAAATGCTCTTTAAAGCCATTATGAATGAAAGAATAAACGTCCTTAAAGGAATCTTTTTTAAATATAGTATATAAAGTTAGATCAGATATTTTTTCTTTTGGCAACTTTAAATATTCATATAATTCTAGCCCAGACAATACTTGTTTTTCTGAAAATTGCATGGTAAGCGCAATCACAGTAAACAAGCTTTCTGCCCCATATGCTAAGTCATTAATAGTATCCCCTTCTTTTTCTTTCACTTTCAAACTTTTGGCAAATATATAATCAAGTATTTTCTCTTGTGTTTGAGGAATCTGATGTTTTTCGCCAAAATAATCAACAACAGAAGACAGATAGAATGGCACATCAAGAAGTTCTGAAATGTTTTGGTGCTGTTCGATATATTTAATAAAACTTGTCGTATGTTCACCAAGACTACCCTTTATGTAAGATACTATTTCATCATAAGATAAAGGCAGCATTTCAAGTTGAGTAAAATCACTCAACATTCTACCATTGTTATAGTTTGAACGGCATGTAACTACAACCTTTATTTTTGAGTACTCTTTTAAGAAATCCCTTAGTTCATTTATCAAAGAATTCCTATCTTTATCATTAAGTTCGTCCATACCATCTAGAAGAATGTATTGGTTTTCTTCTAATCTACATGGCAAAATATTAAAGAAACTATCATGATGAAATTGACTATAAGAAGATGCCGCAATAAATTGAACACCCTTTTCCACATCTTTGGAAATTATGTTATATAGCCTATAAAGCTCTGTTGTTTTACCATTTTGAGCAGTACTAAAGATAACAAACTTACGCAATTCATTATTCTTGACCACTTCTTCAAGAATCTTATCCAATGAATATTCTTTAGATTCTGGAGAGAACAATACATCAAAGGCCTCCGAACGATCTGATTTCAGAGCAAACTTACGAGGTAAATAATGCTCAGGTAAAGGATAATCGCAAATGCTTTCATAAAAATCCAGGAGACTATAAATCATTTTATAGGAAAGTTCACCATTAAATAGTAATTCCAGATGTTTCTCTATAAGTGAAATTCTATCAAAATGTGAAGTAAATTGGGCAAAAAGCCAATTTCCATCCAGTATATCTTTGTCTTTATCAAAGATTATAGGACTTGATAGATTGTGTATTTTGCTACTTGCTGGATGCTTATTAGCAGATGCTTTTAATATAAAGAATTTCAGATTGAATCCTTCGAGGCCATGCACGTTTTTTACCTTTTTAATGGTTTCGGAATATTTTTCTATTGTATCAGAAGAAGTAACCTGAAAGATAATTTTATTTTTAGTATCAATCAAATCGAAACCCACTTGATTAGGTACATTATTCAATATATTAGCATTCTGCAAATGATAATCAAAGCAGTCATTCAGCACATACATAAACACATTTTCTGCCAAGACATTTAAGTCATGGCAGTTAGACAATTTATTCAAAGATATTTGAGTAAAAATATTCGTAATAACGCTCTTAATCTTATCCAAGTTTTCAAACATACTCTTATATTATTTATAGTTCAACTTGTAACATCACTCTATACACCTCACCTATAACTAGTTATCTTACTCTGCTTCACAAAAAGCGAATACTGACATTGAGCCGCCATATAGAGAATTTGCATCATATTAGCCGTTTGTTCCCGAGAAGCAGGTCCAAGAATAATTCCACTTAAGCGGAACGGATATATATTATCTTCTTCGACTTCTCTCACTAACTTCTTCTCAATGTAAGGTGTCAAAATACCGTTATCACGATTAATAAACCATCCGTCAGTTTTCTTACTATTTACCATCAATCGACATTCACTCTCAGAAGAATAATCTGATAGTTTCAAGAAATGCTGGTATTTCTTCAAGAGGTTCATGCGAAATCTGATAGAATTATCCTTTAATGCATCTTGTAATTTGGCAATTTTCTCTAGAACATCTGATTCTTCAGCTATATAACTAATATTAAAAAGTTCATCACTATCCTTGTTTATGCGCTCAAACACCATGCATACGCCACGGGCATTGTCCCCATACAATCTCCACATATCAAGATCGTCAATACGTGTAGTAAAAGAAGTAATGAATTCTTTATCTGCAAACAGATACTTATCACATTCTTCATCAAAGTCTTCTTTGTAGTTTCTAATGTATTCCTCTAAAAAACCTGTCTCTGTCTTGTCATTCATCGACACAATACTATTCATACGCATCTTTCCCGACTGCAATACAGCAACAAGCGTATCTAATGTGGTATATTTGGCTATTTCATCAGGTTCCACTGCCCTTTCTGGCTTAATGTCCTTCAGCATATTCTGCTCTACTTCTTCCTTCAAGACTAAGCATTCTGAGGCAGGATCATACAGAATATCTGTTATTTGAATATCCAAACCATATATATTATGAATCAGTTCACATATTTTCTTCTTTTTCAAATCGGCATCTTCTGGAATTTGGGCTATCACTTGCATCCATTCATCAAACGTTTTTTGTCCTTCCTGCAAATCATTTCTCTTATGTACAGACAAATCACCTCGATGTAGGAATTCTATCTTCCAACAAGGTATATTATATCCCGCTATACCAGAATCTAATCTAAGACGATGCCCTAAGCGGTATTCAAGTTTTAAGAATGGCTTGCCATATATATAGAACAAATCAGAGAAACTGCACAAGTCTATTTTCTCCATACTCTTAGCATGCTCGAAATCTTCCACTCCTATGTTTTCCAAAGCCTTTTCAACTTTCAATACACTTTCCGTATAATCTTTCAAGCTCTGTTTCATATCCTTCAGCTCAAGTTCTAAAACAAACTTTCTTCTATCGTAGTTGACGATTCTTTCTGCTCCTAGACATTGTCCCACGAGTTCCATTTCCTCAAATGTCGCATTATAATCAAAAAATCCTTTGGAATTAAACCATTCCTCCAACTTAGGAAACTCAGAAAGTTCATATTCTTCTATGAAAACATCATTCCCTTCTGCATTCATCCTGAGAACAAATAGCATCTCAGGCTTATTATTATAACCTTCCATACTTTGTGTATTTATATAGTCGAGTAAGTGGAGGGAATTTCATCCTCCCTTCTCTCGGAACCGTGCTTGACAATCTCCCATCACAAGGCTCTTCGTACTTAACTCTTTTGTTTCTTAGTTTATATTCTTTATTAACCTAGACGGGGATAGGGTACAAATCCCTTCACCCAGTGTGAAAACTCATTTCTGTTATGTGCTGCATATTCTACAAGCCATTCATACGCTCTGCCAACCTTCTTACCCTTGGAGAAGCGTAAGCATCCAACCCCTATGACAATACAACTCCATCCCCAGTGTTTACTGGGGATACAGAGTATTTTAAGAAATTAGACTTTTTCGATTTTTAAAGCAGCTTTAACTAAAAGTGCTTCTGTCATCAAGGCATGATACTTCCACTTCAACACATAAATCGGAAGGACACCTCAAAAACTCTAGACAGAAAAACTCTGGTTCTTGTCTAACTACTGATAATACAAATGGCGCATTGTATTAATACGTTTTTCAATTTGAAGTTAACTTCTTCAAATCATAATACATGAGGCGCGTATGCAACGACTTTGTCATGTCATACCCCAGATTCTCTGCTTCTTGCTGTTCCGTCGAAAACAAAAACAAGAATTCATTCTTTTGATAAAAATCCAATGGAACCATACAATTATAGGCATCAACTATCAAAAAGCGGCATCCTGTTTTATTTTCTTCATCTATAAACCAAGATTTAATGAAATCCAATAATTCTGACCCTATACCTTGATGACGAAAGTCAACATTAATTCCAAGCCTTCCAATAAGTACAGCAGGATATCTACGCATTCGTTTCTCTCTAGGAATACCATGAGACAGTTTACGACCACGACTATTAGGTATGACATCTACTCTAATATTATCATTAGACAAAGTAAACATACAAACAATGGTTTTAGGATCATCATCCAGCACGAAGCAATAAGTTTTACCAAGCAATTCTGCTTTATAACGCATTGCATCATGTAGAAAGAAATCATCCAAATCCTCATCTCCACAAGTAAAAGGATGGCAAGTCGAAAGAATCTAGTCATCCATCTTTTTAAGTTTACACTTATCTAATAAAAATCCCAAGATTACATTCCTGCTTTTTTTAATATAGCACGAGCTATAGCTATTTTCTCAGAAAAATCAACACGCTCTTTACTTTTCATAACCTCATCTGCATTGTTGATAAAGCGCATAGCTTCATCACCATGAAGAGTCGGAATAACCTTTATATCTATTGCCATAATCTTATCTCCTATTATTTAGTTTATATAACTTGCCGCAAAAATACGCTTTTTCTTCGAAACTACCAAGAAAAACAGAATAAATCTGCAAGTTATCAGTGAATTACCACAAAACCAGCACTTCAATAATCCTATCCACCTTTAGCAAGGCGGTCCCAGCCCGCATAACATGGCGCAGACCGCTTTGGTCCGCCAACCTTAAGGGGTCACAGGGACAGGTACCTCTGACCCACTTATTTATATTTCAGTATTCTGGGTACTTTTCAAATTCTCCATCATCACAATAGGAATAATAGAGTTCGTCCAGAGGAGAATCTTCACTCACAACTCCTGTCTGTAATTTTTGTTCGTTTGCTTTGCTTGTAGCGCGCTGCACAACGGAATAAGGTACACCGGTGAGACGCGAAAGCGTTCGGGGGCCTACACCTTGTTCATGTACCATATAAAGGTAATGCTTCTGTTTCGGACGTTCTAAGGCTTGAAACTCGGTAGCGTTAGTGGCTCCACTGAAAGTTGAAAGAAGTTGCCAGACTTCTTCATCGGAAAACCCAGTCCGCTTCGATTTTACATATATATCAAGAAACTCTTGATCTTCCTCATCAGAAAGCAGATCGCCTACGAGACATTGAAGTTCGCGTAGCGGTATGCGTCTTAGCACGGCGTCTATAGAGGTGAAAGGATGCTGAAGTATGGAATTGTATTCCAACCAACTGCTCCAACGATAGTCCTTGAGGTCAGTTACGAGATGTGGCTTCAGCGGGTTCTGATGAATATAGCGGAAAAGCTTTAGAAAACAATCCCAGTCGTTGACTGGTTGGCTTTTGAAGCGCTCCTGAAAGAGATGTCCTATACGGCCATACTTGTGATTGTAATAGTAAACGTATGACGACGAAATACGCTTCATCACATCACCTATGCTTTCATTATGTTCCTTGAGAAGGAGATGAACATGGTTACCCATAAGGCACCATGCATATATGTAGCAGTGACGTTCTGCAGGTTCGTTTGGTTCTTCGTCGATTTGCGAGGGACGGGTACTGACTGCAATTCCGCATTGACGACGGAGAATGCGAACAAAATGTGCATAGTCTTCGTCACACTCAAATATCTGCTGTTTGTTCACTCCTCGAAGTATGGCATGATATACTCCAGTTCCCGATTCTGTTCGCGCCTGCCTTGACATACGATGTATAATGAATTAATCAGATTATTAATGATGAAGTGGGTCAGCGGTACCTGTCCCTATGACCCTCTATGACCCTCATCCTGCACGCCAGATTTCTTCATTGAACTTTTCCTAAATAGCACGAACGCATCCATCACTAACATTATGACAAAAGTCAATGCAATAATGAACTGTGTAGAGCAGATGTTAAATCCACTATTCCAGAATGGCATCATCGACAGCAAGAGCAACAGCATTTTCGAATAAGCCAACCACCATGGCAGATATAGTTTTTTGCGTATCCATATAACATAGGGCACAACCGTCACAAGGCATGCAATGCCCTCTGTAATCAGCAGCTTACAGCAAATTGCATCAGCGTAGCCCAAGAAGGGACACGCCTCCCCTATCTCTGGCATCCAAAACACTAGAAGCAAGAAAAAAATATTACCAAAGTCTTTTTCATAACAATTAAAACTCTTAATCCCCTTCCGGATTCAATGCCCACTGATGGCTGGGCAGTCTGCCAGGAAGCAAAAAGTTCTCCTCCATCTTTTATGTCTGCCGTCCGTAATATTTCAGGTGCTCAATTTCAAGCGTTGCCCAATTGTTTACGTCTGGGTTGTTGTGCTTGGTCAGAGGCTCAATCAACGATGCTCTGTCGTTGTATGTCGATGCAGGCCCAGCGAACGTGCCGAGTTTGTCACTCAGGGCTGTCCGTACCATTTTCTGACTGCCATAGTTGTCAAGCAGAGCCATCACTGGCTCTGACAAACCATCTCCATCAATCAATGGAGCCAACGCCATCAGCCTGTAAGGGGCAACGTCGGGGTGGTTCTTACACCAGTCCATCAACACAGGCATATTCTCCTTCTTGAAAATCAAGCCTGGGAATGGATTATGAAGCGAGGAAAAGCCAAAAGCGAAATAAAACTTTACAAAGTTATCAGCATCATCCTCTGTTGACATCAGACCAGCCATCTCCCGCCATGTGATGTCGAAATAGTTCTCAAAAAGCCGCTGCAGTACGGTTTCCACCTCATATCTCAACGTCGTGGAGTCCGAGTTTACAATATAAGAGAATACGCCCTTTGCCATTGCTCCAGCAAGACCGTCTCGTTTGCCCTTTGTCAACAATGCTCCAAGGATGTGGGAGTACTGCGGATTGGTGATAAGTTCCGGCACCTTGTCTGCCCGCTTTGCTATCTCACTCTCCATCAGTGCATCCATCTTGTCGTTATTGTGCTGACTGCTCAAATATTGCGACATCGCCATGTGCAGACCTATCTCGAATCCGTCTGGCAGCTGCATCACGCGTGCCAACAGGTCAACTCCTTCTGGCGTTGACTGTCTGTCTATACGCACATAGCTCCAATAACTTACGAACCCTCCCGCTTCAACTTTCTTCTGGGCCACCAACTCAAAGAGCTTATCTACATACGGATGTGTGAAGCCATAATTCCTTATAGCTACAAGGGAGAAAAGCAACCACTCTTTCTCTTTTGCCTCAATGATAGAAACTATCTGCGCAAACACCTCTTCCGTCACATCCTTCACGTAATAGACGAAGATGCTGCTCGTTCTCCCCTCCATCAGGTCTATCGAGTCGGAGGCAAATTGCAGCTGCTCTTCTGGAGTGCTCAAAGCCACCAACTTCATCGGGAATGCGTATGCGAGGAAGGTCTGGCTGTCATATATGTCTTTCAGCAACTCTTTGCTATATAGCTTCTGATTAACCAGGTCATCTGCCAAGGCCTCATACTTCCCATCCACTATCTTCTGTCGCTCAAAGTCAGCCATCCCCAAGTAGTCATTCTTCTCAAAACTTTCCACAGCGGCAAAGCGTGATACGAAATCTGTCTTTGTCAGCTTTTGGATAAGTGCCTCTATCCGCTGCTTGTTTTGAGCGGTTCTCAGTTTTTCTGGGTCTCGCCTTGCAAAATGCAGCACCTTCAACATATCATCCCAATCATAGTTCAGCGAGGCAGCAACCTTTTCCACCCGTGGCATCACAGCGTCGAACGACCCGAAAGCGTTCAGCGACCTGAAGTTGGAAACCAGCATTCCGATACTCTCATCCTTATACTCTGTGTTGCCGTCTATCTCTTGTTGCAGCAAGTCAAGACATCCGTTGATGTAGTCATCAATCTCTTGGTCGGACTGAGGCTCGTAGTAGCCATATACCTGAGTACCCACTTTCTGTTTGCCTCCAAAGTGGATAAAGTTTGCTGTGCTCAACGCTCTGCCAAGGGCCTTCATCACCACAGGCTTCTCTTCCTGACTCTTTATCTCTCTTTGCAGGAATGCAAGTCTCTTTGCAAGCGGCACGGATGTTGAGGGCAACCTGACAGGAAAGAGCGCCACAAACTCACCCGTTGCGTTGTTCGATATAAACTCGTTTTCAGCGCAACTCAACCGCAGGAGCAACTTTGCGGCTTTTTGGAACGTCTCTGGCTTATAGCAGAGTTTCTCCAATGTCCATACCAGCACCCTGCGTCCATCCCTTATCTCCTTCAATTCGTCTATGCTCAGACCACCAAGGCTCGTATATAGGCTGTCGGCGACAGCCTCTGGCACCACCTCTATCAGCGAGCGATATATCTTGGAACCCACCTCTGTATTGATAAAATCCCTGAATGTCAGCAGCCTGTTCGGTTGTAGCAACTCCTTCAGCAAGTCTATCACCCTGCTGTTGTTGTCCATGTCGCGCACCTTTTCAAAGAAGGGCGGAACCAGATTAACGGCCATGCCCACTTGCCCGAGGGTTATAATGACTTGCTCCAGCTGCTGTGCCGTACACTTGTCAAACCATTCCATTGCCAGCATCTTTGAAATGGCAGGTGAGCGGAAGCGGACAAACACACCTACACGTTGCATCAGGCCACGGTCAAGATATTTCTTGATAAGTGTGTCGAACTTGTTCACCAAGACGGTATCATCCCCATTCAGCCCTGTAATATTCTTGTTCTTCGCTATTGCCTCTATCTCCTTGTGGGCATCGCCATCGTAACCGATATTCGAGAACAAAGAAAGCGTCTCTGCTATGACGCGCTCTTCACTACCTTCTGCTGCCGACAGCATATTGGCCATGAGCTTTCGGTCATCGAAGTCTCTCAGGTCGCCCGTCTCTTTGAGACCCTTTATCGCCTGAACAGCAAACAGCGGATTGCCACAGGCATTGTCTTTTATCCTCGCGCTTACCTCGTCATTCTGACCGTAAAACTTGGCTATAATACCGTCAACCACTTCCTCGTAAGCATCATTAAACAACACATATTCGCATCCGTTGCTCGGTGCTACTGTCTCATCACTGATGGCATACAGCCGGTTCTGTGCGTTCTTCCTGCCGTACAGAGTCTTGAGTTTAGCGAACAAGCCCTCATTACAATTGTCGAGTATCAGTATGGTATTTCCATATTTCTCATAGATTCTGGTCGTGGTGTCTATGACGTACTGTTCCGCTGCCAGCAGACAGTCACAATAGAGTTTTGGTGTTTCTTCTGTCTCCTTCAGCACCGTTTCCATCACCAGCCTCGTCTTTCCTACGCCATTCAATCCCAACACCCTCAAAAGTCCTTTGTTGTCGGAAATGGCTTTTTCCATGTCCTTCAGATTGCCCTTGAAGATAAACTTTCCCTCAAACTGCATTTCCTTGATGGCATCCTCGCACCGCTCGTAGGGCAACAATTCTTTATGGATATGTTCCAGTGCAGCCTTGGCAGACTTTTTCAGAGCTGTCTTTAAGTTCTCTGTCAACTCCCTCCTCACCTTTTCTGCTTTCGGTCCATCATTGGCTTCCAAATGAAACGTGATGGGTCTGCGCTTGTGCCGAATATCTATTGGTCGCAGATAGTCGTTCTCAGACACATCGCCAAACACCGTGTTGGCCACCTGTATCACCTGCCCGTAGTCCAGATGTCCGTCAGCTCTGCCCAACTCATACATCACATTCTCGTTGGGACGTTCTCTAAGTTCTGGCTTCCTGTTCGCCCACCGCTGCACCTTGTTGAAGTGCTTGTCAACGGAAATGTCAGCTATGAAGATATGGCACTCATCATTTCTCCTCAGACAGGTCGCTATCATGTCAGGAGTGCCAGGTTCGCCACCAGTACCCTGTTGCACTCTGAAGGTGATACCCTTCAGAGTGCCCTTGTTTTCTATAGCTATCACCGCTTTCTGAATACATTCCAAGATAAACTCCTTGTTGTTGAGTTTATCAGTTTTCGACGATGTCTGCCAAGAAAAAAATATACGTAATTCCATTTTCATAACCCTAAATCTTGAAACACAGGGACAGGTTTCTGTTGCATCACATACGAAATATCATACTTTTTCCGATTCCGGTCAATCTCTCCAATTGGCGAAATGATGCTCTCATACCCTTCAATTCAATCAAAACCGACCGTTTTGTTTCTTTAGGCAATTGCTGAAAGGCACTGCTATTCATTACGCCAGTCTTTTCTTTAATCAGTAACATTACCTGATTATCCGAAGGACGGCCTTTCGATGTATCTTCTATATCAAGGCATGCAACATCATCAGACAAAGGAATATTCACAAGGTCATTCAGTTTATTATATGAATAGTCCTCATGCTCCTCAAAAATGTTTTGATGATTTATACCACGCATCATCACGTGATAGATTCCCGTTCCTGAAGGTTGTCTGGATTGCCTTGCCATTAACTCGATATTACGTATTCCATTTTATCTGAAACAGAAACCTGTCCCTGTTTCTTTATAATCTAATCTTGATATCTATAACCATTTTACTGCAAGAAATCTTTAAAATCATAGTCTTCTTCTGCCAACATTCTTAAATGTTCCTCCACTGAAACTTTTACCAGCCCCTTTTCCACCAGTTTCTTCTTAACCTGATACAAGGACCTACGTATGGCAAACATAACACTATTACGCTTCTTTTGAAATGCGGTAAGTTCATAGGTGCGTATTTTGTGCCTAATCTTACCTTTTTCGTCCATCCAAGCATATCCACCTACTTGTATACTTGGCCAATAAGTTCCTTCTGGTTTATACGTCCGTTCCATCAGTATGGGCCATACAAGACTCTTACCTGTCTCATGCAAATACTGTAGCAGCAAATCTTTTCTGACAAACAACCCTGCATGACCACCATAAACCCAAAAACTATCATAGCATGCCACCGAGCCGTCTGGAGCAAGCCACACACCATCAGCAACGGAGAATCTCAGATTAAGCTCATCAAACAAGAAGGGTGATGGCAATATCATTTCACGTGAGCTGCCCACAGAATAGTCCGCATCCGAACTGATGTCATATAGCAAGTAAGATGGTTGTACCTTAAACGATGTGCTACTACTTCCTGTTTCATATTCTCTATTGATATAGTCTTGACCCTCTATTTGGGTCTTGTAGCTATCCGCCCAATAATACTCTCGGTAATAACTATAGCTTGCTTCATGATTTTCAGTACCGCTACGACCACCCAAGCCGTCTCTGTCTATTAGAGAACACATCCCTTCCCGATGAATACTATCTACAAAAAAATGATTGTGCGAAAGCCCACAATTCTCTCTCCGTTGGATATTTATCTTCTTCCGAAAGCGATGAAATTGAATAGTATGCATACAGGCATATCCACTCTCTATTATCATCCCCTTTATAAATTAAATAATCTTTAAGGGATGGAATCTTCTTCCAATCCAACATCCATTTCCGATTGTCACCTCCTGATATATCATACTCTGGAACCTTGTAAGCAGGGATGCTAGTCGTAAAGTCCCTCACATCAGGATTCATCATAATGGTAGGGTCAAACCGTCGCAAATGGTAAATCGTGGGTGACTTCCAATCCCTGTCGAGTGGTTCTCCAAAATGGTTGTCTTCCAGAATAGCGGCTATTTTGTACAGTACAATCCATTCATATTTCTTTCCTATTCGCTCTATCTTATTTCCATGCCGCTCCCAACTGGCGTGTTGACCATCAAATACTTTAAATAATTGCGCATCATACCCAAAGTCCTCAAAAATCGTTTTTATTCCATAATTGGATATTTCCTCTATATCGTCTTTCCAATTATCCAATGCACTTTGAAAAACATAGCGGCCAAAATCTCCATACATTCC
>ENA-OQEL01000186-OQEL01000186.1-human-gut-metagenome-genome-assembly--contig:-NODE-186-length-23873-cov-4.592731_pt1 | contig 23873 bp, 26 predicted proteins | sample MGYA00242796_ERZ504637 | MGnify/ENA primary metagenome ERZ504637 (study PRJEB26092, sample SAMD00036306) | human gut metagenome | host: Homo sapiens | study: EMG produced TPA metagenomics assembly of... | reverse complement strand
ATTCCCAGGCTATAAAGTGCTGATGCTCCATCTATATTGCTGCCGGTTATGGTAAAATCGTTTGCCACGCCTGTCTTTTTTGAGCTGATATAAAATCTCTTGTAGCTTGAATCGTAGTTTGCATCAAGCCCCGCATTCCTGAGTTCCTTTACCACGTCGTTCATGGTTGATGATGCGCTGAGAGTGATAGACTTGGTCTCGTCCCCCATCTTTACCTCAAGCTTGGCATCACCGCCTGTGTAACCGAGCTGTGCAAGTGTAGTCTTCTCACTGTCTGCCTTAATTTCTGCTCCGGTCATATATCCGGCCTTTGCCATCTGCTTGATTTTCAGCGACTGTGTGCCGCTTGGTGCACCGGAGCCTGCCTTTACTGTGGCCTTGGTAGTATCCGAAACTGATGTCTTCTTTAAGTTGTATGCTGTAGAAAATCGCAGATTGGAAATATTGCTGTACAAGCTGTACACCTTGGTATTAAGGGATTTCCACGCATCCTGTGTCCACTCAAGCTTAGTCTGCGCCTTCTGATATTTCTCTTTTCTGGTGGTATATGACGATACCATTGCCTTTACAATAGAATCTGTATCCAGGCCTGATGTCATTCCCGATAATCTGATTGCCATGGTGTCCTCCTATCTCTTCTCATCTACCATGAGTCCTGCCATCTCCCAGACCTTCGCTATCATGTCGAGCGTCTTCTCCGGCGGAAACTCCTTGATGACTTCCTTTGTCTTCTTATCAACTATCTTTATTGTCACGCGGTTAGTCTTCTCATGGATGCCGAACACTGCCTCCGACTGGTCAGCCAACGCGCTCTTGTTGATATCATCCACAGCCTTTTTAAGCTGCATATTCTTCTCATTCTGCTTTTGTGCGGCAAGCTGTGCCTGTCCCTGCGCTCCGGCATCACCGGCTGAATCACCGCTTGTTTCCTTAGTATTCATCGCCTGAATATTCCTTGCGATGCTGTCAGACACGACCTGATTGTCCGCACTGGACACCTCTGTCCTTCCCTGTGCCTGTTCCTTTATCTGTGCAGTTGATGTACTTCCCTGATAGACCATTCCTGCACCCTTGATTGCCTCTATTGCCATCTCTAACACCTCCGTGTGAAAATATGTTGCAATTGACTGTTGTTCTTACCCTATTCTAAGGAATATATCGGATGAATTGCAGGAAAGTTTATAGCTTTCTTCTCTTTTTAAGTATAAAGAGATTTTGAAAAATCCCGGCCCACATCAGGATACTTAACTTTATCCTATGACGCAAGCCGGGATGGATTGTCTCTTTATTCTTTTTGTGTTTTAGTCTTAATGCTCCAGATTCGCAAACTTCGTGTACTCAGGCAGCCATGCAAGGTTTACGGTGCCGATTGGACCATTACGCTGTTTAGCGATGATGATCTCTGAGATACCCTTGAGCTCGGTGTCCTTGTTGTAGTAGTCATCACGATAGATGAACATAACGACGTCGGCATCCTGCTCGATAGCTCCTGACTCTCGAAGATCAGAAAGCATCGGTCTGTGGTCCGGTCGCTGCTCTACAGCTCGTGAAAGCTGGGAGAGGGCCACTACAGGGACTGAAAGCTCTCTGGCGAGTGCCTTAAGCGAACGTGATATGTCTGAGATTTCCTGCTGACGCGATTCTGAGCCTCGTCCTGAGCCTGTCATGAGCTGCAGGTAATCGATGATGACGAGCTTTAAGTCATGTTCGAGCTTGTATTTACGGCACTTGCTTCGAAGCTCTGATATGCTGATACCCGGAGTGTCGTCTATGATGAGCTCGGAGTCTCCGATGATTCCGGCTCCCTCGACCAGCTTTTCCCAGTCGGCATCAGACAGATTTCCTGTACGCAGTGCCTGCGCATCTACCTTTGATTCGAGTGAGAACAGACGGTTTACGAGCTGCTCCTTCGACATCTCAAGTGAGAATATGGCAGTACACAGATGTGCGTGGAATGCCACATGCTGTGCTATATTGAGGACGAAGGCTGTCTTTCCCCATTGACGGACGGGCTGCCCACGAGCACGAGATCTGACGGCTGAAGTCCCGCTGTCCTGTAGTCAAGGTCTATGAAGCCTTGTAGGGATTCCTGTTACGGTGCCCTCCTGCTGTGCTGCTTTTTCGATTTTCTCGAGGGCATTCATGACTACAGTACGGATTGGCACGTAGTCCACCTGTCTGCCTTGTGGAAAGCAGCTCAAATACATCGTGCTCTGTCTTGTCGAGCACGCTCTCGAGCGATTCCTTGCCGGCGTAGCACTCGTTCTCTATGTCCTCTGTCACATGGATGAGCTTTCGCTTTATGGCATTTTCTTTTACGATATTGGCATAGTACTTGATGTTGGCAGAGGTCGGCACACTGGTGACAAGAGTTCTCACAAAGTCAAGGCTTTGTATTTCCTGCGGCACATCCTTTTCCTTTAAACGATTCTGGAGTGTGACGAGATCTACAGGCTGCCCCTCTGTAAAGAGCTCAACCATGGTCTCAAATATGATGCCGTACTGCTGATGATAAAAATCCTCCTTAAGGAGCATCTCGCTGGCGGTCACTATGGCATCCTTGCTCATAATCATGGAGCCGACCACGGACTGCTCTGCCTCAAGGCTGTTTGGCATTATTCGTTTGATTAATGCTTCTTCCAAGGGGATTCCTCCTATCCTTCAACTACTGATACTGTGAGGTTTGCTGTTACCTTTGGATGAAGCTTGACAGGCACCTCATAGTTTCCGAGTGCTTTGATTGACTCGTTAAGCTGCATCTTTTTCTTATCGAGCTCTAAGCCATGCTGCTCCTTTGCTGCAGCCGATATCTCCTTGGTGGATATGGAGCCGAAGGTTCTGCCGCCCTCTCCTGAGCGCAGCTTTACTACTACCTTTGTGTTCTCTACTACCTTTGCGAGTGCAAGTGCACTCTCGTAGTTTTCCTGTGCCACCTTGTCAGCGTGCTGGTTCTGAAGCTTTAAGTCATTTAGGTTCTTTGGAGTAGCCTCTACTCCGAGCTTTTTAGGTATGATATTGTTTCTGGCGTAGCCGTCACTTACGTTTACTACCTCGCCTTTTTTGCCTAATGGTTTTACGTCCTGTAATAAGATTACTTTCATTCTTCTATGTCTCCTTCTTTTAGCATTTCGTCCAGTGTATCCTGTATCATGCGCTTTGCCTGCACGATAGTAACGCCTGTCAGCTGCGCGCCTGCCACATTTAAGTGTCCGCCACCGCCCAGCTTCTCCATGATTATCTGGACATTTATCTCGTCGATTGAACGAGAGCTGATATAAATCTTGTCATTGTACTCCGTGAGCACAAATGATGCCTTAATTCCTATTATGTTGAGCAGCTCATTTGCCGCCTGTGCACCGACGATTGTCGGGCTCTCCACATTCTCGCTAGGGCATACCGATATGGCAAACGAGCTCCTGTATACCTCTGCATGGCGTACTGCCTCGGCTCTTGCCTTGTAGCATGCCATGTCATTTCTAAGCATCTTTCTGACGCGTGTTACCTCTGCGCCTGAGCGCTTCAAAAAGGCTGCCGCCTCAAATGTACGCACGCCTGTCTTCGTCATAAAGTTGTTGGTGTCGATGAGGATTCCTGCGTAGATGCAGTCGGCCTCTGTCGCATTGATCTTGACTCCGTCGTTGAAGTACTGCAATACCTCTGCAACCATCTCACACGCACTTGATGCATACGGCTCGATATATGAGAGTATAGGATTCTCTATTATCTCGCTGCTTTGTCTGTGGTGGTCAAATACGACTATCTTTCCTGTCTTTCTGAGGAGTTCAGGACACTCTGTGTAGCTTGGCCTGTTGGTGTCCACCACCATGACAAGCGTATCCTTGCTCACCATCTCAAGAGCCTCTTCGCTGTTTATAAACATATCCACCGGGTAGCCCTTTGCCTCTGAAAATGTTTCCATGAGAGGTCTGACTGAGCTTGTCGGATCATTTATTACTATCTGTGCCTTTTTGTCGAGATTCTTAGCTGCACAGTATATACCTATGCCTGCTCCAAGCGAGTCTACATCTGTGATGCTGTGTCCCATGATAAGCACGTTCTCACAGGTCTCAATGATTTCCTGAAGCGCCTGTGCCTTGACTCTCGCCTTTACCCTTGTCTTGCTCTCCACCTGCTTTGACTTGCCGCCAAAATACAGGATATCATCGTGATCCTTTATAACTACCTGATCACCGCCTCGTCCGAGGGCCAAATCTATGGCATTTCGCGCATAAACGTAGTTTTCATTATACTTATCGCTCTTTATACCGATTCCGATACTGAGTGTGACCGCCATCTCGTTGCCGACCTTTATAGCCTTGACCTCGTCGAGCACCTTGAATTTGTCCTCCTTCATGCTGTCAAGGTACTTGTACTTGAACACCACGAAGTATTTGTCGTTTTCTATCTTTCTGACAAGTCCGTCATACTTGGCAAAATACTGGTTTACACGCCTGTCGATAAGTGCAACGAGCAGTGACCTCTTTACGTCCTCTATGCTGTCGAGCGCCTCATCATAGTTGTCAATATATACAAGCGCTGAGACCTGCTTCTGCTCTGTGATTTCTTTCTTGCAATGATAAAGCTCCGACTCATCAAATCACGTACAGCGCCGTCAAAAACTCGTCTGCTTCATTTGTGTCGATTATCTCATTTTCCTCTGCGATAGAGTTGAAATATATTCGCTTGACGGACAGACGGACTATGCTGTCCTCCTCCTCATTTACTATCTTGAAGTCTGTCGGCGCATCACTCTTGGTGAGAAGCTCTCTGGTCACTGTCGGAAAAAGTGTCGTGATGGATTTGTGATATTTTTTATCCACACCCATAGCTCTTGCGAATTTGTCATTTACCCAGAGTATCTTGCCGGAGTACTCAAGCAGGGCATACGGCACCTCAAACTCATTAAGCAGCCTCTTCTGCACCGATGAATACTGTGTTGCAAAGCTTATCAGCTCATTTGCAACGACTGACTTGCTTCTGACATACAAAAACAGCACGAGCGCAAAGTAAAACACTGTAAAGCCTACCATGCCATAGCCAAGCCTTCTGTCATAGCGCAGTGCTATTCCGTCAGCACATATCCACACAAACGTCAGATATAGCGGCCAGCACATGTAGCTTTTCAGCCTGCCCTTGAATTTTATTTTTTTCTTCATTTTACTCTCCTTATCCCCGGTGCGTTGCGCTGATGCTGCCGGTGCAACGGTTGCGGTTTCGAGAATGTACTACAAATTAATAGTTACCGGCCACACCTTTGTGCAGCCCGCATCGATTGATATACCTACTAGAGAGTATACCACTTTGTGGGGATTATTCCTAGTACTATATTTATCAGTTTGGAATTACAGGAGTTCAGGGCAATCCTGTGTAATCTAAGCACAATTCTATGCAATCTAAAAAGCACCGCATATATCTGATATTGATACGATACATGCGATGCTTTTTGTGTGCTCTCATCTTCCGGTATTCATTTTAATTAACTATAATTACTTCTCAGTCTTATCCGCAGCTATCTCTGCAATTGACTTTGTAAGACCTGCAATCCCCTGAATCTCTGATGGGATGATTATCTTTGTAGCCTTGCCGTCTGCTGCCTTAGCAAATGCCTCCAAGCTCTTTATCTGGAGCACTGCGTTATCCGGATTTGCCTCCTTCAACATGCGAAGTCCGTCTGCATTGGCCTGCTGTATCTTGAGGATAGCCTCTGCCTGACCTGCTGCCTCCTGGATTGTTGCCTCCTTCTTTGCCTCTGCGCGAAGGATGGCTGCCTGCTTTTCAGCCTCGGCATCGAGGATGACTGACTCTTTATTTCCCTCTGCAACAAGGATTGTTGATTTTTTCTCACCCTCTGCACGAAGAATGGCCTCTCGTCTCTCACGCTCTGCCTTCATCTGCTTCTCCATGGCATCCTGGATGGCCTTTGGAGGTATGATGTTCTTGAGCTCGACACGGTTTACCTTGATGCCCCATGGATCTGTTGCCACATCGAGTGTTGCGCGCATCTTGGTGTTGATTGTCTCACGGCTGGTGAGTGTTTCATCAAGCTCTAAGTCTCCGATGATGTTACGAAGTGTTGTGGCTGTGAGGTTCTCAATTGCCATGATTGGATTCTCTACTCCGTATGCGTAAAGCTTTGGATCTGTAATCTGGAAATATACTACAGTGTCTATCTGCATTGTTACATTATCCTTTGTGATTACAGGCTGTGGCGGGAAATCTACCACCTGCTCCTTTAAGATGACTCTCTTAGCTATTCTGTCGATAAATGGCACCTTGAGGTGAAGTCCTACGCTCCATGTAGTGAGATATCCTCCCAAACGCTCAATTACCATTGCATGTGCCTGTGGCACGATTTTGATGCAGTTTACCAGTACTATAAGTACGATTACGAGTAACACTGCAAGTGCTATTAATCCTTCCATATCCGATTAAGCCTCCTTTACCCTTTTTACAATTAGTTTTACTCCGCTTATCTTTACTACCTCGATAAGCTCGCCTTTTCTTATGACCTGGGTCTCGTCCTGCGGTCTGACTGTCCACTCCTGACCGTTTACAACGGCTTTTCCCGTCTGCTTCATGCTGTCAGCATCCTCGGTGAGCACAGCTCTTTCTCCAACCAGACTGTCCACGTTTGTCTTCACTGTCCTGGAATTGATGTACTTCCCGGCCCATGGCTTTGTGAGAGCTAAAAGCACGACTGAAACGAGTATAAATGCAATTCCCTGAACCACGACATTGCCGCCAAGCAGTGCGATTATAAACGCTACAAATGAGCCTGCCGCAAACCATATGGATGTGAGCCCGACTGTCATAAGCTCAACTAAAACAAAAACTACGGTGGCTGCCAACCAGAAAACAATGTATGTATCCATTTGAACCCTCCCTTTTTATTAGTATTTGTTTTATATTCATTTTATACTATGTAATTTGATTATGCAACAAATATTAATTTTTTAAACATAAAACATTTTTAACCTAAAAAATCCCGGCCACCATCCGGTAGTCGGGATTTATCATACATTTATCTTATTCGCAAACGTATGGCATAAGAGCAAGATGACGTGCTCTCTTGATTGCTACTGTAAGAGCTCTCTGGTGCTTTGCACAGTTTCCTGTGATACGGCGTGGAAGGATTTTTCCTCTCTCAGAGATGTATCTCTTTAATTTGTTTGTATCTTTGTAATCAATGACATTGTCTTTTCCACAGAATACGCAGACTTTTTTTGCTTCTACGCATTGGTCTTCTCTTCATTGATGAACCATCAGCTGATTTATTGTAAGCCATTTTTGTTACCTCCTTGAATATTTGTCCTTGTGGACACTACTAATTGAATGGAAGCTCCTCGTCGATTCCGTCCGGAATGTTCATGAAGCCATCCCCAGCAGCCTGGCTAGGTGCAGGTCTGTCTGCCGGTGCAAATCCGCCTGCATTTCCTGATGCGGCTGATTTGGACTCTGCAAACTCTGCATTCTCAACCACGACGTCAGTGGTGTATACCTTCTGTCCGTCCTTGTTTGTATAGCTGCCGGTCTGGATTCGACCTTCAACAACAAATTTTGTTCCTTTACGGCCAAATCTCTCAAAAAATTCTGCTATCTTTCCAAAAGCTACGCAGTTGATGAAATCCGTTGACTGCTCCTCTGCATTCTTGCTGTATCGTCTGTCTACCGCAAGTGAAAATCTTGCTATTGCAAGTGAGTTGTCCCCCTGGGCATAGCGGATTTCTGCGTCTCTGGTTAATCTACCCATAAGTATTACTTTGTTCATAATACAATCTCCTATTTTCTTATACTATGCCTCGTCTTTTCTAACGCATAAGAAACGAAGAACATTGTCCATGATACGAACGTCCTGCTCGATTTCTGCTGGGACTGTTCCCTCAGCATCGAACTGGATGAAGTAATAAAAGGCCTCAGTCATGTGCTGAATCTCGTAAGCTAATCTCTTCTTACCAGCCTCCTCAACTTCTGTAACAGTACCGCCGGCACGTGTGATGTACTCTTTTGCCTTCTCGACTACTGCTGTTCTCGCATCATCCTCGATCTTTGCACTAACGACGAGTGCTAATTCATATTTGTTCATGCGAATGTTACCTCCTTTTGGTCTCTGGCTCATAAATCTGATTATGAGCAAGGAATTTTATATCACGAGTCTAGATAATAACATGAATCGTGGTACTTTTCAAGGGGTTTTTGCATTTTTCTTTATTTTTTTATTAGGTCGGAACGTGCGCCGCGGACAGGGGGAGGGCACAGGCATACTTCCGCGTGAGCTACGCTTCGCTGCTAAGTGGCTGTACGAATTGTGTTTTTGGTTTTCTATGCCTGACGAAACCGTCGCTACTCGCCCTCCATGGCTCGATAGCTCCTTGCCCCGGCGTCCATGCCGGGGCATTTCTGTACTTCGTAGCACAATTCTACAGCCTCTAAGCAGCTTCGCTATGCGCTCTTGCGAAAGTACGCCTGTGCCCTCCCCCTGTCCGAGGCGCACGTCCCTTACTCTGTGACTGAATATAAATAAAAAGACGAGGTGCAGTAAACTGCACCTCTGTTTTTACTATTCTATCTAATCCTGCTTCTTCGTGAGACCGCGGTCATTTTTCTCGACCAGCTTCCTTGGCACCATAACCTGGTGTCCGCAGCCCATGCATTTCAGGCGGAAGTCTGCTCCGACACGCATGATTTCCCACTCGCTACAGCCGCACGGATGCGGTTTTTTCAGTTTTACGATATCTCCTACTGCGTATTTATCCATTCTATATTCCTCTTCTACCTATGCCTGCCATTTAATATGCTGTGTATTATCCTCTGTTTACACCTCTATCTGCTCAAATACAGAGCCCAGTCCCTGCTGTATCAGAAGGTCTGCTCTTGCGTCCATCGGTGTGGTGGACTTGTTGATAAGCACGAGCTTGTTTCCGTTGTAATAGTCTATGAGGCCTGCCGCCGGATATACCGCAAGTGATGTACCGCCTACTATGAGCACATCGGCGTGACTGATGTAGTAGATTGCATCCTCAAGCGTTTTCTGATTTAAGCCCTCCTCGTACAATACGACATCCGGCTTTACCGGGCCGCCGCACTTTGGGCATTTTGGCACGTCTGTTGAGTGGAGGATTTCCTCTGCGCTTACAAACTGCAAGCACCTCTCACAGTAGTTTCTCAGCACACTGCCATGCAGCTCCATTACATTTTTGCTGCCGGCCTTCTGATGCAGTCCATCTATGTTCTGCGTCACAACACCCTTAAGCTTTCCGGCTTTTTCAAGCTCTGCCAGCTTGTAATGCGTGATGTTCGGCCCTGCATCAAGGCAGAGCATCTTGTCACGGTAGAATCGGTAAAACTCCTGCGGATGCTTCCTGTAAAATGTATGGCTCAGGATGGTCTCGGGCGGATAATCATACTTCTGATTATAAAGTCCGTCCACACTTCTGAAATCAGGTATGCCACTCTCGGTTGATACACCTGCTCCGCCGAAAAATACAATATTGTCCGAAGCCTTTATCCACTGCAAAAATGTTTCTACACTGCTGTCATTGTTACCCATATGTATCCATCCTTTCTTCTTTAAATTGCTGCCTATTATTTTTTGAGCCACACTTTTATAGCTTTCGCACCAGCTTGTCCACATCTGCATTCAGTCCAAGCACCATCACTGCATCGTCTGCCTTGAACACGTAGTCCGGCAGCGGAAGCACGCGATTCTTTCCGGCTTCCTTTACTGTAACGATATTTACATTGTATTTCTGGCGCACATTATTTTCCTTGATGCTCTTTCCTACCCAGCCTTCAGGTGGATTTATCTCGTAGATTGAGTAATCATCGTTTAATGCCACATAATCAAGCACATGGTTGGCGCTGTATTTCTTTGCCACTCTCTCTGCCATGTCGCGGTCAGGATAGATAACCTCATCCGCACCGTTTCGAAGCAGGAACTTGGCATGCACATCCCTGTTTGCCTTGCTGATGACGTATTTTCCGCCCATCTCCTTCACGAGACTTGTTATCTCAAGCGAGCTCTGGAAATTGGTGCCGATGCATACAAAAATCAAATCGAAATTGTTGATTCCGAGTGCTTTTACTACCTGTGGGTCGGTACAGTCACCTATCTGCACCTTGGTCACGTCATAGATTAAATCCCTGACCTTGGCCTCGTCCTTGTCCATCACCATAATGTCATTTCCGTTTTTTATCAAATCCGCACACAGATGGTGTCCGAATTTACCCATTCCAATAATTAAAATTGATTTCATTTCGTTTCTCCTTATCCTTATCCAATGATAACTTTTTCCTCCGGAAGCTCTATATTGGCTTTATCCGGTCTATGCACAAACGAAAGCACAAAGGTCATGCTTCCGATTCTTCCACAATACATCATAATTATGATAATTATGCGTCCTACTGTATTTAAATCTCTTGTGATGCCTGTTGTCATGCCGACCGTACTGATTGCAGAGTATACCTCAAACAGTACATCGTCCATCTTCATATTGGATGTGGCAAGTATAGCTATCACCGCTGTAAGGCCAAGCACCAGATTGATGATAAGCACCATTCCGGCCTTTTTGATTACCTCACTGCTTATTTTCCTGCCAAACACATTGCAGCCGTTGCTTCCTCTCATATAAGAACAATATAGATTATCATGACCGCCATGGTTGTGGTTTTGATTCCGCCGGCTGTCGAGCCCGGGCTTCCTCCTATGAACATGAGCACTATAGTCAAAAGCTTGCTCTCCTGTGTCAGTGCTGCTGTGTCTACTGTATTGAAGCCTGCCGTTCTCGCCGTAACCGAGCCGAATAACGATGCAAATATGGCACCCGGTGTGTCCATGCCTGCTATGGTATTGTTTTTTTCAAAAATATACAAAAACAGTCCGCCACCGAAGACAAGTATCAGTGTGGTTGATATTACTATCTTGGCGTGGAGCGAGTATCTGCTAAGCTTAAACTTTTTGGTTCTGACCTCATTCCATATGGTAAAACCGATACCACCTATAATGATAAGCAGCATAATTGTGATATTGACTAACGGATCTGCGGCATATTTTGTAAACGATGAGTACTCCTCGTTTATGCCCATCAAATCAAAGCCTGCATTGCAAAATGCAGATATCGAGTGGAACACCGAGAAATATATGCCTCTTAATATGCCAAAATCCGGTATGAAGCGTATTGCTAAAAGCACCGCTCCTATGCCTTCGATAAGGAAGGTTCCCCTTATTATCATGCTGAAAAGCCTTACTATTCCACCAATCTCGAGTGCATTGACGCTCTCCTGCATCAGATCCCTCTGTCTGAGTCCTATTTTTTTGTGCAAAAGCATGGAAAATGCCACACCGATTGAGATGAAGCCCATGCCTCCTATCTGAATCAGCACCAGAATCACGAGCTGTCCTATGATGCTCCAGTGTCTGAAAGTATCAAACACAACAAGACCTGTCACACAGGTTGCGCTTGTTGCCGTAAAAAGTGAGTCCAGGAAATTAGTCCATTGTCCGTCTCTTGAAGAAAACGGAAGGCTCAGCATTATTGCCCCTGATAATATTGTCAGAAAAAAGCCAACTGCGATGTATCTGAACTCTGTCAGGTTCTTATGTCGCTTTTTTTATGTCATGTTTTATATCGTTCATATCCAATCCTAACTATTTGCTGCAGAATGTATTATTGTCAGCTCACAGAAGCTGTCTGTATATGTCCCTCTTGCTGACACCTCTGTCCTTTGCCACGAGCTTCATGGCTTCCTTCCTGTCGATGCCCTGTGACTCATAGTGTGCCATATGCTCTTCAAGCGGCATGGCTTCCCAGCTTTCCTGCTGCTCCTTTGCTATTTCAGCCACGTTTCTGCCACAAATTATAAGCACATATTCACCTCTTGGCTCCTGTGTCCTTGAACGCTCCAAAAGCTCCGAAAATGTAGTCTGCACCTTTTCCTCGTGCTTTTTCGTAAGCTCCCTGCACACGGTAAGCTCTCTGTCTCCGAGCGCATTGTAAAGCTCTGTGACTGTCTTTACGAGATGATGGGGTGCCTCGTAGATGATGATTGTCCGAGTCTCATTTTTAAGCTCCTCAATGACGCGCGCGCGTTCCTTTTTATCCCTCGGCAAAAATGCCTCAAACGCAAACCTCCTGGTCGGCCTGCCCGACATGGTGAGCGCTGTAATGCACGCTGCCGCCCCGGGAAGCGAGGTAACAGGCACGCCCTCCTCGTAGCAGATGCGCACAATGTCCTCACCCGGGTCAGAAATGCCGGGTGTTCCTGCATCAGTGATGAGGGCTATATTTTTGCCCTCCTTTAGCTTTGCCACAAGCTGGTAGGCTTTATCTATCTTGTTAAACTCATGATAGCTCGTCATGGGTGTCTTTATCTCAAAATGATTGAGCAGCTTTATGGAGTTTCTCGTATCCTCTGCTGCGATGAGGTCTACCTCCTTAAGTGTGCGCAGCACACGGAATGTGATGTCCTCCAGATTTCCTATCGGAGTTGCGCACAAATACAGTGTTCCTGTCATATGATTCTCCTGTTATTTTCCGTTATTCCGGGGCTTATCGCCGTATATCTCATATATCTCATCCGTGTATACATTAGGCTCCTTGTATACAACTAAAGGTTTTTCGATGGTTATACGGCTTTTGCCGCCCTTTAACCCCTCTATAAGCACCATGTTTGGCTCCCTGTCCGCGTAGGGATGCACAAGGCGCATGCGCTTTGGCTCGATATGATATTTCATCATCGTGCTAAAGATCTCTGCCAGCCTGAATGGTCTGTGAACCATGTAAAAACGCCCATTGAATTTGAGCATTTTTGCGCTCTCCCTGACTATATCGTCAAGTGTACACCTGACCTCGTGGCGTGCTATCGTCATGGCATCGTCTGCATTTTTGATACCGTGCTGACCTATCATATACGGCGGATTTACCGTCACCACCTCCACGGACTCTCGACCGAAAATCTCCGATGCCTTGCACACATCGCCCTCTTCTATGGTCACTTTGTCCTCAAGATGGTTATATTTCACACTTCTTCTCGCCAGGTCTGCGCACTGAGGCTGAAGCTCGAGTCCGCTGTAATGCTCTCCGTTATTCTTTGCCTCAAGAAGTATCGGAATCACACCGTTTCCGGTACACAAATCCACAGCTCTCTCGCCGCGCTTTACCTTTGCATAGTCAGATAAAAGCACGGCGTCTATGCCGAAACAGAACAGCTTTGGATCCTGTATGAGCCTATAGCCCTTGCGGCACAAATCGTCCAGGCGCTCATTACTGTGTATCAGTTCTTCCATTGTCTTTGTCCCTGTTGTAATCTTTATTATACTCTTTATTATAATTTTTGTTCTTATAATCCTTGTTGCGGTTGTATTTCTGCTTGTTTGGTCTGTTTTTGCCGCCCTTGTACGGCTTTTTGTAACCGTCCTTATTTTCTCTGCCGGCATTTGCAGCATTTACTTCATTTGTCTCATTTGCAGAAGCTTCCGCTGCCTCTATGTCCGCCCTGTACGGACGTTTTTCTCTGTTGTCACGCTTATCACGGCGCTCGCGATATTCATTTTTGTTGTCACGGTGTCCACGGTTTCTCTGCGGTTTCTCCTGTGACTTGTCCTCCATCGTCTCGTCGCCGCTATCCTCGAGATCCTTGAGCTCGCGAAGCTCCTCCTCGGTGAGCTTTACATCCTTTTTCTGGCGCGGCTTTAAGCGCAGATCATCTACAGTGTACTCACGAAGCTCCTTCTCCTCGCCGTTGTCAATGACAACACGCACGAGCTGCCTGAGCACGCTGACTGACTTGACCTCTCCGATGATTCCCTCAGGTGTCTTTACCTTTTCTCCTACCGACGGCATTCTGCTGTTCAGATACTCATATGTATCCTGCTCATACTTGAGACAGCACATAAGCCTTCCGCACACACCGGATATCTTGGTTGGATTGAGCGAGAGATTCTGCTCCTTTGCCATCTTGATGGAAACCGGCACAAAATCCGCCATATAAGAATGACAGCAGAGCGGTCTGCCGCATATTCCAATGCCTCCCATCATCTTGGTCTCATCCCTGACACCGATCTGACGAAGCTCGATTCTCGTGCGGAATACCGCTGCCAGATCCTTTACGAGCTCCCTGAAGTCAATTCTGCCGTCCGCTGTAAAGTAAAACAACAGCTTGTTTCCATCAAAGGTATACTCTGCATCCACCAGCTTCATTTCAAGTCCGTGCTTGATGATTTTCTCCTTGCAGATGGCAAATGCCTCTTTTTCCTTTTCCTTATTTCTCTCAACCGTTTTCTCATCCTCGTCGGTTGCCACTCTGATGACAGGCTTAAGCGGTGAAACCACCTTATCATCATCCACCTCCTTCGGCGGAATGAGGACAGTTCCCATCTCTATGCCTCTTGCTGTCTCCACGATAACATGCATTGCCATGTCGAGGTCGAAATCAGCCGGGTCAAAGTAATATATTTTGCCTGCTGTCCTGAATCTGATACCAACTATTTTTGTCATGTGATTAGTTCTCCTTTATGGTCATAAGCAGCAGCTCAATTACCAGGTCAAAATTGACGTTTGCGTTAATTCTTATCTTCGCCTTCTCAAGCGCCTCAAGTATTGCCTCGATTCCCTGATAGGAATGCTTTGCTGCCTGTTTCTTTATATCATAGACCTCATCCTTGAATATGAGTCCGTTAACATCGTTTGTCGCCTTCATATACAGCACATCTCTGTACCACACCATAATCAGGTCAAAATAATCCTGCACCTTAAGCTTGTACTCAGCTATCTGCTTTACTGCTGCGCCCAGCTCGTACAAATCTATGTCATCGAGGCGCTTTATAAGCGACAGTGCTGACTCCTTTAGCTCGTTGAACTCGTCTGATGAGGCGAGCTTAACAGCCTTTCCGACGATGCCCTGTGCAAATGCGGCACTGATATCAGCCTGATAATCCGGAATATGCTTTTCGTTCATCAGGTATGCCTTTATCACCTCGTCCTTTACCGACTTCATATTGAGTGTGATGCAGCGCGACCTGATGGTCTGCAGAAAGCTGTCTGCATTGGTGGTGAGAAGCATGATGACCGCATATGCCGGTGGCTCCTCAATGGTCTTTAAAAGCGCGTTCTGCGCCTGCTGGTTCATTTTTTCAGCCTCATCCACTATGTAAATCTTGTATTTACTGCTGTACGGCTTTATCACTATATCGTTGTTGAGCTGTGTCCTTATGTCGTCAACCGATATGTTGTTGGGCTTTTCATGACTGACATATATGATATCAGGATGATTGTGGTCATCTGCCTGATGGCACGATTTGCACTCTCCACAACCGTCTGTGCCCTCCTTCTCACACTGCAGTGCCCTGGCAAATGCCTCGGCTATCATCATTTTGCCGGACAGCTGTGGTCCGTTTATTATATATGCATGTGAGACCTTTCCCATTGATATGGCATTTTGCAGATGCTCTATTATCTGCTCATTTCCTACTATATCCTTAAATCCTGCCATAGCTGCTGCCTCCGTTTTAGTCTGCCTGTGTCTGTTATTGCTTTTATCTCCTACGTGAGTATATCAAGCAACAGTCCGCGTATCTCTCCGATTCTTGCCAGTATGGACAGATGATCCTTCTCATCCTCCACCAGCTCTGATGCCAGCTCATCCAGATTGCTGTCTATCAGTCTTATTATACCATAAACTCTGTGCCTTCCTCTCCTGTCGAGGAAATTTTCTCTGGAAAATTTATGGGATCTGTAGACCACCTCATTTAAAAAATCCTTTATGAGCCCGCGATATCGCTTCATATCCCTGATATCCATATGCTCGGCTATTCTGTTGCCCTGTGCTGTGATATCCTGCATCAGCGCATCTACCTTTGCCTGGAGATCAGCGTCTGTTATGGCGCTGGCCAGTGTGAATTTGAACGAGCCGTCACCGGCCTGTGTTTTTTGTGCATCAGGAACCTGTGTCACCTGATTTACTTCATTTACTCTGACTGCCATGAGGCTGCCTCCTTATTCGTTTCCGGTTACATTTATGTGCAGGCCGTAACCATCATCTTGCTCTGCAATTAGGAACTCTGTCGTATGTATGCTGAAATCTCGGCAAGCACAGTGTCCATATCATCATTTATGAAGCGACGTGTAATCCCCGCCTCATGCAGCTTCTCCTCAGAGAAATCTGATGCGTCTGCCAGAAAACGGCGGCACATCTCCTCATATTTAGGCACCTGCTGCCCCTTTTCCCGGTGAATGGCGCGTATCAGACGGTCGCCATCCTCCACCTCCACATAGATTGGCAGTACCTTGTCACTGCCAAAATAATCGCGTATCTTTGTGTAAGACTCGAGTGTTCCGACTGTCAGATAGCTTTTGCAGCGAAGGTCTATATCATCATCATTTACCGTGAAATATTTCCACACGCCGTACACTGTATTGTACTCTCGAAGCTCTATGATGCGCCCCTGTGCACTGAGCCTTTTTACATCCTCTTCATTGCAGAAATGATAATCCTTATCCTGTGTCTCTCCGTCCCTTATCGGGCGCGTGGTATACGGGATAATCCTGCTAAGCATGAGGGAATCATCCTGCAGTATTTTGTTGTATATAGTGTCCTTGCCTGATGCGCTTTTTCCCATCACGCAGAAAATCTTACCCATCTGTAAACCTCTTATATTTTAATTAGTATAAATATGATTGTTTGCTATGTCAAACTGTTGCTTACAGCACCGCAACAAACTTCCACATATTGGCACCCGGATCAAAATCCAGGCCATCCACTTCAAGACCTGAATTTACAGCCTTTATTACATCATCTATGAGCTTGTCGTTCATTATCTCTCCCGGCACCACAAGCGGTATCCCCGGCGGATATATATTTATAAAGGCACCGCTCACCTTCCCGCTTGCCTTAAAGGCATAGACCGCCTGATTGTCTGCATCATATGCATCATACATTTCCATTACGGCAGGCAGCTTTTGGTATATAGTTGTATCCATTTTGACAGGCAGGTAAAATTTATGTACCACACCCTCCTGTTTTAATATATCATAAAACTCTTCAAAATCAGACTTATATTTTTCGAGCTGGCTGTCTATTTCAATCAAAGCATCCGCAAGCCTGTCAAAGCCCTCATCCGTATCCATGACAGATGCCAGCGCCAGTACATAATTGCCTGCTGCCATCTCAAGCTGCAGCTCATATTTTTTGAGCAGAAGCTCAAGCAGCGTATGTCCATTCATAGCCTCTTTCGTAAATATAATAATCTTTGACTCGTCAAAATCATATGCCTCGTCAGCAGAAAAATCACTTTTTCTGACCACCTTCAGATGCGAAAGTCCGCTGACCTTCTGATAAAATCTGTCAAGTCTGCTCCTAAGCTGTGCAAATGCTGTCTCTTTATTATCGCGCACATAGTGTATGCAGCGCTCTATGCCTGTCATAAGCACATATGACGGTGAGCTTGTCTCATAAATGCCGAGAAACTTCTCCACTGCAGCTTCACGCATCCCACCCAGTAGCAAAAGCGCCGTCTGTGTAAATGCCGGAAGCGTCTTGTGCAGGCTCACTATGACCGCATCGGCCCCGAGCGCTATGGCATTTTGAGGGAAGCCGCCTCCAAAGCCAAAGTGCGCGCCATGTGCCTCGTCAACTATGAGCAAAGCTCCATGTGCATGTGCCACAGATGCGATTGCCGCCACATCGGAAACCACACCATCATATGTAGGAGAGGTTATCACAACCGCTTTTATGTCGGGATTTTCATCAAATGCCGCCCTTATCTGTGCCTCGGTTATCTGCCCCTGCAGCCCTGTCCGTGTAATTTCAGGGTATGTAAACACCGGGTGAAGCTGCCTTAAGTAAAGCGCATGATACACCGCCTTGTGACAGTTCCTTGCTACAAGCACCTTGTCTCCCCTTTTGGTGGCCGCAGATATTGCTGCCAGTATACCGCAGGTGCTTCCGTTTATGAGAAAATATGCATGCTTTGCCCCATAAAGTGCCGCTGCCTCAGCCTGCGCCTCCTTTATAATGCCCTCAGCGTGGTGCAGATTGTCAAAATTGTCTATCTCTGTTATATCAATAGCATACGGGTCCAGCTCTGCACCTATATCACTGCCACGGCGCTTATGCCCCGGCATGTGAAACGGATAAATATTTGATTGTGAATTATTTATCAGTTCTTTTTCCATTTAAGTACCTATATATCCTTTTTTAGCCCAGAAATCTTCCAAGCTCCGGCATCCAGTCATCATAAAATATTTCATCGTTGCAGAACGCGCTCCAGACCGGTGTGAGGAAATCAAGTATCAAATCAAGTGTCTCCTCCCAGCCTGCATTCGCATATGCCCTCTGCTGTCGTGTCAGCCTCTTACAATACCTCTCCCAGCGCCTTCTCATATAAGCATAGCTGCGATAGCCATACACCTGCTCAAGCCGGTGCATGCTCACTGTCTTCGGCTTATTTTTCGCTCTGACCTTAAAAATATCAATTATCTGCCTTCCGCTGACCGAATATCTCTTAAGTATCTCATATGCATCACCATATGGTTTCATATCGCTAACCAGCTCAAGCTTATCCATTATCTCAAACAGCTGTTCTCCGAGCCTGGATTCAGGCGAAAAATACAAACATCTGCGTCTCCATAAAAGCTGTTCATAAAAACAATATTTTTAGTCATGGGAACTCCTGCATCCGCTTCATTAAGGCGCTCAAGCCTCACTGCAAACGGTACTTCCCCGCCATCACACATAGCGCTTAGATTCCACGTGTGTATCAGCGGCTGCATATCACTGCCGTCCGGTTCATTATCTGATACCTTTGCCGTCTGCTTAGATAATTCTGCATTAGTCCATACCACATCACTGTGACTGTTAAGTCCTGCATTGCCTATAATGATATTGCGCAGTACATCGAACGGCGTACCATTATCCTCTGCCCTGCCACCGGGGCTGCCATATACATAATAAAACGCCAGCTTTTCTCCTGTTACAAAATACGGCTTTTGAAGCCACAGCACTTTTCCCAGACCGGCATTATTTATGCGCCAGAGAAAATCCTGCTTCACGTACTGCCATAACACATCGCTGTACGATAATTTTTTCTCATCGCTTATATGTCTTAAATCTACCCTCACTACAACCATACTCCTATGAAGCTTTGCACCTTCTTTACCACGCGCCTCGCCCTTGCGTAATCCATGAGCACGGAAATATCCTTGTCCGTATCCGCTATGTACGACTGTACAGCTGCCTTGAAATCATTGCGGTCCAGTCTCGACTCATACTTCAGGCAGTCGCATATCACACGTTCTTTATCATAGATTCCAAAGGTATTACCGCCAAGCTCAATGGTTGAAGCACCAAGCATAAGCGCCGTGGGCTCCGTATAAAACGGGATAATTCTTGGATAGTCCATCTTAAAGCGTGATTTTGATGTATTTTTGTCCACAGCAAGCGTCCATCCGTAAGGTTTTTCCTTTATGTAGCCATAGGCGTAAAGTGCACTTTCCATGCAAAGCATGGCATCCGGAAAGAGTGCTGCGACAAGCGCATCCTCTGAAAAGCCCTCCACACGGTCTGTGTAATAGCCGTTTCTGATGCGGACAAGCTTCCCCTCCCTGACAAGCTCATCAATACGTCTGTAGTCTATACCAAGCCTTGTAAGCTCTTCTTTTTTCACTATTCCGTTGTGCTTTTCCACGGCCTCAGCTATGATAGCCTGTACCTGTTGTATATTCATTACCGCTTCTCCATCCCTTGCTTATCGGCTAAAAGCCTCTTCGCATCACGTAATCCAAGCTGATACAAGCTCTCAAGCTTCTTAGGATCCTTTTCTATCTTGCTTATTTTAATGTGCTCCGACGGCCTTAACACCTCGGCAATGCCCTGCTTTTCAAGCTCCTTAAGATGCTCAAGCTGATAATTGTACATGATATGCCTGTTTGAAAATGCCTCATAAAACCTCGGAAAACGCTTTTTGTATACCGATGTAAATAACCTTGGCATAGGATTTTTTTTATATAGTCTGCCGGCTTTGTCAGCACGACAACCACTCTGTCATATCCCATATCAAGCATATGCTCATATGGAATACTGTCCGTCACCGCGCCATCCAGATACCACTCATTCCCCAGCTTCACAGGCTTCGACACTACAGGCATGGAGCCCGATGCCCTGAGCACATCCATCTGGTCAAAGACACTCTTTATCTGCACATATTCAGGCTTACCTGTCCTGATATTCGTCACAACCGCATAAAATGGGATATCCGACTTCTTATATTCCTCATCATCAAACGGGTCAAGCTCTCTTGGTACTGTATCATAGGCATATTTCGTGCTCACTATGTTTTTCTCCCGAAGAAGCGGTCTGATACCCATATAATTTTTGTCACTGTTAAACCTCTTATTGTATCGTATAACCCTGCCGCGCTGCTTTGACAGCAGATTCACTCCAAAAAGTGCTCCCGCCGAAACACCGATAACAGCATCAAAGCTAATATCATGGTCCATAAAACAGTCGAGTACTCCGGCTGTATACATACCTCTCATGGCTCCACCCTCAAGCACGAGGGCGCATCTTTCATCACTCATTTCTGCCTCCATTTATAATGTCATAATAAAAAATGTATTAATATTTATGTCGACCGCTGAACTTCAGATTGTCTCTCCTTCTGCGCTGTTTTCTCTCAAGCTTGTGCTCCCTGAAGCGCTCGCGCTGCTCCTTCTTAATGCTCCATTTGTGTTTCAACACATATATATTGTCTGATATTCTTCTAATCATGAAAATGCTCAGAATAATCACTGCGATAAGTACGAGCACCCAGAGAAAATATACCGGCTTTATCCTTATTATATCACTTTCCACGTTCTGTCTGCTGTTCTCATCAAAGTACGACAGATCGACCTTTGCTCCTGATTTCAGCAGATCCACACAGCCTACCACATGATCACCATACTTGTATCTGACCGTAGCAAGAGCATCCTTGTTGTCGGACTTCATGTCAGCAGCTTCCCTTTTAATGCTAGAAAAATCCGCATTGTTTGGCAAAACAACATAGTTTTCCGATACCTTTGCATACATGCCGTGCTCATTCATCACGCCCAGATCCGGCGTATTGTCAGCAGCTGCGCTGTTTTCATTTTCAGCTATGCTTAGTGCCTTGAAGTTACTGAAATAGTAATTGAGCAGCGTGTTTGTGTCTGCATACTGGTCAGGCGACTGTGCATTCATAATAACCACGCACAGCGTCAGGCCATCCTTCTCCGCATAAGTGACAAGCGTGCTGTTAGCCACTGAAGTGTAGCCGGTCTTGCCGCCGGTACAATCATGATTTACAAACTGTGAATACGACTTAAATGGATGCAGCATCGCATGATGATTGTACAGCGGGGTATCCTCAGTATGCTTGTTTGTAGGTGGTATGATATAGGTCTTTGTGCCTGTAATCTTTCGAAACTCGTCATTTCTGTATGCTGCACACGAGATAAGCCCCATATCGTATGCGCTTGTCCAGTGATTTTCATCGGGCAGACCATTTGCATTGTTGAAATGTGTATCTGTACAGCCTAATTCTTTGGCTTCCTTGTTCATCAGATCAATAAATGTGCTGTAATCTCCCCCAAGCTTTTTGCCTGTATGCTCTGCTGCAGCATATGCGCACTCGTTTGCCGACTCAAGCATAACTCCATATAGTGTCTGCTCCATGGTCATCTCCTCGCCCACATCCCTCTTGATGCTCGACGAACCATCACTGCTCTCCTTCACCGCCTCTTTTGAGAATGTAACCTTCTCATCCATCTTGCAGTTGAGTATAGTCAGATATGTGGTGAGGATCTTTGTGATACTTGCAGGATAATGCTTTTCGTGTGAATTTTTCTCATATAGCACCGTACCTGTATTGACCTCCATCACCACGGCGCACGGTGAATTTATCTGCGGTCCCTCCGGCCAGTACGTGTCATCACCATCCGCAAATGCCATAAGCGGTCTCGCACAAAGCGTAGTGACCATAGCAAACACTGCCATTATTAGTATTCCTGATTTTTTTAAATTTATAATTTTATGCTTCATATCTGTTCCTATTAATTCTAAAATTGGGTAGCTGTTCAGTACTATAACCAAAATGTACTATTTCTAATTATAATGTATGAAAAACATGTTATCAAGGGCATGTGCATCGTATTTTTCCATTTTATTTTGACACCCACACAATTGTAGGGTATTATCTATATGAAATTTTACGTTTTTATAAGGAGATTTACATGAGACTTAGAAATATCCCTGGCGCCGGTGAAGTCATCGACAACAGCCCTTATTGCATAAAGGAGCCTGTTGAATTAAAAGGAAAATGGCATGATTTTTTAGGAAACAATAATCCGATTCATATAGAGGTTGGTATGGGAAAGGGCAGATTTCTGATGGATCTGGCACGGCTTCATCCCGAGATTAACTATATAGGTATCGAACGATATACCAGTGTGCTTCTTCGTGCTGTACAAAAAATGCAGGAGGACGAGCTGCCAAATGTGCACTTTTTGTGCATTGATGCCGCAACTCTTCCGGATATTTTTGACCGTAATGAGGTTGACCGCATTTACCTGAACTTTTCCGATCCATGGCCGAAGGACAGGCACGCAAGAAGACGCCTCACCTCAAGCGAATTTCTTGCCAGATATGATTTGTTTCTCGCACCTGACGGACGCATAGAGTTCAAGACTGACAACCAGGACCTCTTCACCTTCTCTCTGGAAGAGATTGAAAGCTCTGATAAATGGCACCTCGACGCCAGTACACGCGACCTGCATCATGATGCTGCAATGAATGAGGGCAACATCATGACCGAGTACGAGGAGAAATTCTCTGCTGTCGGAAACCCTATCTGCAAGCTGATTGCTTCAAGATAATGCAACATATCTGTCGTTAATCGCATGATTTATATAGTCAAACATGACCCAGCTTTTATGACATTCTTCAGATTTTTCTGAGGAACTGTCATATTCGTCTCTGGCATCGTTGAAATATCTCTGCGCTTCCTTATCTCTTCCCATCTTGCTATAGCTTGAACTGATATTACTGTAAACCATAGCCTTAAGATCTCTCGAGCGGATAATTTCTGCCGTGGCAAGGCTCTCCAGATAACATTCAAAGGCTTTTGACTCATCGTTCTCAAGCTCATATACCAATCCCAGGATATTGAGATACTCTGCATATTTTTCCACGTGACCGATGCTCTTCAAGCGCGCAAGCGCTTTCTTTATGCGTACAACCGCACTATCATAGTCCTTCTTTACCACGTCTTCTACTGCAATTATCATTTCGTTATCCGCTATATTGTCTGTTGAATATTTGTCTACCCCATTCATCATATTTTACTCCGACCAAAGCATCTTTCCAAATGTTACTTTTTTCCTATTCAACAGTATAAACTCATTATTTCAAAATTTCAATATTAATTTCACTTTTTGTGTGCCTGAGCTGCCAGCCTATCTAAATAATGACATGATACCTTTTAATTCTTTAATCATGATATAATGAGCGTAGCGAATTATATCACGCGCGAATGCGCATAAGTATCAGCCGCAGGCCTATCATATGCGTAAGCATATGATATAATGAGTGCAAGTGAGAAGAATGCATTTATGCATTCGGCGAACGACGAATGTTGATCATGAAGCAAGGCTTCATGATATAATAAAAAGCACCAACCCTATGGCTCATACGTCCATAAACCGGTACCTTTGAGTGCGCCTCCAGGGGCTCGAACCCTGCACACCCTGATTAAGAGTCAGGTGCTCTACCAAATGAGCTAGAAGCGCGTTTATTAATTTGTTTGCGTTTTCCTTAACGCGAAATTTATTATATAGTATAGTTTATAGAAATGCAACACTTTTTTT
>ENA-OQEL01000185-OQEL01000185.1-human-gut-metagenome-genome-assembly--contig:-NODE-185-length-23995-cov-4.506452_pt1 | contig 23995 bp, 29 predicted proteins | sample MGYA00242796_ERZ504637 | MGnify/ENA primary metagenome ERZ504637 (study PRJEB26092, sample SAMD00036306) | human gut metagenome | host: Homo sapiens | study: EMG produced TPA metagenomics assembly of... | reverse complement strand
TACTGGCGCACACAGATTCTCTCACCGATATTTACAACCGCTATGGATTTGATGAATCAGCCGAAAGGATGATCACTAAAAATCCAAAAGCGCATTTTGTGGCCGCACTCCTTGATATTGATGACTTTAAGTTTATTAATGATATTTACGGACATGTCTATGGAGACAAGGCATTAAAGAGTCTTACAGATAGCATGAAGGCTTTTTTTCCCAAAAAACACATTACTGGGAAGAAACGGTGGTGATGAGTTCTGCATTCTTCTGCCGGATCATACCTATAAAGAAGCGGAAGAACTGCTGCTGCAATTTACCAAGCTTCCAAAGACATTTTCATGTAAGGGAAAAGAATATCCGTTTTTTATTTCTCTCGGATATGCAGAATATCCAACCTTTGCCTCCAACCGTTCACAGCTTATGCGCTGTGCAGATGCAGCACTTTATGAAATAAAGCTTCACGGAAAAAATGGATGTATGGCTTACAGGGATGGGCTCCGGTCAGGAATCCGCAAACAGCTCGGATTTGCATTCAAGGATATCTCTGAACACCTTCCGGGTGCATTTATCATATACAGAGCGGACAAAGATGATGATGAACTCCTGTATGCAAACCACGAGTTCCTTCAAATGACCGGATATAAAAATATAGATGAACTCTTCAGCCTCACAAATAAAAGCTTCCACAACCTGATCCGTGAGAATGAACAGCAGCAGATAGAAGCAAGCATCTGGAAACAGATCGATGCCGGCAATAAAAATGATTATTACATCCACTTTCATCTTCGAAAAACGGACGGCTCTTACCTTTCTGTTCTTGATCACGGAAGGATCGTGGACAGCCAGCAATACGGAAGAGTATTTTATGTAGTGTTTATGGACTGGGAAGCCATGCATGTTCATTACAGTGATAAATTTTCCGGCTAAGATACAGACATCTCAGTCTGTGTCTTAGCCGACTGCTTTTTCTCTGGGCGGTTCAACCATCTTATAATATGTATTCCATCTGTCTTTCTTTTGTCCGCATTCCCATTTTTTCATAAAATTTTTCTGCTGAAGTATTTCCTTCCCACACATTCAATGTCACTTCATAGCATCCCAGCTGCTTTGCTTTATTTTTTATATATTCAAACAGACTTTCCCCAATATGCCAGCCTCGTGCCTCCTGATCGACACACAGGTCATCTATAAAAAGAGATTTAAACGGTACCATATTGTTTGAAAAAGGCTGCTCCTTTAATTGACAAAATGCATACCCCACACAAACATCAGCCTCATCCGCTGCAACATATATTGGCTTTTCTTCATTTTTCAAAAGCTCTGTCAATTCGTCTGTCGTATATTTTGTTGTGCCCGGAATAAAAATATCAGGCCTTATATCTGCATGAATTTGTAACACTTGCTCTAATAACTCTAAAATTCTCGGAATATCTTTTTCTTTCGCTTTTCTGATAATCATTTTTGACCTCCATCCATTCTCATTCTTCTGCAAAATAATAATTCTCAAATTAATTCTATATTTCCCTTGATATACATCACATTTTCCTTGTTGAATCCACATCATTAGAAACCATTAATTCAAAATGCTTTCGATTTGTTTTTATAAACCCTTCTTTTTGTAACTTTGATATCTCCGTAGACATTGCTGCACGATCAATACAAAGATAATCTGCCAGCTGCTGCCGGTCAAAAGGAATATCAAAAGATAACGACGAATGTCTGATAGATTCTGCCGACAGATATGATAATAGTTTATCTCTCGTCGTTCGCTTCCCAACATGTGTGATCTTATCGTTCAGGATCAGTATCTTATTTGCCAGGACACTGACCAGATTACGGATCAGCTTCTGATGATGCTCACATGCAGTTGGACAGGTAATCAGAAGTCTTTTGACATTTAATAGAATAATCTCACAATCCTCATCTGCTACCACACTGATATTTAAGACAGCTCTCTGGCTTGCTGCATACGGCTCACCAAAAAAATCTCCTGCGTGGCATTTTGACAAAATATTTCGATGTCCCCAGACGTCTTCTTGAATAATGAGGACGCAGCCGGACACCACAAGCCCCATTACTTCGGTAATATCACCTGCTCTGAAAATATAAGAATCTCTCTTTTTAGAAATTGTTGTTGCGTTTACACAATGCAATATGGATAATATCTCGTTATCAGTTAGACCTTTAAAAAATGGACTGTTTCTTAGGATTGATAAATATTTTTGCAAAATAGTTCCTCCCTGTTGGAAATCAAACATACTAGTTGTATTTATAATACTATAATTCTAGCATAAACAAACGCTAAATACTATTGATGGAGGTTAAAAATGATAAGAAAGATTATAAAGATTGATAAAGAAAAATGTAACGGCTGTGGTGCCTGTGCATCTGCCTGCCACGAAGGCGCCATTGATATCATTGACGGAAAAGCAGAATTGGTGAGAGAACATTTCTGCGACGGACTGGGAGATTGTCTCCCTGAATGCCCTACCGGAGCCATCTCATTTGAGGAGAGAGACGCACCTGCATATGATGAAGAAGCCGTAAAAGAAGCTCAGAAAAAAACTAGCTGCCAAAAACCGGGCAAATGACCTCTCACATCCGGCATGTCCTGGAATCTAAAATCATGCAGATCAGACGAACTGAAACATCTGAGCCTGTAAAAGCCACTTCAACCGCAGATTCAGGATCAAAGCTTCAAAACTGGCCGGTACAGATTAAACTGGCTCCTGTTAATGCACCATATTTAACGGCTCAAAGCTTTAATCGCAGCTGATTGTACTGCTTACGCTTATGCCGCCTTTCATCAGGATTTTATTCGAAACAAGGTAACTTTAATTGGTTGTCCTAAATTAGATCAGGTGGATTATAGTGAAAAGCTGACTGCTATTATTCAAAATAACAACATTCAAAGTGTAACTATTGTCCGAATGGAAGTCCCTTGCTGTGGCGGCCTGGAAATTGCGGCCAAAAAAGCTCTTCAAGCTAGTGGAAAATTCATACCATGGCAAGTTGTAACAATAAGTATTGATGGAAAAAATTCATGGAGTAAAGTCAGACAACCACCAGTTCAACTGGTGGTTGCTAATAGCCCCTCTATTAAGCCTCCCTGCACTTCTCATATGCAAAAAGTGCTGCACCAAGCGCTCCGCAAAGCTGTGCCTCATCGCAAATATACAGCTTTGCGCCGAGCATTTTCTTCAAGTGCATTTGTGATGCCTTTGTTCTTTGCCACTCCGCCGGTCATCATATACTCTCCCGGATTATCCTGCCCAAGCCGCGCTGCAAGTGCGCCTACCTTTGAAGCTACAGACATGTTTAGTCCGTGGATAATATCAGAAACAGCCTTGTTCTGTGCCACAAGCGATACTACCTCAGACTCTGCAAAAACTGTACACATGCTTGAAATCACAATGTTTTCCTTCCACTCAAGTCCCATGGTGCTCATCTCCTCAAGTGAAAGTCCGAGTGTCCTTGCCATCATCTCCAGAAAACGTCCGGTTCCTGCCGCACATTTATCGTTCATCAGGAAATTTTTGACCGCACCATTTTCATCTATACTGATTGCCTTTATATCCTGTCCACCTATGTCAATAACTGTGCGCACGTTGGGGTTCAGATAATGCGCGCCTTTTGCATGGCATGTAATCTCTGTTATACTGTCATCGCCGCTGTTGATGTATGCACGTCCATATCCTGTTGTTACAATCCTTACAATATCATCCTTTGATATACCGGCCTTTTCGACAGCCTTCTCCAGACTCTTTTCGGCGCTCATCATAGCACCGCCACCTGTCGGAATAATCATTGTCGATTTAATTTTTCCGTCCTGATCCAGTATCACCACATCTGTGCTTGTTGAGCCGCTGTCAATTCCTGCTACATAGTAGACTCCTGATTCCATCCTTCTTCTTGCCTCCTCGCTTATGCCTTTTGTAGGGTCCATGTCATCTGAGCCCTCTATTGTCTCTGCAAATGCCTGTATCCTTGTCAGAAGCTGCCCGGCACTCTGGCTTGTAAAATCCGTCTCAAGCTTTAAAAGAGGCACCTTAATATTATTCTTTATGCTTGCATACTCAAAACCATAGTAATCGCAGAACTTTATCGTGTGATATATGATGCCCTTAAGACTTGGGTCTAAAAAGAGCTGGTTTCTTCTTGTATTATTGTTCATTCTGGCACATGGCATCTGTCCGAGGAGACTCTCTGCATATGCTACAAAGAGAGTCTCCTCATCCATATTTCTAAGATCCTTCTGTAAAATAATGAGATTTCTGCCGGATGTGCATGTCATATTTTCCACATCCATCTGCATATTTTCACGTATTGTCTTCTCAAGAATACTGCTCACATGCACACCCATAAGACCTATGTATGGCTTGCGCTCAGATTCAGGTTTTGCAAATGACTTTATAAAAAGTTCCCTGTCAAATGTCCTGTGCGAATATCTCTCATATGCTTTCTTCAAACGCAGAATTGACTGTGCAAATTTTATGTTCTCACACTCGTTATCCTCATGAGGCAGATCAAGCATATACAGGAATTTGCATTTCTTTGTATTCTCTATGATATCATAGACTCTGCGCATTGAATCACAGCAGTTCACGAGCACAAGCTCCTCTACCTTGCCCTCGAGCACAGCCTGTATGACTGATTTGCCGAATCCGCAGAGATTCGCATGAGCTATCTTATCTGATTTATCGAAATTCTCCGGCATCTCCTCAAGCACAGCACATTCCTGTCCAAAGCCCTTAAACAGCTCTACCGGAGCATATTTACAAACATAATTTATCATCTGTTTTCCACTTTCTGAAATTGATTTATAGTAAATATCCACACACCTCACGCAATAACCGGTGTATTATTTCTAATTACGTTCCTGCTCTGTAAGCATCTCCACAAATGCCTGAAGCCTTGTGGAAATCTGTCCGTCACTGGCATTTGCCGGGTTGCAGCCGTCTCCGTCTAAAACCATAGTTGGAAGCCCTTCCCTCTCGAGCGAGCGCTTTATAAGGCTTGATGCACCGATTGTATTCTTACAGCCCCAGTGCGCAAAAAGTACAGCACCGTCTGCTCCAACTGTGTCGGCAAGCTCCTTTGCCTCATCTATTCTCTGGTTCACGCTGCCATTATAAATGCAGTAAACCATTTTTTCGGCAAGTGCCTCGTAAGGATCATCCGACTCCATGCTTCTGAAACCATCCGCTATAAAATCGCTTGCACTGATATGGATTGTATCACTGTAATTGAACACATCCTTCACTGCATCCTGCAAAAACGGCATGGTGTGCATCCAAAGTACATGAAATCCATCGCCTGCCGGTGCACGTCTCACATCATCTCTCAGAAGCTGTGTATATCTGACTGATTCATCAGTTCCTGCAAGCAGATGACACATGAAAAGCGCATACAGCTCATTGGTGAGAGTTGACGCAATATCATGTCCTTTTCTCAGGTGAAGCTGCCTGTAATAATTATTTGATGCAATTTTACTCTTGTCCACAGCCTTTTTCACAGACTCCTCTGTGATTTTTCTTCCGGTGACATCCTGTAAAAAAATTTCTTAAGCTCCCTAAGCTGCTTTGCTACATACATAACAGAGTCATAATTCTTCTCATATGGAACATCTATATAAAAGCTTGGTATTTCATATCTCTCCTTGAGATACGGAAATGTCATCATATTGCCATCGCATGCCAGATTTGTATACACCATGCACTTTGGCTTTGGCACTATACCATTTAATGCTGCACCCAGAAAAACCCTGTGATAAGAGCACATAGTTTCCGGAAAGCCTTCCTTCTCAGTCTGCCTTAGAAAGGCCTGCTCACATTTAGTTCCTGCAATAAAGCACGATAATGCCTCAACCGAATATGGTGTGAGACCTGCCGCCGTCAAAAGCTCACCCGGTACAAAAATACTGACCATGGCGGCATTTTCAGGCTTTGCAAGTGCCTGTATGATATTATTCATGACAATCTTTGCCACATACTGCCCTGACATTGGAAGCTTTCTGTCCGGAAATAATGCTAATCTTTTTTCCTGTAATCTATATCCTGCAAGTAAAAGCTTCCTTGCCTTGACAGGATCGTTTTCTGCTATCTCGCCTACTTTTTCTCCAAATTTATCTACTATACTCATGTGATATTTCAGCTCTTTTCTATATTCAAATATATATATATTCGGTTCACCATACTATTATAGCAATTATGCACAAAAAGTAAACTCTCATTTTAGCTATATTTCACTATAACTATTGTCAGATATCCTTTTGCTTCGGTAAGCTCATCCAGCCCCCTGTACACACGCTCAGACTCCATGCCACAGTTTGTCACACCATACACTGTCATTTTCTTTTTCTGATAGCATCTCCTGTGCGAAGCACCTCTATAAGCTCTGCAAGCTTCTTTCCGGATTTCATGTATACACAGGTTCCACCATAGCCCACAGTATTCCTCACATCATACGAAGCCGGTATGATATGTATCTCATCCATCATCTCTCCAAGCGAAATGCCAAGCCGCGCTGCAGCTGCACAAAACGACGGCACACCGCTTATCATCACTGCCGTAAAACCTGCCTGTATGACACGCTTATGGATATACATATATGTCGAATACACGCTTGGATCTCCTATTGTAAGCATTGCCACATTTTTTGCCTGCTTCAAGCTCACTTACTATGTCACAGTATATCTTATTGTGTGATATAGTAAGCTTTTCCTTGTCCTTTATCATTGGAAACGGAGTGCACATAATCTGTTTTTTCTCTATCTCCGGTAAAACAGCCTGCACTATGCTGTACGCATAGCATTCCTCTTTTGAAACTGCAGGGATTGCAATTATATCACATGCTTTTATTGTATTAATAGCCTTTAAAGTCATAAGCTCGGGATCTCCCGGACCTACACCGATGCCATATAACACACCAATATTATTTTTATTGTCATCACCGGCTCTTTCTATCTGCTTGTCCATCTTTATAATTTCCTGCTTTCTATACCACATCTACAAGTAATGCATTCCTAACAAAATCATCACAAATCGATATCATATATTCTTCTTGTATCAATTACCGTCTCTGTACCATTATCATCCACAACTATCATCAGGTGCCCTATGCTATCAAGCTTTTTAAGATATCCTGTCACATGCTCATAGCTGCCACCCTCCTTGTGCTCATCCGGCACAAAATATGTCACCTCAAAATAATTCTCTGCCATGGTGTTTATGACATTTTCGTCATATAAACTGTCTGAATTGAAATTACGCTTTCTATAAAGCATCATGAGCTCATTCATTTTCTCATCAAGCTCTCTTTTTTTGTCCTCATCAGGCTCATGCCACTCGTTTGTTAGCCTCGCTGTCTCTGCAATAGCCTCCTCATGACCTGTAAGTGCCGCAAAAGGTGCAAACTGTGCTGAGCGGTCCCATATAGACATCTGCGGATGTATCTTTGACACATGATGTGGTAAATCTATAATATCATCATATTTTCCCATGCCATGCTCCTTATATACTTTTTCGTAACTATTATAAACCACTAAAAAAATCCGATTAAGAACCACAGCGGTTGCTGCTATGCCTTGTGTCCGCCAATCTGATTGTTCCTTGAAATAGTTGTGGCCCCCTCCTCAAGATTCATACCCTTTAGCATGGCATTCTTTCCATATTTCTTCTTGACGGAAATCATAGCCTCCTGAAGCTTTCTCTCCTTGGAAAGTGCCTCATCCTCTTTTAGCTTTTCCTTAGCCCTCGCCTGATAATCTGTAAATAAATCAAGCTGCTCAAACTGCTCACTTTCCTGCACCTTGCTCTCATCACAGACCCTGTTTGCCACCACAGTAATCCTTCGTGTCAGAAGAGAAGGATCTATGATACGGTCATAAAGCTCCATCACCGCATCCATGATGATGCGCGTGGATGACGTATAACGTCCTAAATTTGCTGTACCATGTGCATGCTTTGGAACCTTTCTGCCGTATCGGTCTATGGTAATCTCACCTGTATAATCTCTGTGTGTACCTTTTTTACCGCCAATACTGTCTCTTCCTTTATTATTTACTGCATGGTCATAATTATTGCCAAAACAGCTATCAGCCTTATTAGACAGATTTGCAATATCATACCCTATAGTGAGTACTATCTGGTCTGTAACCAGCCTCTTATCTACCAAATCAAGCACAAGAAGGTCCGTCATCTCACGCACAATAAGCTTTGTCTTCTCATAATCATACGGCTCCTGAAGCACCTGCCCTGAACTGATGCTGTTGGTCTGCGGTCTGTATGCCTTGATATCAGCTATTGTAACAGGCTCATACCCCCATGCATGGTCTATAAGAAGCTCTGCATTGATGCCAAACATCTTATACAGCTTTTCCTCATTGTAAAAATCATTCGAACCACCTGTTGAGCACCTGGCCACATCTCCCATTGTATACATGCCGGCTGCCTCGAGCTTTTTGGCATAACCTGCTCCCACTCTCCAGAAATCGGTAATCGGCCTGTGGTCCCATAGCTTTCGCCTATAGCTATTCTCATTAAGCTCTGCTATACGCACTCCTCGCTCATCAGGCATGGCATGCTTTGCCATAATATCCATGGCTATCTTGCACAGATACAGATTGGTACCAATGCCACAGGTTGCCGTGATACCGGTATCCTTAAGGACATCGTCTATCATCTTAGACGCAAGCTCCCTTGCCGTCATGTGATAAGTGCGAAGATAGTGTGTCACATCCATAAAAACCTCATCTATCGAGTAAACACTGATATCCTCAGGTGCGATATACTTAAGATAAATATTGTATATGCGTGTACTGTAATCCATGTACAAGGCCATACGCGGTGGGGCAACAATGTATGTCAGCTCATACTCAGGATGTGCGTCAAGCAGCTTCGCATTATATGATGCATAATCAAAGCCTGCCATTGTGCTTTCTGTTATATCATTTTCTGCTATATCGATTTCTGTTACATATTTTTTTATTTCATCCGGATTGCCCTCAGTCTGAATTCTTTTTGCTGTTCACCTGCTGATTGTTTTCTATCAGATTGTTCGCCCTCAATTTGTCGACTTCTCTCCACTGTCCCGGCAGCATGTCCACTCGCCATAAGCTTCGACAGACGCAGCTTGTTTACCTCCTTCACACGCTGTACCACCTCAAAAAGGCGCGCCCTGCCCGGTATGCCATATGCCTTAAGAGCCGGCGATACTGCAAGACAGATAGTCTTCTCCGTGCGGGTTGGATCTGCCACGACCAGATTAGTGGTCAGAGCATCCTTTCCCCTCTCTCTGCACTCTACTGATGCGTAAAATGATTTTAAATCTATTGCCACATAAATGTGCTCTTCATTATGCTTGTCCATATTATGATTTTACATGGATTATGTTTAAATGTCAAGAACATATGTTTGTATATATAAATTATTGTCACCACATAAGAAAATGCCGCTACAGCACAGTTTAATGTATCTGCAAGCCTTACGCAGTCACTTAGTGGCTGTTAGAATTATATCCGCACACAACAATGCCCCGCCAAGGATGGCGGGGCAAGGCGTTATGTGCCGTCCATGGCACATAAAAGCCAGTTGTGTCATGGTCTATAACAAACTGAATATATAATTCTTACAGCCTCTTAGTGACGCAGTACCGGCTTACGGATGCATTAAACTGTGCTGTAGTGGCATTTTCGTACTATAACCACTATGAATCACTAAGCTTTAAAACACTACACTACAAGGAAGAACTTCACAAGGAAAAGAAGCGAAATAGCATAAGTAAGGATAGAAACCTCCTTTGCTTTTCCTGTAAAGACCTTGAGTACAGTATATGTGATAAGTCCAAGACCTATACCATGTCCGATAGATCCGGAGATAGGCATTGCAATAAGCATGAGTGCTACCGGAGCAACCTGTGAGAGATCCTCGAAATCCACCTTCTTAAGACCGCCAAGCATCAGGATACCAACATAGATAAGTGCTGATGATGTTGCTGCGGCAGGAATGATTGCTGCAAGCGGTGCTATAAAGATGCATGCAAGGAACAGGATACCTGTTGTGAAAGCTGTAAGACCTGTTCGTCCACCGGCCTCTACACCTGATGCAGACTCAACAAAAGTTGTTACTGTAGATGTACCTGTTACGGCACCAACCACTGTGGCAACTGAATCGGAAACCAAAGCCTCCTTCATGTTTGGCATATTTCCCTCTTTGTCAACCATTCCTGCTCGTGATGCAGTACCAACAAGTGTTCCGATGGTATCAAACATATCTATGATACAGAATGTGATGATGAGTGAAATTGCTGTAAACCATCCAATACTGATGAAATCCTTGAAATCGAACTTGAACAGTGTTGTATCTGCCATATCCTTAAACTGTGGCACAAATGAAGCTGTTGCAAGTGATGCAAAAGGATTTGTTCCAAAGAATATAGCCTCTCCTACCCAGTAAACTACGCAGGCTGCAAGCATACCAAAAAGTACTGCTCCGTTGACGCCCTTATGAGCTAAAATAATGATAACAAAAGTCCGATGAACATAGTCACAACAGTGAGCACCATTGAAGAATATCCATTTGTCATATTTGTTTTGGCAAGTCCCGGTGTGAGTGCACCGAAGAAATCCTTCATCACATAAAATGGTCCGCCATCCTTTGAGTAAACACCGGCATTTGAGCCAAAGCCGATATTTAAAAGCATAAGACCGATAGCCGGTGAAATACCCATGCGGACACCATAAGGAATGGCATCTACTATCTTGTCACGGATATTGAATATTGAAAGTATAAAGAATAAAATACCCTCAATAAGGATGATACACAGTGCAGCCTGGAATGAATCAACATATGACAGGCCTGTGATGCTTACGATATTGGCAACTACTACAGCAAAGAAGCTGTTAAGTCCCATACCCGGAGCCAGTGCAAATGGCTTGTTGGCAAGAAATGCCATGACAAACATACCGACTGCCGAAGCAATACATGTTGCCAGGAACACTCCGTTCCATAGTGCTTTTGTTCCCTCAGCACCAAATCCGGTGAGGAGGTTTGGGTTAAGAGCAATGATGTATGCCATGGTCATGAATGTTGTCAGACCGGCAAGAATCTCTGTCTTGACCGTTGTGTTGTTTTGTTTGAGTTTGAAGATTTTTTCTAACATTTTTCTTCCTTTCCTTTTATTTTTTTTGCAGCTGTTATCCGCTTTCCTGCTACAGGCGCCTGTTAATAGCTGCATTGTATATAAAATTGTGAATCACAATTGATTCCTTGTTTTTTCCACGAACTCACTCGTGAAAACATCAAATGTAACCGGCTTTGAATAGAAATAGCCCTGAATAATATTACAGCCAAACTGCTGTAATAGCCTTACCTGCTCCTCATTCTCTGCCCCCTCGGCAACACACTCTATGCCAAGCTCCATAATCATGGATATGAGGTGCTTTAACATAATCCTGCTCTTTTCATTGCTCTCGAGATTCTTGACCAGGGAACGGTCAATTTTAGCAATGCTGAACGGAAACTTAAAGAGCATCTCAAGATTTGAGTACTTCGTGCCAAAGTCATCCATCGAAAGACGAAAGCCCATTGAAATCAGCGACTGCGCGATATTATTTATCAATACAATATCCATATCACCAACAGACTCTGTTATCTCTATCTGAACAAGCCCCTCCGGGAGATCATACCTGTTCATTATCTCCTTCACCTGCTCCAGGAGGTCTGCATATTCCAGTGTATTTTTTGAAAAATTCACAGATACCGGAACCACTCTCCTGTCACTTATACAGCGAAGCTTCTGCGCCTTGCATACCTCATCAAGTACAAATAAATCAATAAGATGCGAGCATCTGTTTTCTTCTAAAATCTCGATAAAATGAATTGGCCCTACAACGCCATGAGCCTCATCAAAAAATCTGATAAGGGCCTCCGCCCCGACTGTGATGCCTGTTCTTGAATCAACCTTCGGCTGATAATACACCATGAAGCTTCCCTTTTCAATCTCAGAAACCACATCCTTAAATACCTTATTTCTCATTATACTGTCAAGACTCTTAAGCTTCGCGTCCTTTTCAATATCATACATTAAGCGAACCTCTGAGAGCTGCCTTGCTATGTCGGGCTTGTCCGTCCAACTAAAGCCTGTCGATACTGAGACATCCAGATCATCAAGGCTTTCCCTTACTATCCTGACAAGTCCCATAAATGATTTTTTATCAATATCCTTGCAAAAAACAACTATCTCATCCTGCTCGTACCTGTATATATCGTAGCCTGTAAAAACGTCACTGATCACATCTGCAACCATCTTAAGACGCGCATTTCCTGCCATATACCCAAATTTTTCATTTATATCTGAAAGCCTTATGATATCTGATGCAAATACTCCCATAAAGCTGCAGTCATACTCCACATAGCTCTCTCCCAAATTATTAAAGGTCTCTCTCTTTCTTAAGCCTGTGACCTGGTCAAAATTGAGCCTGTACTCATACTCTGCCCTCGCCTTCTCATAAAACAGACTATTCGATATTGAAATACCAATCATTTCAATCAAATCCAGACTTCCTGAATTGGCTCTTGGATTCATAACCACGATGGCACCAAAGCATTGTTCCCCCTTGTTTAGAAGAGCAGCAGATGTAGACCATATTCTGACATCAGCCATACGCTTGAATAAATCCCTGTATTCACCCTCAATTGCCTGAATATCACTTATAAACACACGGCCGGTGTCATTAAACAGAGCGAGAAAATCTGTAATTGCACCTCTTGAAACAGATTCATTAACCACCTTTGCCATAATCTTAGCACTTGGTATATGTATCTCCTCAATTGTGTCCCACGCACTCTCTCCATTATAAATGACAGCCACACAATCTGCATTATAAACCTCTCTAAGCAGCCGTAAATAGTTCTTATACCCCAAGCCTTCAGTGGTATCATTAATAGCATCAATGAAATTCTGCATAAACGACCTGTAGCTGATTATCCGTCTCATAACAGCATTCAGCTTTGACTCATCACTCAAATCTATCATCTTGAGCAGTCTATAGCCATTATAATCCTTATGATTCAGCTTGATTATGAGCTTCTTTTCGCCTAACAGCTTTGCAACTATATTGTCGGGATGATCCTTTCCTGAAAAAACCGATACTCTGTTTCCCTGCTCTTTTTTCCGTAAAAACAAATCAATAAACCCATCCTCAAACGGCTTTGAAATAAATTCATCAATCTGAGATGCTGTCATAACGCTTGAATTTCTGATAGCCTTATTGACAAATACTATTCTACGGCTCTCCTCATCTACTGCAAGTATATAGTCCGGCATTTCATCATACGAGAATATCTCCCTATCTGACATCCTGCAGGATACATCTGTAATGGAAGGAGCGCAGGAATTATGCGGAACGGTTATATCATTTTTCCTGATAGAATTGAAAAACGATATGCGATTCTTTCCCTGCCTCTTTGAGTAATACATAGCCTGATCCGCCTCATAGTACAGATCCTTAAAGGTCAGCTCTCTGTCATCGCCGGTAGTCATGCCGATTGATGCAGAATACTCCATATCAAAGATAATATTCTTCAGTCTGCCTGACAGCTTTACGCAGAACTCGTCCACAGCATCACTGTCCTCTAATCCAAATACAATCGCTGCAAACTCATCACCGCCAAGCCTGCCAACTATACCATTGGCTCCAACTGCTTCCTTAAGCACCTGTCCTGTCTGGCTTAATACCCTATCCCCTACATTGTGTCCCAAGGTGTCATTTACTATCTTGAAATCATCCACATCAAGCATCACAAATAAAAGCTTTGTTCCCTTTTGCCTGATAAGTGATGTACATTTATTCTCAAATGCAAGGTGATTGTATGTTCCTGTCAGCGAGTCCAAAAGCCCATTTTCATCTCTGATATCAAACATTACTCCAACTACCATACATACCTTTTTATCCAAATCAGGTATGCTGACCATGTACATCTCAACCGGCTTGCTCTTGCCATCCTCTGATATAAAACTAAGCTGGAATGCAGTACGCATAGGCCGAAGCAGACATTTATCAAGCTGCTTTTTGAAGCATTCGATGCTGTCTGCCGGACACTCTGACATGTATGTGTCAATATTTTGTTTAAAAACCGGATATACTGTCTCCTGAGCCGGAGAAGAGTTGACTATTTTGAAAATATATGCCTCATCATCTTCCACATAGTACTCAAACATGCGCTCATGATTGTTTTCTGCAACAATCTTCATCAGCTCATAGTAAGCCTCTGTTATTCTATCTGTAATTCTTCTCCCTCTGTTACGCTTATCTTCCATGCGGAAACCCCATTATCTACAACATATTCATAAACTTTGCTTCAAACTAAATTCTTATCAGTGCTTTTCAATTTCCTCAAATACTCTGTCAGCCACCCACGGCAGCTCAGAGAATTTGCGAATAGCAGGCACATCGTCATCTATTGTGCCGAACCCGTATGCTGCATGGATGAACTTAACTCCTGCCTTTTTGCTGGAATCGTAGTCTCCCTGTATGTCACCTACATACACTGCCTCATCTATATTATTGCGCTCTACAATAAGCTTTATGTTTTCCTGACTTCTCAAGCTCATTGTTGCCGTAGCACTCAGTATCCTTAAAATACCTTGCCAAGTCCGTGGTCGCAAAAAAATGACTCTATATAACCACGCTGGCAATTGCTGACTATATAAAGGTACATATCTTTCTGACAGCTCATCAAGTGTCTTTTCAACATCAGGATAAAGCTCTCCCCCATGAACGGTCAGGTAATCGTTTCTTCTCTATAGCATACATTAATTAACTCATCTCTGCAAGTACAATTAGGAAAGATAATGGATGCAAGTACATCCATTGTCTTTCCCATTACTGAATACATATCTTCTTTTGTGATAGGTGCCCTCTCATAGCCATAATCTGCTATGGCCTTATTCCATGATTTTGCCACATTCTCTGCTGAATCCCAGAGAGTGCCATCCATATCAAAAATAATACCCTTATGCTTCATCTATTGCCTTTCCGATATCATGTCTCATGTATTTATTATCAAACTGTACCCACTCTGTTGCCTCGTAAGCCTTGGCTCTGGCCTCCTTGAGTGTGGCGCCTGTTGCAGTGATACCAAGCACACGTCCTCCGTTTGTGACGATATTGCCGTCAGCATCAAATTTGGTGCCGGCATGATAGCAGTAATAATCCTCTTTGCCGTCAAACTTCTCAAAGCCAGTTATCTTAAAGCCCTTCTCATACTTGACAGGATATCCGTCTGATGCCAGAACCACGCATACGCATGCATTGTCCTCAAACTGAAGATCTATTGTGTCAAGAGTTCCGTCTACACAGGCCTCCATCACATCAATGATATCATTCTTCATACGAGGAAGCACAACCTGTGCCTCAGGATCTCCGAATCTTGCATTGTACTCAAGCACCTTTGGTCCATCCTCTGTGAGCATGAGTCCGAAAAAGATAACTCCTGTAAAAGGTCTGCCCTCTTTAGCCATAGCATCTACAGTTGCCTGATAAATATACTTCTTGCAGAAATCATCGACCTCATCGGTATAGAACGGGCTAGGTGAGAAATTGCCCATGCCGCCTGTATTAAGGCCTGTATCACCATCGCCTGCACGCTTGTGATCCTGCGCAGATGACATAATCTTGATAGTCTTTCCGTCTACAAATGAAAGCACTGAAACCTCACGGCCTGTCATGAACTCCTCAACTACCATGGTGTTTCCGGCTGTTCCGAACTTCTTGTCCTCCATGATTGTTCTGACACCCTCTTTTGCCTCCTCAAGAGTATTACAGATAAGCACACCCTTTCCAAGAGCAAGTCCGTCTGCCTTTAACACGATAGGGAACTTTGCTGTCTCTAAATATTTAAGTGCCTCTTTGGCATCAGTAAAATTCTCATATGCCGCAGTAGGGATATTATACTTTTTCATGAGGTCCTTTGAAAATGCCTTTGACCCCTCAAGAATAGCTGCATTCTTCTTTGGTCCGAAGCACTTGAGCCCTGCCTTTTCAAACTCGTCAACGATACCTCCTACAAGCGGATCATCCATGCCGATGATTGTAAAATCAATGGCATTATCCTTTGCAAATGATACGAGCTTATCAAATTCCATCGCACCGATTGGCACACACTCTGCAAGTGCAGCGATACCTGCATTGCCCGGTGCACAGTATATCTTGTCAACGCGTGAGCTCTTTGCAACAGCCCTGCATATTGCATGCTCTCTTCCGCCGCTTCCTACTACTAATACCTTCATTTTTGCCTCCTATACCTAAGCTATAATATAAGCTTTTCATTGTCCGGTAATCATAATCTATCTGTGTTTACATACTAATTACTTACAGCACTGTCATTACTTCTCATCTATAATAACATGTCCGTCTTCTACTGACACCCTGCCATTTGCTATCAGGTCGATAGCGTGTGGCATGATTTTCCACTCAGCCTGCTCCATAACCCTGCGCTGAAGCACCTCAGGTGTGTCACCCTGCTTTACCTCGACTGCCTTCTGTAAAATAATAGGGCCCTGTGTCTGTGCCTTCATCCACAAATGGCAGTGGCACCTGTCACCTTCACACCGCGTGCAAGCACTCCCTCATGCACCTTAAGGCCATAGTAGCCTGTGCCACAGAAAGATGGTATGAGCGATGGATGGATATTTATGATTCTGTTTCTGTACTGCTTTATCATCTCAGGTGGAATCACTACCAGAAAACCTGCCAGTACGACTAAATCCACATGATATGAGTTAAGCTGCTTTAGGAAATCCTCATTGAATGCAGCTCTGCTTTCATAGCTCTTTGGCGAGATGCATACTGCCTTTATTCCAGCCTTTTTAGCTCTCTCAAGTGCATATGCATCTGCGTTGTTGCTGATAACAACCTCTATCTGTGTGTTTGTAATTGTTCCGTTATCTATTGCATCTATGATGGCCTGAAGATTGGTGCCGCCACCCGATACACATACTGCAATTTTCATTCTTTTTCCTCGCAACGATGTATACGTTATTAACAATATAATGATATTATACGAGATCTACACCCTTCTCGCCGTCAATAATCTTTCCGACTACGTATGGTGTATCTCCGGCAGACTTCATAGCCTCCATAGTCTTGTCCACGTCTGCAGGGTCAACTGCGACAATCATTCCAAGTCCCATGTTGTAGGTATTGTACATCATCTGCTCCTCGACATTTCCCTCTCTAGCCATCATTTTAAAAAGTTGGCTGGAACAGGGTAGCTGTTTTTCCTCAATCTACAGCACGTTTGCCATCGATGAGCATACGTGGGATATTCTCATAGAAGCCACCGCCTGTGATATGACTGCAGGCCTTTACTGTGACTCCTGCGTCCTTTACAGCCTTAAGAGCCTTTACATAGATTCTTGTAGGGGCAAGAAGTGCCTCTCCAAGTGTAGTGCCAAGCTCCTCATGATATGTATTTAATGTCTCCTTGTCCATCTTGAAAATCTTTCTGACAAGTGAAAATCCATTTGAGTGTACACCTGTTGATGCCATTCCGATAAGTACATCACCATCCTTTAATCCCTCGCCTGTGATGATGTCCTTTCTGTCAACTACACCAACTGCAAAGCCTGCAAGGTCATACTCGTCCTCAGGCATAAGACCCGGATGCTCTGCTGTCTCACCACCAACGAGTGCACAGCCTGACTGCTTACAGCCCTCTGCCACACCGCTTACGATTGTAGCAATCTTCTCCGGATAGTTCTTTCCACATGCTATATAATCAAGGAAAAAATAATGGCTCACCGCCTGCACATGCCACATCATTTACACACATGGCAACTGCATCGATTCCGATTGTATCATGCTTGTCCATGATGAAAGCAAGCTTTACCTTAGTTCCGCAGCCATCTGTTCCCGATAAAAGCACCGGATCCTCCATATCCTTGATGGAAGCAAGTGAGAACGCTCCTGAGAAGCCTCCGAGACCACCTAACACCTCCGGTCTCATAGTCTCCTTTACATGCTTTTTCATAAGCTCTACTGACTTGTAACCTGCCTCGATATCAACACCTGAATTCTTGTAATCCATTATTGTTCCTCCTAATAATCTGCAATTCGTTCAATACCTATAGTATACCTTCATAGTGCTAAATTTTCCAATTATATATTGTAATTATTCTTATTAGTTTTACTAATATAATATACCTTTTATAGAAATAATACTTATAATTTATTTCACGGATTATATTGACATCAGACATTCATCGTCCTACACTATCCATGCAAATAAATATTTAGATTTGAACGATTAATAATACAATTAATAATACAAAAGAAAGCTATGATACACAGCACTGCAATAAATACCTGACAAGCTGTCAAATCATAAAGGAGAACAACAAATGCTTAAACAGATAAAAAATTTTCTGATAATGACACTCAGTATCACCATCATGGCAATCGGTGTATACTATTTCAAGTTCCCAAACAACTTCACCTTCGGTGGCGTAACCGGTGCCGCAGTTGTTTTTGCAAAGATAACACCTCTCTCAGCGAGTATGTTTTCTACTATTGTGAACATGCTTCTGCTTGTAGTGGGCTTTTTCTTCCTTGGCAAAGACTTTGCTATTAAGACCACCTATGCCACAATACTTTTGTCTGTTGAGCTTCTGGTGCTTGAAAAGCTTGACCCGCTCACTCATCCTCTCTCAAACGAGCCAATGCTTGAGCTGATTTTTGCCATCGCTCTTCCTGCAATCGCATCTGCACTGCTTTTCTATGTGGGGGCTTCAAGTGGCGGAACCGATGTCATCGCCATGATTGTAAAAAAATATGCACATGTAGAAAATATTGGCATGGCTTTATTTCTCACTGACCTCGTCATGATTATCATCGCCTGCTTTGTATTTGACATAAAGACTGCTCTGTATTCATTTGTCGGACTTGTTGTGAAATCATTTATGATTGATGCAATCATCGAAAATATCATGCTCAGAAAATCCATAATGCTTATCTGCGATGACAAGGATGTGATATGCGACTATATTACTAACACGCTGGAGAAAAGTGCCACATATGTGGAGGCACGAGGTGCTTACACCGGTGAGAGAAACTATATCGTTTTCAGCACTCTCACAAAGAAGCAGGCCATAGAGCTTAGAAGCTTCATACATCAGAATAAGCTGCATGCTTTTATGTCTGTGATGAGCACCAGTGAAGTATTTGGTAAGGGATTTTCTTCTCTGTAAATTCATTAGAAATCTTCCCTTACCTGTCAGAACACCTCCTATTTCATTTAGTCTATAATTTTGAATAAACTGCATCGTTTCTGGAAAGAAGATATACACAATACTGATTCATGCTGATACCTTCCTTCTTAGAATGTTCTGCAAGTGAACGATGAAGACTTCGTGGAATTCTAAGTTTAAACTGTCCAGAATAATCCTCTAAGCTGTCCGGCTCATGGATTTCAATACCATCTTCCATAGCAGCTTCTAACCATGCTTTCTTGGCATCTAAAGCGTTTGCGACAGCGGATTCTACTGTTTCTCCGCAGGTAATACATCCCGGGAGCTCCGGAAATGAAACCACAAAACCACCCTCATCCTTATCCTCTACAATTTCCATACGATAATTCATTGTAAAATAATCATTCAGCGTTTTCATCATTCACCGCCTCACTTTCCAATACCTTACGCAATTCATCAAACCGGAGGTCTTTTGATAAAGCACATATTCTCGTTAATAGTTTATCCCATTTTGACATTCTGAATACCTCCTATCTATATTATACGTGGTATCACATTTGGTGTCAATGACGTTTATTAAAAGAATTTTGCATGACCGTTTTTGTCAAAAGCCTTCTGTATTTGCTTATCATCTCTGACATAAATATTGATAAGGTCATTAACTACAAAACAGCCGTAACCGCGATTTTCTTTTTCAATCGCAGCTACGGCTGTTATATTTACATGAACTAATTTATTTCAAAAACTAGTGCTTCGGAATAAGCTTCTCTGTACCACCCATGTATGGCTGAAGTGCCTTAGGGATATTTACAGAGCCATCTGCATTCAGGTTGTTCTCAAGGAATGCGATAAGCATACGTGGTGGAGCAACAACTGTGTTGTTAAGAGTATGTGCAAAGTATTTCTTGCCATCCTCGCCCTTTACACGAATCTTAAGACGTCTTGCCTGTGCATCGCCTAAGTTAGAGCAGCTTCCAACCTCGAAGTACTTCTTCTGTCTTGGTGACCATGCCTCTACGTCGCATGATTTAACCTTGAGATCTGCGAGGTCTCCTGAACAGCACTCAAGAGTACGGACAGGCACATCGAGACTTCTGAAAAGCTCTACTGTGTACTTCCACATCTTCTCATACCATTCCTTTGAATCCTGTGGCTTGCAGACAACAATCATCTCCTGCTTTTCAAACTGATGGATACGGTAAACACCTCTCTCCTCAATGCCGTGTGCACCCTTTTCCTTACGGAAGCAAGGTGAGTAGCTTGTGAGTGTGTATGGAAGCTTTGACTCATCGTTTATTGTATCGATGAACTTACCGATCATTGAGTGCTCAGATGTGCCGATAAGGTAGAGATCCTCTCCCTCAATCTTGTACATCATGGCATCCATCTCCTCAAAGCTCATAACGCCTGTTACGACATTTGAACGGATCATGAATGGTGGGATACAGTATGTAAAGCCCTTTCCAATCATGAAGTCACGCGCATATGCTGTCATGGCTGAGTGAAGACGTGCGATATCTCCCATCAGATAATAGAAACCGTTTCCTGCAACCTTTCCTGCTGCATCGAGGTCTATTCCGTCAAATCTCTCCATGATATCTGTATGATAAGGAATCTCGAAATCAGGAACAACAGGCTCACCAAACTTCTCGTTCTCCACGTTGAAGGTATCATCCTTTCCGATTGGAACTGATGGATCGATGATGTTTGGAATCTTCATCATATCCTCAAGCACCTTGTCCTGATACTCTTTCTCGAGCGGCTCAAGCTCTGTGAGGCGCTTTGAAATCTGTGCTACCTCAGCCTTTACAGCCTCAGCCTCTTCCTTCTTGCCCTGTGCCATAAGAGCACCAATCTGCTTAGAAACCTGATTCTTCTTTGCACGAAGATCATCAGCCTCCTGCTGTGCTTCTCTTGCCTTCTTGTCATACTCGATTACTTCATCAACGAGCGGAAGCTTGTGGTCCTGGAATTTCTTTTTAATATTTTCTTTTACGAGATCCGGATTCTCTCTTAAAAACTTTAAGTCTATCATAATTCCTCCAAAGTATTATGTTTTTATAACTTATAACATTTTACTCTGAAAACCCTTAAAATGCAAGAGGATACTTGTCAGTAAGTGTCTTGATGATAGCCTTTGCAGGCTCAACTGCGCTCTCACCCTCTTTGATGATCATGGCGATTGCCTCTGCAACCTTGTCAAAATCATCCTCCTTTAAGCCCCTTGATGTAGCAGCAGGTGTTCCGAGACGGATACCGCTTGTGACAAATGGCTTCTGTGGGTCGTTAGGAATAGTATTCTTGTTGGCTGTGATATGAGCCGCATCGAGAAGCTTCTCGATAGACTTTCCTGTAAGACCAAACGGAGTTAAGTCTACGAGCATGAGGTGGTTGTCTGTGCCGTCTGATACAATCTTGATGCCACGGCTCTGAAGACCCTTGCAAAGTGCCTGTGCGTTCTTTACAATCTGCTTCTGATACTCCTTGAATTCAGGCTGTAATGCCTCCTTGAAGCAGACTGCCTTTGCAGCGATAACGTGCATGAGAGGTCCACCCTGGATTCCCGGGAAAATAGCCTTGTTGAAATTGTACTTATCCTGCATCTCCTGACTGCAGAGAATCATTCCTCCACGAGGTCCGCGGAGAGTCTTGTGTGTAGTGGTTGTAGTGACATGTGCATATGGGATTGGACTTGGATGAAGTCCTGCGGCTACAAGTCCTGCGATATGAGCCATATCAACCATGAGCACTGCGTCTACCTTGTCTGCAATCTCTCTGAAACGCTTGAAATCTATAGTTCTCGCATATGCAGATGCACCTGCGATAATCATCTTTGGCTTGCACTCAAGGGCGATCTCCTCTACCTTGTCGTAATCGATGAAGCCCTCGTCATTTACTCCATAAGGCACTACATGGAAATATGAGCCTGAGAAGTTGACCGGTGAACCATGTGTGAGGTGTCCGCCGTGGTCAAGATTCATTCCCATAATGGTATCGCCCGGCTTTAAGATGGCGAACTGTACTGCCATGTTGGCCTGAGCACCTGAGTGCGGCTGTACATTTACATACTCTGCACCGAAAAGCTTCTTGGCTCTTTCTCTGGCAAGTTCCTCTACCTCGTCCACGCACTCGCAGCCGCCATAGTATCTTCTTCCCGGATATCCCTCAGCGTACTTATTGGTGAGGATGCTTCCCATAGCTGACATAACAGCAGGGCTTACCCAGTTCTCAGAAGCAATAAGCTCGATGTGGCTGTTCTGGCGCTCAAACTCATCTGTGATGGCGCTCGCAATCTCCTGATCTTCTTTCTTGATGTCGTCAAGTGTATACATATATGTGTCTCCTTTTCTTTATTGCAAAATACTTGCATTATTTATCGCAATTATATGCTTTGCTGTGATTTATTACTTTGATGCGCTACCGCATAAAAATAATCCTTGCTACAATTCTACTATTTAAAGCAGAAAGTGGCAAGGATTATTTGATATATCCTTCATATTTAATTCTAATAAGTAACTATACCCAAATCAAATAACTAAAATCACATATATGAATACATTTAAAAAATACGGTCATCCTATAAAAAAGGAGGTCTGAAAACATGACTACTGACCAAAAAGAAAAACGAAATGATGAATATAACAAATATGTAAAGCGCGTCACACCTACTCACTGCCTTTCTGCAAACATGCTAAAGGCATTTATACTCGGCGGAATCATATGCACTATCGGACAGCTCATAGTAAACACCGGCACGCAATACTTTGGGTTAAGCAATGATGAAGCCTCAGCATGGTGCAGCATGATTTTGATTCTCATAAGCTGCGTGCTGACATCGCTAAACCTGTATGCACCACTTGCAAACTGGGGAGGCGCAGGCGCTCTCGTTCCTATAACAGGCTTTGCAAACGGAGTATGCTCGTCCGCCTGTGAATTCCAGGTGGAGGGACAGGTATTTGGCATAGGCTGTCAGATATTTAGGATTGCCGGTCCTGTGATACTGTACGGCATATTTTCAAGCTGGGGGCTTGGTGTGATATACCTTGTTGTAACAGGCTTGTGATTGATTAGCATTTATGGCAATTCTTGTGTGGGTAAATGTGGGTGTGCTTTCACTAATACCACTGTACATCATAGATTTTAAGTTTTTCGACAAACTAAATATTGGTTTACAGCGCAAGATAGCACTTGCAAAGGAGCGTGGACATGTGGCGAGAGGCATGATTGTGAAGGAGGATGCAAAGAGGCTCGTTGTCAATAATTCACAATCCGCTTACAGCTACTGGGCTGCCAGATACACATATACTGTAGACGGAAAGGAGTACCGCAAGCGTTTTTCATGCGATAACAGTCGGATGTGATACTTTTTGGCACAAAAAATCCACTATACCAAATACAATGGTTAGCGGATTTTTGCTATTTACATTTTGATAAATTATTCATGCCTGATGCTACACAGTCTCAGGCACCTTATAGCCTGCTTCACTCATTAATTTTTCAAACTCACTGACACTGACACCGGCTTCCTCTGCTGCAGTATCAATATCGAGCTTGCCCTTTGTTACCAGAGTAAACAGCATCTTATTTGCACCTTTTTCTATACCTTTTTCTATACCTATTTCCATCCCTTCCTCGATAGCATCAGCTCTTTCAAGCTCAAGCTGCCTGTCAAATTCATAATTTAACTGCATACTCTTCGTCACCTCACTTCTGTAAGTCTTTAGAAACTCCTTCAGAATATCATTGTCAATAC
>ENA-OQEL01000182-OQEL01000182.1-human-gut-metagenome-genome-assembly--contig:-NODE-182-length-24243-cov-4.178844_pt1 | contig 24243 bp, 27 predicted proteins | sample MGYA00242796_ERZ504637 | MGnify/ENA primary metagenome ERZ504637 (study PRJEB26092, sample SAMD00036306) | human gut metagenome | host: Homo sapiens | study: EMG produced TPA metagenomics assembly of... | reverse complement strand
GCATTTACATTGTGCTTATAAGATTTAGCGTTTAAAAGACAGGTCAGACAGGCTGCGGATTATCTACGCCGCATAAATCAGGGAGACTACAGACTTGTTATGGCAGATAGCACAGAGGGAGAGATTTCTATACTAAAGGGAGAGCTTTACAAGACAGCAATTTATTTGAGGGAGTCTGCGGAAAATGCAAAGGCAGACAAGCCTTTTGCTAAAGGATGCGCTTTCTGACATATCGCACCAGCTTAAGACACCGCTCACATCACTTTCGATAAATCTGGAAAATCTGGAAGGAAATCCTGATATGGCATCTGAAAACAGAAACAGGATAATGCGCAGGGCAAAGCGCGATGTGGATAATATATCGCATATGGTGCAGGCTATCTTAAAGCTTTCAAGGCTTGAAGCGGATGTTGTGGAGTTTGATGAGAAGGATACGCTGCTGTCTGAAATTGTGTCTGAGGCAGCTGACAATGTGATGGCACTTTGCGATTTGAGAGACATAAGGCTGTCCATAGATGAAGGCTCTGATAAGGATGCCTGTATACATGCTGATGCATACTGGCAGTGTGAGGCTATCACAAACATAGTAAAAAATGCTGTGGAGCACGCAGAGAGTGAGGTAAGGATAGGCTTTTACAGGTATGAGATGTATGCCGAGATAACAGTGCAAAACGATGGAGAGACCATAAGTGATGAGGACAAAAAGCATATCTTCACGCGTTTTTACAGCGGCAGCGGGCAGCCGGCTGACAGTATCGGAATAGGACTTTCGCTGGCGGAAGCGATTGTGCGTCATGACAATGGATATATCCTGGTGGAGGATTGTAAAAAAGATATATTAAAAGATACATTAAATGAAAAAAATGAATGCAGTGGCACACGCTTTGTGGTAAGATATCTGTGATAAGTTGAGAAAAATTATCAATAAATACACTAGGAAGCGATAAAATGACACTAAAAGAACTTGGCATAGGACAGAGTGCCAGAATACTTACAGTAGGCGGTGAGGGCGCACTGCGCCAGCATTTCCTGGATATGGGAGTAATCCCAAAAGCCGAAGTAACAGTTATCAAATTTGCACCGATGGGAGACCCGATGGAGCTTCAGGTGCACGGCTATGAGCTCACATTGAGGCTTGATGATGCGGCACAGATTGAGGTAGAATTAATTGACAGCCGTTCAAGAAAGCATGAGGGCCCTAAAAAGATAAGCAACACAGCCCATCCCGGACTTGGTGAGGAGGGCAAATACCATGTGAAGGGCAGTGGCAATCCCCTTCCGGATGGTGAGAAGCTCACATACGCACTTGTGGGAAACCAAAACTGCGGCAAGACAACACTTTTCAACCAGCTTACAGGCTCAAACCAGCATGTGGGCAATTTCCCGGGAGTGACGGTGGACAGAAAGGATGGCTCTATTAAAGAACATCCGGATACATCAATCACAGATTTACCGGGCATTTACTCAATGAGCCCATATACTAGTGAGGAGATTGTGTCGAGAAACTTTGTGCTCGATAACAAGCCAAAGGCCATAATAAATATTGTAGATGCGACAAATATCGAGAGAAACCTGTATCTGACCATGCAGCTTCTTGAGATGGATATACCGATGGTTATCGCTCTAAATATGATGGATGAGGTGACGGCAAACTCAGGCTCAATCGATGTAAATAAAATCGAGGGACTGTTAGGAGTGCCTGTTGTACCGATTTCTGCCGCAAAGAATCAGGGTGTTGATGAGCTGGTGCGCCATGCAATACACATTGCAAAGTATCAGGAGCACCCGGGCAGACAGGATTTCTGTGATGAGAATGATTTTGGCGGTGCCGTGCACAGATGTATACACGCGGTCAGTCACCTGATTGAGGATCATGCAAAGCTCGCCGGAGTCCCGATTCGCTTTGCTGCTACCAAAATTATCGAGGGAGATGCACTTATATTAGAGCAGCTTCATCTTGATGAGAATGAGAAAGAGGCAATAGAGCATCTGATTGTCCAGATGGAGAAGGAGCGAGGCCTTGACAGAAGCGCTGCAATTGCGGATATGCGCTTTACATTTATTGAGAAAATATGTGAGAGCACCGTGGTAAAACCGAAGGAGAGCAGGGAGCGTATCAGAAGTGAGCGCATCGACCGTGTTCTTACAGGCAAATATACGGCAATACCGTGCTTTATAGTGATAATGCTTGCTGTATTTTATCTCACCTTCAATGTAATCGGAGCAGGCCTTCAGTGGCTTTTGGAGCAGGGCATAGGAGCACTGACCGCGCTTACGGATAAGGCACTCACAGCGGCAGGTGTGAATGAGGTGCTGCACGGACTGGTAATAGACGGCATCTTTCAGGGTGTCGGAAGCGTATTAAGCTTTTTGCCGATTATCGTGACACTGTTCTTTTTCTTATCCCTCATGGAGGACAGCGGATACATAGCGAGGGTTGCATTCTTCATGGACAAGCTCCTTCGTAAGATAGGACTTTCCGGACGAAGCATAGTACCAATGCTCATAGGCTTCGGCTGTACGGTGCCAGCTGTCATGGCGACACGTACACTGCCAAGTGAGAGAGACCGTAGAATGACTATACTCCTCACACCGTTTATGAGCTGTTCGGCAAAATTGCCAATTTATGCATTCTTTGTTAGTGCATTTTTCCCGAAGCATGGCGGACTTGTCATGGGAGGACTGTACTTCCTTGGAATAATTGTCGGAATACTTTTCGCATTTATCTACAGAAAGACTTTGTTCAGGGGTGACGCAGTGCCGTTTGTCATGGAGCTGCCAAACTATAGGATGCCGGGCGCCAAGAATGTGTGCCAGCTCCTCTGGGAGAAGGCAAAGGACTTTTTGCAGAAGGCATTTACAGTAATACTTATTGCCACAATGCTTATATGGTTCTTACAGAGCTTTGACATACACTTTAACATGGTAACAGACTCAAAGGACAGCATGCTTGCCGCTATTTCAAGTGTTATCGTGCCTGTCTTTAAGCCTCTGGGACTCGGAGACTGGCGTATATGCACATCACTTATCAGCGGACTCATGGCAAAGGAGAGCGTGGTATCAACACTTGAGATACTGTTTGGCGGAACTGTTACGACAGCACTCACAACACTTTCAGCTGCATCTCTTCTGGTGTTCTCGCTGCTCTACAGCCCTTGCGTGGCAGCAATAGCATCCATAAAGAGAGAGCTGGGTGCAAAGTGGGCAGTCAGCGTGGTGCTTTTGCAGTGTGCGATTGCATGGGTGGCAGCATTTATTGTAAGAGTAATTGGACTGCTTGTGATGTAAAAAAAATCTGACTACAAAAAAAGTATAAAAGGAAGATATGTGATGGAGATTAAACTGGAAAATGAATCACTTGAGCTCACGATAAACAGCTTCGGAGCAGAGCTTAAAAGCATCACCGGCAAGGAAACAGGTACACAGTATCTGTGGGATGCCGATGAGAAATACTGGAAGAGAAGCGCACCGGTGCTTTTCCCGTTTGTCGGCAGCTTAAAGGACAAGAAGTTTACCGTTGATGGGACAGATTATCCGATGGGACAGCACGGCTTTGCAAGGGATATGGAGTTTGAGCTTGTGTCACAGACAAAGGATGAGGCATGGTTTTCACTTAAATCAAATGATGAGACTCTTGCAAAATATCCGTTTGAGTTTGTGCTCGAAATCGGTTATAAGCTCTCAGACAGTGAGATAAAAGTGACCTGGAGGGTGACTAATCCTGCGAAAAAGGATTTACTTTTCTCAATAGGTGGTCATCCGGCATTTATGTGTCCGGTCGCAGAGCAGGGAAAGCAGTCAGACTATTATCTGAAGCTTGACACAGACAAAGCAATCACCTACGGACTTATCTGTGACGGAGGACTTTTAGACAAGGATGACAATCTACTTAAGGTGGATGCGGATGGATACTGTCAGATAGATGAGCATATGTTTGATAAGGATGCGCTCATAATAGAAAACAGACAGGCTTCAAAGGTGAGCCTGTGTACACCGGATAAGAAGCCATACCTTACGGTGTCATTTGATGCGCCTTTATTTGGTCTGTGGTCACCGGCAGGAATGGGAGCACCGTTTATCTGTATTGAGCCGTGGTACGGCCGATGCGACAGAGCAGGCTTTGTCGGAGAATTAAAGGACAGGGAGTATGGTAATTCGCTGGCACAGGGTGAGAAATTTGAGAAGTCATATACGATTGCAATTGAGATGTAGATTTTCTTGTTCTCAATGTGACTTAAGACTTAAATAGTTACAAACAAAAATATAAGATATAGTTAGAATCATGGGACTGCGATATATTGTAGTCCCATGATTTTTGTATTGACAAAATGCAAGATATGAAATATATTATACTTAACTAGTGACTAATAAACAGTAGAGTGTTAATCAGTAGAGAGGGTGTTATAATGCAAAAGCAAAATTCGAAAAAAAGAAATTTTTGGAGAAACTTTATATTAGCTTATCATTTTATTTTGGGGATGATGACTGTGATAGTTTAATTAAAGACTATGAAGAATGGTTCGAAAATGAAGAAATGGCTGAAAAAAGCGAGTACGAAATATGTTCCGGCTTAGGAAAACCGTTTGATATCGCGAGAAATTTATACAAAGATTCAAAAGAAGGAAAAGAGCATACGTTTCCATTGAAGAGTAGTGTTTTATTACAGACAATTGCCACGCTGGTTATATATTATGTGCTATGCGTCAGTTTGTTAAGATACTTTGATAAAAAACGGCTGGAATTTTTATCCGGTTGCTCTGATAGCTAATGTTCTAGTATTTGTTGCAGGTTTGTTTATTCTTAAAAAATCAAAATTAACATGTGATATGCAATTTAAAAAACCATCTGTTATTAATCGGATTATTCTTTTTTATTTTATTAACAGAAGTATTTCTGGTAATGAAAAAGAATGAGGCTGGCTTAGGGAGTTATTATGTGGTATTAGTTACAACAGCTATAATTATTCTGAGTTGTATTATTATTTACATCATCTTAAAGAAATATATAATAAACAGGGAATTGGGTTTTATAACGATATTTCATATACTTGGTATTATTACCTGTTTAATGTATTTTATAAATCAGTTACATATGTTTTATATAGAAAGAACGTTTGGGCTTGAAAAAATAATAGCATATAGTAGTTTATTATATATTCAGACGCTGATTTTTGGGACAATTTTATTGTTAAAATTAAAATTTGAGAGGAAATCATAAATGGATTCACAGCTAAAAAGAGGAATCTTAAATATATGTATTTTACAGCTTTTAAAACAAGAAGACAGATATGGATACGATATAATTAAAATATTGCAGGGACTTTTCCCGGATACAGATGAAAGCACTATTTATGCCATTCTAAGAAGACTGAATAAAGGAGGGTTGACGGAAGTATATTACAGTGAAAAATCATTGGGACCACAGAGAAAATATTATAAAATAGTAGAAAAGGGGGAATTATATTTAAAAGAAAACATAGCTTCCTGGAATGAGATAGTAAGGATTTTTCACGAACTTGAAATAATGTAATTGATGGAACATTTAAAATTACTTGTTCAGATGAAGGAACAATAAGCGATAATAATTAACTACACATGTATTTGAAAAGCAGGTGCATCGGCATATATAGCATAACGCTATATGTGCCTTGGTGCACCTGCCTTTTTCATGCCTGCCTGAAGCAACCATTTCTGATCAATTTTCTTAAGATCTTCACCGAATCTGACATGCAGCCGAACTGAGCCTTCGAGCTGCTCGATATGTTCAATGGTGCCCTTGCCGAACTTTGGATGATTGACATCGTCATTGATATTAAATTTTACAGTACTGTTTTTCTTTTTGCGGTATTCCTGCTCGCGTGAATATGTGTCGCGGATAGGAATACTCTTGTCAGTAATTTTCTTTTTGAGAACCTTATCATAATCGTGCTTAATAAGTCCTTCACCGGCTTTGTAGTAAGGAGTGGGAGCTGCTCCGATAAGTGAGCAGCAATATTTCCACGCACTTCCGTGGATGCCGGGCTGCCAGTTGTACTTGTCCGGTATATCCATATTATATTGCATATAGTGGGCATATTCGTGCTTATATAAATCCATCCTGTCATCCTTTGACAAGGGCTTTGTCACACAGTAGCCGATGAAAAGCAGCGAAAAATGAAATTCTTCTTCATCCTGCCCAAAGCCCGGAGTGTATGCACCGAGCCTGTCCGTATCAAAGCCAAATGTGATAGGAACCCTTGCACCGTTAAGCCCAAGCTGTCTGTCGAGCTTCTGGTAGAGAAAGCGGATTTTCCGCGAGATTGTATTTTTGTTTCGTTTTTCGAGTAGATTGTCGTAAAATTGTTGTCTATGTTCATAAGTATAATTTCTCTAAAAAATCAGTTTGATTTTCAACACAGTAATGATATATTCCGTCATTCTCAACTGATTGGCACACAAAATCAGCCTTAGCCTTGACTTCGTCCTTTGCATTGTCCATGGCAACACCAATGCCTACGGCCTCAAGCATTTCAATATCGTTATGTCCGTCACCGAAAGCAATTGCTTCATCCTTTGAGAAGCCATAATGCCTAAGCACTGCAGCAACAGCATTGCCTTTGCCACTGTTAAGCGGAATAATATCAACGGCCTTATCCCACCATGCAGTTATCTGTGAGTGGGGCGCGCCGGATAGAATCTGTGAGTGCTTCATCATTTTTTTGCAGGAGCACATAATCTGATATATATCAGTCCTGCTTATCTCGTCAAAATTGTCAGCGATTTTTAAGCATTTTCGCTGCCAAAGGCAAAGTATTGCTCTAAATCAGGGTCGGTACCGTTTGTGACAATCATATGCTCGTTGCTGATTGCAATGGCGCGGTTCATCTGCTTTAGATTGGAAATTATCTGATATTTGTCGTGCTCATTAATAGGATTTTTGAAGATGATATCATTGCCTGCGGTGACGAATGAGCCGTTAAAGGTGAGCAGGACATCAAAATCAATTCCATCAAAATGAGGCACACCTGTGTAGCTTCTTCCGGTAGCCATACAAAGGATGATGCCATTTTGGTGGAGCTGCCTAAGTGCAGCAGCAGTGTTTGCTGATAATTCTTTATGTCCCAGCCGAAGCAGGGTGCCATCCACATCAAAGAATGCTATTTTAATCATAATTCACCTGCCTGTTTTAATGCTAGTTTAATGATATTTTCATTTATATAGAATCCGTTTGATTGAATTTTGGTTATTGCATTTTTTACAGAAGAAATAATCCCTGATTGTTTAGCTTTTATAAGAACACCTAAGGTGCCCGTTACTGTTAATCCAAGATATTTTGCTGTTTTTTTTGCTGCATTATCATCGATGATAACTAAGTCTGCTTTGGGGTCAGCTTGTGCCAATATCATAACATCAACTTCACCGGCATGAAGCTTTGCTTTGTACATTTTGCGGTCTTCAATGTTAGTGATTGTTTCGACTGTAATCCAATCAAGATTTTGTTTGATTTGTAAACAGGCAGAATCCTTTTTGCTGTAACTTCGTCGAATACTGCTTTAGGAATAATGATTGAACCATATATTTTTTTAAAATGTTAAGTAAGTCTGCATTGCACAATGCAATTAATGGTGTTGAATTGACAATTACCCTACGCATTATTCATCTCCTCTATAAATTCTGCTTCATCATCAAAACTGAAGATAGATATATTATTATTGCCTAGATATTTGATGAAATCTTCCTCACTCATTCCGGCTATCTGTGCACAATATCCAATAGAAATATGGTTTTTTAAATAAAGCATTAGAGCAGTAGCTTTCTTGGCAAAAGCATTAGCTTCATCTTTGGTCATTTTGGTATCGTATAATACTTCATCTGGTATTTTTATTGCAATACTACACATATAAACACCTCTTTCTATTTATAATGAATCATTAATTATATCTCAGTTACATGATAACATAATAAGCGCAAGATTAAAAACATTTATTTAAATTTCTGTCACAACGTAAGGTACGTAAGCCGGGGACTGTTGGGGACACGCGCTTTAGCTATCGCTACGCTTAGCAACTAAGATTCTGTACGAAATTATGCTCATGAAGCGTAGAAACGCACCTGCATGGACGCAGGGGAGAGGAAGATTTACATATGTGTACGCAGGAGGACCTGGTTCATAAAGATTACCATTTCTTATAACTGTGTTCTTGATATTAAAGGACACAAGTGGCTTTTTTCAATATGTTGTTGTTAATTTATGGTGTTGGGCTTCCACCATTATGCCAGAAGCCTCACAAAAGTAGCTGAAACTGCAGAAATCACCAAAACAGCACCCAAAACCCAGCCCAAAAGCCGGAAAAAACCGAGAAAAAGTAGTTGAAACTGCAGAAATCACCAAAACAGCACCCAAACCCAGCCAGAAAGCCGGAAAAGACCTGGCAAAAAGTAGCTGAAACTGCAAAAATCCCAAAAACAGCTCCAAAAACCCAGCCGTAAAGCCTCATAAAAATGGACTTATAGACATGTATTGATGGCTTAGTCGAGAATTAACTACTGTGGAGTGTACTAGAACTTGTGAGTAGCGTGTCATTTGTAACCGCCAAAGCGTACACAATGAAGTAGTAACTATAAACTGTGAGATTATAGCAAACCATCTAGCATATACATTTGTATAAGTTTCGACGGTTTCGTCGTGCATAGAAAACCTAAGAGCATAATTTCGTACAGAATCTTAGTCACGAAGCGTAGCGAGGGCGAAAGTGCGTGTCTCCCCAACAGTCCCCGGCTTACGTACCGACCTACGATCGATGCGCAAAAGTTGCGCGCAAAAAACGCGCACCTAATCCCTTTTTTGTGAAAAATGCTTGAAAACAAAAGTTAAAAAATGTCGAAATTGCACATTGACATAATCATAATACTGTAATATACTAAGTTCAGAACAAGCGGTTGCGCGAAAAACGCACCTAAGAAATAAATTAAATTACAAGCAAATGGAGGAAACAACGGATGGACAAATTTATTGTTAACATCATTCACCGCCCTGAGATGGTGCCTGAGTACTCAGCAACAGTGACAGGACAGGGAAAAGAAGAGGATATTGGAGATAAGAAGCTTATCACAGAGTCACTCGACATCTTCAAGACACAGCAGAGACTTGCACATGAGGCGGGACTCAAAACTACAATCCAGATGACATATGCTTCACTTTTTAATGATGAGGCAGTAGAGCTTGCAAAGCAGGATCACGAGAAATACGGTGATGAGATAGCACTTTCACTCCTTGGACTTCCATGTGAGGAGTTTAGAGAGAAGTATAAGACAAAGGATTTCTGTATCTGGATGTTCTCAATGGAGGACAAGAAAGCTATCGTAAATGATGTTTTCGAGAAATTCCATGACAGATTCGGTTTCTATCCTGAGTCAACAGGCTCTTACTATATGGATGCAGACCTTACAAACTACATCAAAGAAAAATACCCAATGGTAAAATGTGCAGTTGCAACATGCTGGGAGGAGGGCCCTAAGGCATACCACACATGTAACAACTCATGGTACACACTCTTCGACGGAGGCCCATGGGCACCATGGATTCCATCAAAGCAGAACACACATGCGCCAGCAGCAAATAAGGAAGAGGATAGCGGAATCGTAGCAATTCCACATCTCTCACGTGACCTTATTGCATGCTATGACGGAAACGGCTCAAACTTTGGAACACATCCACAGAACGTGCTTCGTGGAATGATTTATGATACAAAGACATGGGAGTATCCATATCTTTACAACCTCATTGACCAGTACAGAGACCTTGCAAAATACAATAACGGATATTCATACAACATGATGTTCGTAGGACCTGGCTGGATGAACAAGATGGGACGATGGGAGCAGCCATATGAGCTTCTCTTAAAGTCATACACAGACGGCTGTAATTATTATGGCAAGTTAAAGAAAGAGGGTAAGCTCATCGACATGACAATGTCAGAGTTCGCTGATTACTTCAGAGAGAAGAAGGGTGTCAACGCAGGTAACTACAATGAGCCTGAGTGTGCACCATGGAGAGATATCCTTTACGGCTCAGACAAGCAGCTCTTCTGGTACTGTGACCCATACATGAGAGCATGCGTAAACATGGATCAGGGTGGAGCAATCGTAGACCTTCGTCCATACGTTGCAAAGCTTGAGTGGCCGGTAGGAATCGGAACAAAGCATGTACAGGATGCATCTTATCCATTCCTTATTCAGGAAAAATACAGAGCAGGATACTTTACACACTATGCAGGAGCAGGAACAGTAAGAAGTGCCAAGCTTTCACACAACGGTGAGGAGGTTGACCTGTGTCTCTGTCCTACACACAGCCATTTTTCAGAGGAAGTTATTGATGGCAAGAAGACAAGAATCCTTACACTTGATCCTGTAGATATTGAGTTTTATGATGTTAAGCTTACTCTTCAGACAAAGGAATACTTTGAGGAGGGCTCATCAAACATCAAGATTGAGCGTAATATCCTTAGCATGAGTGATCCAAATGCAGAGGTTTATCTCGATGAGTACATCACAGCATGCTACGGAACAACAGAGTATCCTGAGGATATGACAGGCATCACACTTACATGTGAGGGAGAAAACCCACAGAGCATCAATTATGAGTACAAGTGTCGTGATGCAAAGCTTGACGGAGCAACTGCAGTAAGCGCAGTAATTCCTGCAATTCAGACAAAGGTTTCACTCACACCATCTGCAAAGGCAGAGGGATACATTGAGGAAGGATATGCATTCTCTCCAATGTTCAAGCTTGGTTACAAGAAACAGATTAAAGACAAGGAGGTATTTGCAACATGGCTCAACTTGGAAAAGGCAAATTAAATTACAGATGTCCTTTATGTTTTATGAGGGATCTTGATATTGATATGTTCTATAATAAGGAAACAGGTATTTATAGCTGCATCCGCTGTCAGTTCAGAGGTACAGAGGAAGAGGTGCTTCAAGGCAACGAGGATGTCCGCAAGAAGTACAAGGCTATGTACAAGAGATTCGACAAGTTCGATTTTGATTAAAGTAGTGATTGGTGCGCTGCTGCTATAATAGCAGCAGCGTATTTTGCATTTCGCTACAAAGGAGAGTATATATGGCAAAAAGAAAAAAAGACACGATGGAATTCAGATTTTATGAGCTGCCACAGGGAGAATCTGCACTTGTGTTGTGCGGAGAATCCTGGAAGAGAGTGTATGGTCATGAGGAATTTCACCTGCATTTCCATAATCTGCTTGAAATCGGCATCTGCCGCGAGGGAGATGGAAATATGTATCTGGATGAGGATATTTACCAGTATCATGACGGCGATATCACATTTATACCTGAGAATTTTCCGCATGTTACAGTCAGCTATGGTGAGGTGGTGAATTTCTGGGAGTATATTTTATTGACATACGTTCTGTGATAGAAGAGATGTTCCCAAACAATACGGCATTCCAGAATGAGGCAGTTACGACTATATCCAAAAAAAAGCGTTTATGACTAACGTGTATCAGAGCCCGGCTATGGCTGAGTATATAAATGCCATAATCAGGGAAACCCGTGAACACAAGATTTATTGCCAAAGGACGGTAAAGCTCCTTGTGCAGGGAATTGTAATAGAGCTGCTGCGTAGGTATGATGAGCTTCCGGAGGAGGATAATAATATCGTAAAGGGTACCAATATGTCACAGATAGCCACAGCACTTGACTACATGAATAAGCATTACAGCGAATCGATAAAGGCAGGGGAGCTTTCGGAACTATGCAACATGAGCGAGACTCATTTCAGGAGACTGTTTGAATCATACATCAATATGCCGCCTATGGAGTATCTGAATCTGATAAGAGTACAGAAGGCGTGCGAGCTTATGAAAAAAACAAATGAGCCTATGGAGCTTATTGCACAAAAGTGTGGATTCACAACCCAGTCAACTTTTAACCGTAATTTCCGCAAATTTTTGGACACTTCGCCATATCAGTGGAAGATAAATCCTGAAAATTATGAGCATAAACTGCTGAATTTTAGGATATCTGCACTAAAGGGATGGTAGAAAATACATGCCTTCGTCTTATAAGAGGGCTTTGTGTTTAAAACAGACATGTATCAAATAATAAATACAGTAGATAGGAGTGTATAAAATATGAGTAATTTTGATTCAAATATCATTAAGAATCCGGAAATATTTGAGCAGAACAGACTTGCGGCTCATTCGGATCATGTGTGCTATAAAAATGAACTGGAGAAAATTAAAGGAAAATCAAGCCTGAGATATGATATGAACGGCTTATGGAAGTTTGCATATGCAAAGAATCAGTCCCTGGCTCCTTGTGGCTTTGAGGCAGCTGACTATGATTGCAAAGGCTGGGATGAAATCAGGGTTCCGGCACATATCCAGATGGAAGGCTATGACGTGCCAATCTATACGAATACCACATATCCGTGGGAGGCTGATGAGTCTATAAAGCCGGGCGAGGTACCTGAGATTTTTAATCCGGTTGCAAGCTATGTGAAGTATTTCACAATCCCTGAGAATATGAAGAACAAGAGGGTGTGTATTTCGTTCCAGGGAGTGGAGAGCGGTTTTGCACTCTGGCTGAATGGACACTATGTCGGCTACAGTGAGGACACATTTGATCCGTCTGATTTTGAGCTGACTGATTATATTATTGAGGGTGAGAACAAGCTTGCGGTCAGGGTATGGAAATGGACATCAAGCAGCTGGTGTGAGGATCAGGATTTTTACAGATTTTCAGGCATTTTCAGAGATGTATTTTTGTATGCTGTTCCTTGTGCACATGTGGAGGATCTGTCAGTTGTTCCTACACTTAATGATACCTTTGACGAGGGCACACTTAGTGTGTCAATAAAGGCAGATGGTGATGGTATTGCAAGTGTAAAGCTTTATGAGCTGGGCGATTTGTCTGTGGAAAAATATGACAGGGCAAAACTTTTATTGGAAGAGTTTGATATAGAGCTTAGGAATAAGGAAATTTGCGAGGGCTCATGTAATGTGAAAAATCCTCTGTTATGGAGTGCTGAAAAGCCGAATCTGTATGAGGTTAAAATTATAGTTAAAGATACGCATAGAAATGAGACTGAGTTTATCAGCCAGCTGGCAGGCTTCAGAAGATTTGAGATGGTAGACGGACTCATGAAGCTAAACGGTAAGCGTATTGTATTTAAGGGTGTAAACCGCCATGAGTTCAGCTCAATAACAGGCCGTGTGCCAAACCGTGATGAGGTGATAAAGGATATTGTCACAATGAAAAAGAACAATATCAATGCTATAAGAACAAGCCATTATCCTGATGATTCCATGCTCTATAAGCTTTGCGATATTTATGGAATCTATATGATAGCTGAGAACAATCTTGAGAGTCATGGCACATGGGAGGCATATAATAAGGGCTATGTTGACCTTGACTTTGTTGTGCCAAAGGACAAGCCACAGTGGAGAGAAATGATGCTGGACCGTGCCAACTCATGCTATCAGAGGGATAAAAATCATCCGGCAATCCTTATCTGGTCATGCGGCAATGAGTCGTTTGGCGGCAAGACCATATATGAGATGTCACAGCTTTTCAGACAGCTTGATAAGCATCGTCTGGTTCATTATGAGGGAGTATTTAGCGATAGAAGCTATAATGACACAAGCGACATGGAAAGCCAGATGTATACTCCGGCTGCAGGCATTGAAAAATTCCTGGCAGAGCATCCTGAGAAACCGTTTATCTGCTGCGAATATACACATGCAATGGGAAATTCCTGCGGTGCTATGCACAAATATACAGAGCTTACAGACCGCGAGCCTAGATATCAGGGCGGATTTATCTGGGATTATATTGACCAGTCAATCTACAAAAAGGACAGATACGGCAAGTGGTTCCTCACATATGGCGGAGATTTCGGCGACAGGCCTACAGATGGAGATTTCAGCGGAAACGGCATCTGTTATGGCGGAGAGAGAGAGGCTTCTCCAAAGATGCAGGAGGTGAAGTTTAATTATCAGAATATATCGGTTGATTTTGACAGCGACTACATCTTTACAGTCACAAACAAAAATCTCTTTGTAAATACATCGGTTTTTGATGCTTTTGCCATTCTACTTGCAGACGGAAATGAGGTCTACAGGACCAGGCTTCAGATATCTGTTCCACCGATGGAGAAGGCAAGCTATGAGGTGCCGGTGACTCTTAAAAATTCCATGATAGATGTGGAAAAAGAGTACTGTATTGTCGTATCATTTGTATTGAAGGAAAACACCATCTGGGAAAAGGCAGGATATGAGATTGCATTCGGACAGCATATGATAAAGAAGCCTGTAAGTGAGTATTCATGCGACAAATCAGTTGAGCTTGTTGTTGGAAACGGAAATATCCTTGTAAGAGGTGAGAACTTTAAGGCACTTTTCTCAAGAATGAATCTGGGAATGGTTTCATATGTATACGGTGGCGTCGAGATGCTTCCAAATACTATCCCACTGCCGAATTTCTGGAGAACACCTACCAACAATGATTCCGGCAACATGATGCCACAGCGCTATGCACAGTGGAAGATTGCCAGCATGTATGTGACCACCAGACAGAATCAGCGCTTTGCAGATACATCACCAAGGGTAGAAAAAAATGATAACAATATCGCCATCACATACACTTATTTCATGCCTACCACACCGCAGAGCTCATGCGAGGTGACATACAGGGTGTTTGGTGATGGAACAATCGAGACAACTCTGTCATATGACCCTGTAAAGGAGCTTGGCGATATGCCGGAGTTTGGCATGATGTTCAAGCTGGATGCCGATTATGATACAGTGAAATGGTACGGACTCGGACCACAGGAGACATACGAGGACAGACAGCATGGCGGAAAGTATGGTGTATACGAGAATAAAGTGGCAGACAACATTGCCGAGTACCTCGTTCCGCAGGAGAGCGGCAACAAGTGCAGAGTAAGATATGCAAAGGTAATGGATAAGAAGGGCAGAGGCATGCTGTTCTTTGGTGATGAGCTCTCGTTCTCGGCACTGCCATATACACCACATGAGCTGGAAAATGCAGCGCATCATTTCGAGCTTCCACCTGTACACTATACTGTTGTCCGTGTGGCAAAGAAGCAGATGGGTGTAGGCGGAGACGACAGCTGGGGCTCACATACTCATCCGGAGTACCTGCTTGATGTCTCAGAGAAAATGGAATTCACATTCTGTTTCCGCGGAATTTAGCATTTTAAGGTTGTCAGGAATATTATTACACATTTTGAGAGCAGAGACTGCTACTGTGGCTGCTCTCATGGTGTAAATAAACGATATAAGAATTAAGGAGAATTAAAATGTCAAAATTTATTAAGGGTATGGATTTATCAACCTTGCTAGAGCTGGAACGCTGCGGAGCAAAATACTACCAGGATGGAAAGGAGAAGGATATTCTTGACATCATGAAGGAGCATGATGTTGACACAATCCGTCTTCGTCTGTGGAACGACCCAAAATCAGAGGATGGTGAGCCTTACGGTGCGGGTAACAATGACCTGGCTGAGACTATTGCTATCGGAAAAAAGGTTACAGATGCAGGCTTTGGAGTGCTTTTGAATTTCCACTACAGTGATTTTTGGGCAGATCCGGGAAAGCAGATTAAGCCAAAGGCATGGAAGGATTTTGGTGTGGACGAGCTGGAGCAGGCTGTATATGATTTTACACTTGAAAATCTGACAAAGATTATTGAGGCAGGTGTAAATGTCACAATGATTCAGGTAGGTAATGAGCTTTCAAACGGACTTTTGTGGCCTGAGGGAAAGGTACCTAACTACGATAATATAGCAAAATTTGTGAATGCCGGAATACGTGCCTGCCGCAAGGTAAATGCTGATATTCCGATTATGATTCACCTCGATAATGGTGGAAACAATGAGCTTTATGTCAGATGGTTTACAAACTTCATCGAAAGAGGAGAGGAGTTTGAGTATATCGGATTGTCATACTATCCTTTCTGGCACGGCTCTCTCGATCAGCTTGAGTTCAATATGAACGATATTGCAAAGCGTTTCAATAAGGACCTTATCATCGCTGAGGTATCCATGGGCTTTACAATGGACAGCTACCAGGAGTACGAGAAGCTTGCTGATTCTGAGCGCAAGGGTTATGCGACAAAACCTGAGCTTGTTGAGAAGATAGATTATCCTATGACTATTGAGGGGCAGGCTGACTTTACAAAGGATTTCTTAAACAGGGTGGCAAATGTGGTGGATGACCACGGAAAAGGATTTTTCTGGTGGGAGCCAGCGTGGATTCCTGTACCGGGCTCGGGCTGGGCTACATCTGCTTCGCTTAAGTACATGAATGATCCGGGACCATGCGGCAATGAGTGGGCAAACCAGGCGCTCTTTGACTATGATGGAAATGTGCTGCCGGCACTTGATGTTATTAAAAATTTTAAAAAATAAAATAATAACATATGTAATTTTGTTGCATGATTTGATTTGTTATGTTGCATTTTCAGTCGGATGTATTGCAATGTAAAAATGTGCAGTTATAATAGAATTATAAAGAAAGAACGAATTATTTTAACTATCAATTTAACGCAAATACAATCAGCAAAGGAGAAGAAAAAATGATACAGCAGAACGTATTAGACAAATTCAAGGAGCTTTTTGGAGCAGATGGGGATATCAGAGTATATTTTGCTCCGGGACGTGTAAATCTGATCGGTGAGCACACTGACTACAATGGAGGACATGTGTTCCCATGTGCACTGACCATCGGTACGTATATGGCAGCAAGAAAGCGCGATGACAGGAAGCTTCGTTTCTACTCTATGAATTTTGACAATCTGGGGGTGATTGAGTCATCACTTGATGAGTTTACACCTGATCCGGACGGACTTTGGATAAACTATCCAATGGGCGTTATGTGGGCCTTCGAGGGACGCGGAATGAAGCTTGAAAGCGGTCTTGATATTGTTTTATTCGGAAATATTCCAAACGGCTCAGGACTTTCTTCATCAGCATCTCTTGAGGTGGTTACAGGATATATGTTAAAGGATATTTACGGCTTTGACGTGACAAATCAGGATATTGCACTTATCGGTCAGTATTCAGAGAACAACTACAACGGCTGTAACTGCGGTATCATGGATCAGTTTGCATCTGCAATGGGCAAAAAGGACAATGCAATTTTCCTTGACTGCAATACTCTTGATTTTGAGTATGCACCAATCGTTTTGGACGGTGCAAAGATTGTGGTTACAAACAGCATGGTTAAGCACAGCCTTGTAACAAGTGCTTACAATGACAGAAGAAATGAGAGTGCACAGGCTCTTAAGGATTTACAGACAGTATGTGACATCAAGACTCTCGGTGACCTGACAGATGAAGAGTTCGAGGCTCATAAGGATGCGATTAAGGATGAGGTTGCACGTAAGAGAGGCAAGCATGCGGTTTATGAGAACCAGCGTACCATCAAGGCTGTTAAGGCACTGAAAGAAAATGATATCGAGACATTTGGAAAGCTTATGAATGCTTCACATGTATCACTTCGTGATGATTATGAGACATCATGTCCTGAGGTTGACGTACTTGTTGATGAGGCATGGAAGATTCCGGGTGTTATCGGATCACGAATCACAGGCGGCGGCTTTGGCGGCTGCACAGTCAGCATAGTAAAGGACGAGGCTATTGATCAGTTTAAGGCAAACCTGACAAAGGCCTATGAAGAGAAGGTTGGAAAGACACCTGAGTTTTATGTTGTTTCAATCGGAGACGGACCTAGCCGTCTGGCATAAAATTAGCAATATGAAATAACAGTAACGGATAAACAGGTTTTTCCCGACAATGATTAAGGAGCATGACATGATTCAGGAGAGAATATTAGAATTAGTAAAATATGGTCTTACAACAGGACTTGTTGACCCTGCTGATGAGGTATACACAGTAAACAGACTTCTCGAGGTACTCGGAGTGGACGATATCGAGGATGAGACATTTGAAAAGGTAGAGGCTCAGCCTGCATGGACACAGGAAGAGGCAGAGGAGAGGCTTGAGGGTATACTCGAGGATATGATGACATACGCATATGACAATGGCATCATGAAAGAAAACAGCATTGTATACAAGGATCTTTTTGATACAAAGCTGATGGGCTGCCTTGTAAATGCACCAAGCGTGATCAGAGCTCGCTTTAAGGATTTATACGACAATGAGTCTTCGCTTGCGGCAACCGATTATTTTTACAAATTAAGCTGTGACAGCAATTATATCAGAAGACAGCGTATCAAAAAGGATATGAAATGGACCACAGACACAGAGTATGGCACACTTGATGTGACAATCAATCTCTCAAAGCCTGAGAAGGATCCAAAGGCAATTGCTGCCGCTAAAAATGCAAAGCAGAGCGCATATCCAAAGTGCCAGCTTTGTAAGGAAAATGAGGGCTATGCAGGCCGCGTAAACCATCCTGCAAGAGAAAACCACAGAATTATCCCTGTTACAATAAACAACAGCCAGTGGTTTTTTCCAGTACTCACCATATGTATACTACAATGAGCACTGTATCGTGTTCAATTCAAAGCATACACCGATGAAAATCGAGCGTGCCACATTTGGAAAGCTGCTTGATTTTGTAACACAGTTTCCACATTATTTTGTAGGCTCAAATGCAGATCTGCCAATCGTTGGAGGCTCTATCTTAAGTCACGACCATTTTCAGGGCGGACACTATACATTCGCTATGGCAAAGGCTCCGATAGAGAAAAAATCACATTCAAGGGCTACGAGGATGTTGAGGCAGGTATCGTAAAATGGCCTATGTCTGTTATCAGAATCAAGTCAGCAGACAGGGATAAGCTTATTGACCTTGCAGATAAGATTCTTCTTGCATGGAGAGGCTATACAGATGAAGAAGCATTTATTTTTGCAGAGACAGATGGAGAGCCACACAACACTATCACACCTATAGCAAGACGTCGTGACGGAGACTATGAGCTTGACCTTGTGCTCAGAAACAACATCACAACAGAGGAGCATCCGCTTGGCGTATATCATCCGCATGCCCACCTCCATCACATAAAGAAGGAGAATATCGGACTTATCGAGGTAATGGGACTTGCAGTGCTTCCGGCCAGATTAAAAGGTGAGATGGCAGAGCTTAGGGATGCAATCCTTACAGGAAAGGATCTGCATTCGACGGAGACTCTTGCATCACATGCTGACTGGGCTCTTAAGTTTATGTCTAAGTATGATAAGATTGATGAGTCTAATATTGATGATATCATCAATGAGGAGATTGGACTTGTATTTAAAGAGGTGCTTGAGTGTGCCGGAGTGTACAAGTGCACTGATGAGGGACGTGCAGCGTTCCGGAAATTTATAGATGCGGTAAATGCATAAGATTTTCAATTATCTTTTTATAATGCGGAAAGCACCGGCGAACCATACTATATATTTCGCAAGTACTACGCAGCTAAGAAGCAGTAAGAATTATGGTTTAGTGTGTTTAGACCATGACACAACCGGCTTTTATGCGCCGTCCATGGCGCATAACGCCTTGCCCCAGCGTCCATGCTGGGGCATTGTTGTAGGTGGACATAATTCTAACTGCTTCTAAGCTGCTTCGTAAAGCTCAATATATAGTATGTTCGCCGGTGCTTTCCTCGGCTGTGAGATAAACTGATTTTTAAAGGATCTGTTAAAGCCATTATTGTTAAAGACTTTTTACTAAAGATGTGTCATTAGGATCAATTTACCGTTTTTGTAGCTTGTGAAGGCAGTGGATGAATGCAGGCACCAGGAAGGCATCTGCGAGAATCCATGCGAGTGGGCTTGCAAAGCAGGCGGCAGAAAAGCCGAATATCGGTACAAATACAAGTCCGATGAGCGAACGCGCAATCATTTCTGCTACTCCTGCAAACATCGCAAAGCCGGAAAAACCCATGCCCTGTATGGTGAAACGGACTGTGTTTACCAGAACGAGCGGGATGTAGAAAAATGCATTTATCAGCAGAAACTGATGAGCCTGTGCGACAACCTCTGTTTCGCTTGGTGATACAAACAGGTAAATCAGATAGTTGGCTATAAACAGCAGTGCCACAAAAATCAAAACCGAATAGACCGATCCTATAACTGAGGCTGAAATAAGCCCCTTCTTTACACGTTCAAATTTGGCTGCGCCGACATTTTGTCCACTGTAGGTGGCCATTGTGGAGCCGAGTGCGTCAAATGGACACACCATAAACATTGAAATACGGCTTGCAGCGGTCATTGAGGCAACTGCGATGGAGCCTAAGCCGTTTACGGCAGTCTGCAGTATGACGCTGCCTATAGCGGTTATCGAATACTGAAAGCCCATAGGAAGTCCCATGACCATCAGATTTCTGACATATTGAAGAGTCAAGCTCCAAATCATTTCTGCTAACATGTAACAGAGGCTACAATTTTTTTGCTATGTAAAATGATGCACAGCACTCCTGATACACCCTGTGACAGTACGGTTGCAAAAGCCGCTCCAAACACGCCCATGTTAAATACCAGAATGAAAAGTAAATCAAGACCGATATTTAGAACAGCCGCGATTATAAGGAAAATAACAGGTATGACCGAGTTGCCGAGAGATCTCAGATATCCTGACAGCAGATTGTACAGTATTGTGGCAGGAATGCCTGCAAATATGACAATCAGATACTGGTAGGCGAGGTCGTAAATGTCGCCTGGCGTATTCATCCAGGTCAGAATCTGACCGCAGAGAAGCACAGTGAGTGCCGTCATGATTATTGCGATAATTACAGACACAATCCCTGCATTTCCTACATATTTTTTAAGTCCTTTTTCATCCTTGGCACCAAAGCGCTGGGCTATTGGAAGTGAAAAGCCGGCACACACACCCTGGCAGAAGCCGATGATGAGAAAGCAGATGCTTCCGGTAGAGCCGACTGCGGCTAAGGCCGAAACACTTAGAAAACGGCCGACGATTATAGTATCCATAAGGCTGTAAACCTGCTGGAAAAGCATTCCGAGAAGCAACGGAAGGGAAAAGCCCAGAATGAGCCCGGTAGGAGAACCTACAGTGAGGTCCTTTGAATTATTTTTAGTCATTATTTATAATCCCCCTTGATTAAAAATAGATAAAAATATATATAAAAAATAGTGATTAAGTGTAATATACAACCTTTACAAACATAAGTAAATGAGGTAAAGTAAAATTGTTAGCATTTTTTTGGGTGCATATTTTAAAGTGAATAAAAACGCTGATTTTATGTTTGATATCATTTTTTTTGAGAAGAAAATTGAATTGATCAGTAAATATGTATGGGCTGACATATAATTAAATTTGGAGGAAAAGAATGAGAGACTGGGAAAATAACATTCGAAGGGTTGTACCTTATACACCGGGAGAACAGCCAAAGAATACCTGTGTTATTAAGTTAAATACAAATGAGAATCCATATCCGCCAGCGCCGGGAGTGAAGGAGGTTTTAAGTAATTTCAATACAGATGATTTAAGACTGTATCCTGACCCAAGGGTTGATAAGCTGGTAAATGCAATTGCGGATTTCTATAAGATAGACAGCTCGAAGGTGTTTGTCGGAGTTGGCTCTGATGATGTACTTGCCATGATTTTCATGACATTTTTCAATTCGAAAAAACCTATACTGTTTCCTGATATCACATATTCATTTTATGATGTGTGGGCAGATATGCTTCGAATCCCTTATGAGCAGCTTCCACTGTCAGATGATTTTTCAATAGTACCGTCAGATTACTATAAGGCAAACGGCGGAGTAGTTTTTCCAAACCCTAATGCTCCGACAGGAAAGCTCATGCCTCTTGATGAGATAGAGGATATAATAGAGCACAATCAGGATGTAATTGTCGTAGTAGATGAGGCATATGTAGATTTTGGCGGGGAAAGTGCGCTTCCGCTCATTGACAAATATGATAATGTCATCGTGGTACAGACATTCTCAAAATCACGCGCGCTGGCAGGCTCAAGAGTTGGTTTTGCCATGGCAAGTCCTGTGCTTATCAAGTATCTGAATGATGTGAAATATTCGTTCAATTCATATACCATGGACAGAATCACAATCGAAGCAGCTACAGCAGCGGTAAAAGACAGAGCATACTTTGAAGAGACCACAGCAAAGGTCATAAAGACACGTGAGTGGACAAAGAAAGAGCTTAAGAGACTTGGCTTTACATTCTGTGACTCAAAGAGCAACTTTATATTTGCAAAGCCTGCAAATGTTTCTGCAACAAAGCTTTTTGAGGACCTTAAGGCAGACAATATATTTGTCAGACATTTCAGCTCACCTGAGCGAATCAACGACTATCTGCGCATATCCATAGGAACTGATGAGCAGATGCATACACTAATTAAATTTTTGGAGAATTATTCATGTTAAAAAAATATATTTACATCTTTTTAATTTCAATGGTACCACTTATTGAACTCAGAGGAGCAGTTCCGGTTTCACAGGTGATGGGGCTGCCGATAGTGCCATCATTTATCGTTTGTATCATTGCAAATATGCTTCCGGTACCAATTATTTATCTTTTTGCGAGAAAGGTGCTCATATGGGGAGCAGACAAACCAATTATTGGAAGGTTCTTCAGCTTCTGCCTTGAAAAAGGAGAGAAGGGAGGCAAGAAGCTTCAGGCAAAGGCCGGAAGAGGTCTGTTTGTTGCACTTTTACTTTTCGTAGGTATCCCACTTCCGGGAACAGGTGCATGGACAGGAACACTTGCTGCAAGTATCCTTGATATGGATTTCAAGTCAACAGTTGCCGCTGTCATGCTTGGAGTACTGCTTGCCGGCATGATTATGATGATAGTAAGTCTGGCGGGCGTGTCTATATTCCTGTAGAATTTATGGGGAGCTTTCTTCGTCCTTTGTTAAACAGTACAAATCCGACAACCAGTGAAATAATTGTAACAGCAATCACAATCACAAAGACCACTACACTATTACCGGGATCAGGGAAAAATCCTGAAAGTGTGCCCCAAAGGTTGAAAAGCAGATGAAGCCCCATAGAGTAGTAAATCGAGCCACCGCGTTCGCACACATATCCGAGCACTATGCCAAGTGCAAAGGCATATATGCCCTGAATCCAGTTGAGATGGAACAGTCCGAAAAGTGCAGCCTGCATCAGATTGGCAAGAGCAAATGGCAAAGTCTTTCTGGCACAGCGCATGGTTACACCGCGGAATATAAGCTCCTCACAGATTGGCGCCAGTATTACAGAATAAAGTACTGTCACAAAGGTGGTATCTGTGATGCCGGATGTTTCAAAAAGCTCGTTGTACTGTTGCAGCCAGTCGGGACGGATGTAGCCGGTTAAGTTAGCGATGAAATTGGCAGCAAACTGTGTACCCGGCACGAGTATGACGATTGCCACTAGCATCATGGGATTGAAGGTTTTCTTAGGGGATGGAAGAAAATTACCTTCGTATCTGGCATAGTACCACTGCCAAAAATCGCAATGGTAATGAGTGCATAGATGACCATAATCATCATGTTAAAATTTACAGATGTAAATGTCTTTTCAAGGCGGTCCGATACGTTTGCAGACGGAAAAGCAAGCTTTCCGACAAAACCCTGTCCAAACACTCCCATTCCCATCATAAAGAATAAGGCGATAGTCTGAATTGCCTCAACTGCAAGCAGTGGGACAAATGTGTAAAAGAAATATCCTACTTTTTTCATTTTCAATTTACTCCATTCTGATTTATTAGGCGATAGTAACATTAGTATAACATATCATAATTTAATTGCAAGAAAGCTGTTTACTTTAAAACTTTAATATGTTAAAATTAAAAGTAAATAAATCGCATGAAAAAGGAGAACACGATGAGCAAGAATCTTAAAACAGAAGCAGTAGACCATTTGTTTGATGCTATTTTGTGTCTCAAGGATAGAGCAGAGTGTTATACATTTTTTGAGGATGTTTGTACTGTAAATGAGCTTTTTTCTCTATCACAGAGATTTGAAGTGGCAAAGATGCTTAGAGAGCAGAAGACATATCTTGATATAGCAGAAAAGACCGGGGCTTCCACAGCCACAATCAGCCGTGTGAACAGATCATTAAACTACGGCAACGATGGATATGATATGGTTTTTTCACGCATGGAGGATGGCTCTGACAAAGAGGATTAGTTTATCATAGGGGGAAAAGGGGCTGTGAAATAAGTCCCTAAAAGAAATAGGACCATTCGTTCATGCGAAAGGTCCTACTTTTTTGTGGTAAAATTAACTTGCGATGAAAACTT
>ENA-OQEL01000180-OQEL01000180.1-human-gut-metagenome-genome-assembly--contig:-NODE-180-length-24277-cov-5.342153_pt1 | contig 24277 bp, 27 predicted proteins | sample MGYA00242796_ERZ504637 | MGnify/ENA primary metagenome ERZ504637 (study PRJEB26092, sample SAMD00036306) | human gut metagenome | host: Homo sapiens | study: EMG produced TPA metagenomics assembly of... | reverse complement strand
GCCTGTTGCACAAACTGATAAAATAGCTAATTCTTTCTTTTTAGCAACAACAATTTTATTACAATTATCCTCAACAAACTTTGCCTGTTCATATACATTATCTATATCTTCCATATCATATAAAACATGTCTTAACATTTCTAAAGCTATTGGTGTTTGAGACATTTTTTTACTACTTTAGTTTTTATACCTGTTTCAGATGTTAATTTCTTATCAAAATCTAATAAAGAGCCCATATCTGCCAATATTATAATACCTTTACCCTTATTTATAGCTAATGCCATTGATTTTAATTTTTTATATGTTTCATCAATACTTTGGGATAATGGCATATCTATTGCTTTCATCATATTAGTATTTAACAACATATTACAGGTATTAGCAATACTTGTAGCTGTTGAATCTCCATGACATATTATAATTATTCCTATTTTATTATTGTCCGATATCTCCACTCTACTATGAAATAATATAATGCTAAAATCCTTTTCACTTTCTGGAACAATTATTCCAAATTTATTACTAAATTTTTTTTCACTTAAATCATTTGCTACACTAAATTCTTCTGGATGTTCATTTTTTTATCTTAAATAAATGTTGATTACTACTTACATTATTCTCTTCTACTCTCTTTATTAATTCTTGAATATGTAATGATAAACTAAATAAAAAATGATTAGAAAAATTAACTTGTAATTTTTCTCTTGCGTATTCTATAAACTGCATTGTTGCTAATACAATATCTTTAGATACTAATTTATAAAGATTATTTAAATTAGAATTTGTATTGTTAAAATGTTTACTTACACTACATAAATAATTATCAATATCAGTTTTTAATACATCTGTTATATTTTCTAGAGCTACTCCCTTTTGTTTTAAACTATCTAATTTCTTAGTTATAATTTCATATATATCATTTGTTTCTTCATATTCTATATTTTTACTATTAGGTCTAATAACTATATCTTCAGAAAACATATTTAAATAACTTGTAATTGATTTATCTAACTTTAAATAATTCAATAATACATCTCTAATTTCTTTATTTAACATTTGATATCCAACATATATTCGCTGATTATTTTGTAAATATTGTAAAAAAGCATTTGCACATAAAAGCTTTATTTCTGACCTTAATTGTCCAATATTACCTCCAATGAAATCAAATAATGCTAAAGCTTTTAAAACTTCTGGTGCTATTAATATTTCTTGTTGTAAATTTATTGCTTCAAAACGGAAAAATTGTTCTATAAGTTCTATTTTTTCCGCTATAGGTTTATCTTTATATCTTGGTAAAATTATATTTACTGGAACACGTCTAATAAATGTATTTAATAATGTCGTAGATGGATCTTCTGTAGTTGCTGCTATTATTAAAACATTACTTTTTCTTTTACTTCCATCTCCTAATCTATTATATTCACCTTTGTCCATAAGATAAAATAACATTTCTTGTCCATCTGGTGGTAATCTATGTACTTCATCTAAAAATAAAATTCCTCCATTAGCTTTTTCTACTAATCCTATTTTATCTGTATCAGCACCAGTAAATGCACCTTTCACATGTCCGAACAACTGCGATAATAATAACTGAGGATTATTAAAATAATCTGCACAATTAAAGGTTACAAAAGGATAATCTTTATTTTCTTTATTATTCATCAACAATCCATATGCATGCATAGCTTGAGCAAATGTTGTTTTCCCTACTCCACTTTCTCCCAATAATAGTGTATGTAATCCTTTAGGCGGATATACAATTGCTGCTTTTGCCTGTCTAACTTGTGATAGTAAACTACTATTGTATCCTAATAACATTTCAAATGGATCATTTATAGATGTATTTAATATATATTCCCTTAATTTCAATTAAAGTATATATATTTTTTATTGGTACATTATATTTTTATTCATTTCATTTAATATTTCTTTATCTATAAATGTAACTGGTCTACTATTAATTTTTACTAATTTACCATTCTTACACAATAGATTTAATATACTACTAGCATTATTACGTAAAATACCATATTCATTTTGTATCTCTAATGCTGTTATACCTAAATTTTTACCATCTTTTAAACCCTTTATAAAAACCTCAACCTTACAATTGCGTTTTATAAAATCTAAAATATCATTTGCTTGACTCATCTTATACTCCTTATTTATTAGAATTTTTATAAAAAAGATAATATATACACTATTCATTTTATAATATATACACTAGCATAAAAATTATAATTTGTGTATATATTTTTTTTATCTTTATATATTATTAATATACATTTTTAATATACATTAAGTTGGCACAGAAATTGCATTATAAATATTACAAAAATATATTTTAAGGAGGTGCTTGTTATGTCTACTTCTATGTTACATGAAGATTTAATATTTTTAAATTATAAAACTACTAACTTTAAAAATTTGATCGAAGAATTATCTCATATTTTATATAAAAAAGGTTATGTAAAAGAAAGTTATACTTCTGCTATTTTAGAAAGAGAAAAACAATTTCCTACTGGATTAAAAACACCTGGTATTAATATTGCTATGCCTCATACGTATCCAGAACATGTAATAAAACCTGCTATTTTAGTAGCAACTCTAGAAAATCCTATTGATTTTCATGAAATGGGTAATAGTTCTAATACTGTTCCAGCAAAATTAATTTTTATGTTAGCAGTTACAGATCCTAAAGGACATTTAGAAATATTAAGTAAGTTAATGTCTATATTTTCTCAAGAAGATAAACTTATTGATCTATATAATTCTACTCAAGCCAAAGAAATTATAGACAAATTAAATAAAGTTTTAAATTAAAAGGAGTTTGATTATCATGAAAAGAATTTTTGTAGCTTGCGGTTCTGGTGTTGCAACAAGTCAAACAGTTGCTTCTAAAATTCAATCTATGTGTGAAGATGAAGGATTAGATGTTTCTGTTGAAGCTGTAGATATTAAATCTTTAGAAAGTATTATTGATCAGTGTGACATTTATGTTTCAATTGTTTCTGACAATGCTGATGAATGGGATGTTCCAACTATTAAAGGTATTCCATTCTTAACAGGTGTAGGTATGGACGAAGAATTTGAAAAATTAAAAGAATTAATTGAAGCATAAAAAAAAGCGGACTCTATGATATAAAACACCATAGAGTCCAAAAAAATATATATTGCACGACTATTATAACATAAAAATAATTCATTACAAAACTACAATCAAAGGAGGAAAACTGTATGTTTAATGATATATTAAATTATATTCTTGGCCTTGGAGCCGCTATATTTTTACCTATAATAATGATTATACTTGGTTTATGTGTAAAGATGAAATTAAAAAAAGCTATTATGGCAGGTCTTACATTAGGTATTGCTTTTACTGGTATGAATGTTGTTTTAGGCTTTATGTTTAGTAGTATTAGTCCTGCCGCTCAAGCGCTCGTAGAACGTACTGGATTAGAACTAACTGCTATTGATGTTGGTTGGTCCCCAATAGCTGCTATTGCTTGGGCATGGCCATTTGCTCTTTTTATGTTTCCTCTACAAATTGGTATTAACTTAGTTATGCTTGCTTTAAAATTAACAAATTGTTTAAATGTCGATTTATGGAATGTCTGGGGAAAAATATTAACTGCTACTTTAGTTGCTTATATTACTGGAAATATTGCCTTCGGTTTTATTGCTGGCGCAATTCAAATAATCTTAGAATTAATTAGTGGTGATTTAATTCAAAAAAGATGTTATGAAGCTACTAAAATTCCTGGTGTTACTTGTACTCATCCAATGTTTTTACAAGGTCCTATTTTATTTTTAATTAATCGCATTCTAGATTTTATTCCTGGTATCAATAAAGTTAACATTGATGCTAATGAATTAAAAAAACGTATTGGTATATTTGGTGAAAATAGTGTAATGGGATTCATTGTTGGTGGATTAATCGCATTTTTAGGTGGTTATGCTATTAAAGAAATTTTAATTACAGCAATGTCTGTTGCAACTGCAATGATTTTATTCCCAATGGTAGCAAAACTTTTCATGCAAGCACTTGCCCCTATTGCTGACGCTGCTGGTGCCTTTATGAAAAGTAAATTCAAAGGCCGTGATTTTTATGTTGGTTTAGATTGGCCATTTATGGCTGGCTGTTCTGAAGTCTGGGTTATTGCTATTGTATTAGTTCCTATTGAATTAATTCTTGCTGTTGTTTTAAGCCAATTAGGTTTAAATACATTAATTCCACTAGCTTCTATTATCAATGTTGTTTTAACACCACCAGCTATGATTATTGCTAGAAAAAATCTTGTTCGCATGTTTTTAATTTCTATTATTGCTACTCCATCTTATTTAATTGCTGCTACTCAGTTTGCACCACAAATTACAAAGATGGCTGCTGATACTAATACACTTCATGCCGAAGCAGGTCAATTCATATCTTGGATGCAAGTTGAAGCTCCTGAGTTTAGATGGTCTATCGTACATGCATTTAATGGCGATTTAACTGGTATTATTGGAATTATTATCTTTGCTATTTTATTTGCTTGGTATTTCCTAAGCATGAAAAAAAGCAATGCTCAAGATAGTGCTAAATAAATAAATTACTTAAAATATTAAATTTGAAAGGTTGTATAAATATGTTAGAAGAATTAAAAAAACAAGTTGTAAAATATGCTCTTCAAGCTGATAGAAGTGGTTTATGTAAACATAGATCTGGTAATTTTAGCGTTCGTGATCCTAAAACAGGATATGTATGTATTACTCCTACTGGAATGGATAGAGAAGAAATGACCTATCATGATGTTGTTGTTATAGATCTAGATGCTAATGTTATTGAAGCAGAAACTGCTCAACGTAGACCGACTAGTGAAAGTTTAATGCATTTGGAAGTATATAAACAACATCCTGATATCAATGCCGTAGCTCATACTCATTCAAAATATGCTACTGCTTTTGCTGTTCTAAAAAAACCTTTACCTGCCGTTGTTTATGAAATCTTATGTCTTGGTTGTAAAGAAGGAATTGTTCCTGTTGCTGATTTTGGTAGACCAGGAACACCAGAACTAGCTATTAACACTGTAAAAGCTTTAGAAAAATCAGATGTTGCTTTAATGCAAGCACATGGTGTAATCGCTATTGATAAAGATTTAAAAGAAGCTCTCTTAAAAGCTAGTTATGTAGAAGAATTAGCTGAAATTTATTATCATACTCTTGTTATTAACAATGGTAATGAACCTCCTTATGTATCAGATAGTGAACTTCAAAAATGGGAATATCCTAAAGAAATTAAACTATTGGATTCATTAACTAGAACATCTTCAAAATAAAACTATAATAAGGAGGATATATTATGAAAAAATTAATTAATAAACCAGAAGACTTTGCTCGTGAAACAATAGAAGGAATTGTCTTAGCTCATCCAGAATCCTTAAAAATGGTAAATAATAGTTGGCACTGTTTAATTCGTGCAGACGAAAAAAAAGAAGGAAAAGTAGCCATTGCTACTGGTGGTGGTTCTGGTCATCTCCCAGTATTTTTAGGATATGTTGGTTATGGTCTTGCTGACGGAGTAACTGTTGGTAATGTATTTGCTTCTCCAAGCGCAGAAGCTATGCATGAAGTTGATAAAGCTATTAATTCTGGTGCTGGTGTATTACATTTATATGGTCGCTATGGTGGCGATATTATGAATTTTGGTATGGCTTCTGATTTAGATGAAATGGAAGACATTCCTGTAAAAGAAGTATTAGTAACCGATGATATTGCTTCTGCACCTAAGGGTAGTGAAAATAAACGTCGTGGAGTTGCAGGTTTAGTATTTGCCTATAAATGTGCTGGTGCAGCTGCCGAAAAAATGTATAACTTAGACGAAGTTGCTCGTATAGCTCAAAAAACTGTTGATAATACAAGAACAATGGGCGTTGCTCTTACACCTTGTATTGTTCCAGAAGCTGGTAAAGCTACTTTCAGTATTGCTGAAGATGAAATGGAAATCGGTATGGGTATACATGGGGAACCAGGTATTCATCGTACTAAATTAATGAAAATTGATGATGTTGTTAGTAATATTATGGAAAAAATCCTTGAAGATCTACCATTTGAAGATGGTTGTGAAGTTGCTGTTTTAGTAAATGGTCTAGGTGGTACACCAAAAGAAGAATTATATCTTGCTTATCGTAAACTTTATCAAATCTTATCTGACAAAAATATTTCTATACATCGTAAATATATTGGTGAATATGCTACTTCTCTTGAAATGGCAGGAATGTCTATATCTTTATTAAAATTAGATGATGAATTAAAAGAAATGATTGATGCTCCTTGCTATTCTCCATTTTTTGAACAAAATCATTAATAAAGGAGGATTTTCTTATGGAAACTATTAATAAACTCAAATTAAAGGAAATTCTTGGTAATATTTTGGAGTCTATGCAAGATGCTAAAGATGAATTAATTGCTCTTGATGGTGCTATGGGCGATGGAGATTTAGGTCTTACTATGTGCAAAGGATTTGAAGCAATTTATCAAGAAATTGATATACTAGAAGAAACTGATATGGGGAAATTAATGATGAAATTAGGAATGAAAATGAATTCTGTAGTTCCTTCCACAATGGGAACATTAATTTCTACTTGTTTCGTAAAATCTGCACCAAAAGCCAAAGGCAAATCTGAATTAAATCTAACAGATTTAGTAGAAATGGGCAAAGCTGCTGTTGATGGTGTTATGCAACGTGGTGGTAGTAAAATTGGTGATAAAACTATGCTAGATGCTTTAGCTCCAGCAATTAATGCCTTAGAACAATCATTATCTGAAAATAAAACATTAGCTGAAGCTCAACAAGCTGCATATCAAGCATCAATAGAAGGTGTAGAAAAAAGCAAAAACTTTAAAATCTGTTCATGGTAGAGCTGCTTATTATAATGAACAATCTATAGGCAAGCAAGATCCTGGAGCTACTGCTGTTATGTATATTTTCCGTGGTATTGCTAAATCATTTTAAAACCTTTTCTTCTAAAAAAAGTCTAGAAATAACTTATATAAGTTATTTCTAGACTTTCTTATTTTTCTTATTATAAAGAAATCACTTCTGCTAAATGTCTTAAATCTTCTGGGTATTCTTTTTTATTAGTGATTGCATCACGTAAATCAATGCAAACAATATTTCCACGTTGCATACCAAAAACAATATTATGAAGTCCAGAAACAGCTGCAAGTGTTGCTTGTTCACCTAATACACTTGCAAATACACGGTCATTAGCTGTTGGTGAACCACCACGTTGAACTAAACCTAAAACAGTCAAACGTGTGGAAATTCCTGTTCTAGCTTCTAATTCTTTTACTAACTCTTGCATATTGCCAGTACCTTCAGAAGCTAAAATTACTAAATAAGATTTACCACCATCATGTAATTTTTGTACTTTATTGATGATTTTTTCCTTATCAAATTCTTCTTCTGGTACTATAACCATATTTCCGCCACCAGCAACGGCTGAATATGTAGCAAGCCAACCACATTTATTGCCCATTACTTCAATAATAAATGTACGACGATGTGCTTTTGCAGTATCACGAATTTCGTTGATTGCCTGTAAAATAGTATTTACAGCTGTATCTGTACCAATAGCATAATCTGTTCCCCAGATATCATTTTCAATAGTAGCTGGAATACCAATTACAGAAAATCCTGTTTCACGTTCAAATTCTTCTGCTCCACGTAAGCTACCATCACCACCGATAACAATCAAAGCATCAATATTATGTTTTTTTAGATTTTCATAAGCTAATTGACGACCTTCTTTTGTGCGGAAACGCTTACAAAAACTTGTACCTAAGAAAGTACCGCCACGCTGAATAATATCGGCTACAGATATAGAAGTTAATTCTTCCATATTATCATCAACTAAGCCTCTATATCCATCATAAACGCCCCATATACGCACGTTATTATTAATCGCAGTTCTCACTACAGCTCTAATAGCCGCATTCATTCCTGGTGCATCTGTACCACTTGTCAATACAGCAATATTTTCTACTGACATAAAAAAACCTCCTCAAAATTTAAAAGCATTTATATATTTTATTCGCTAAATAATAACTAATATCCTTGTAAAAATCCCTAAAAAAACAAAATCTCCAAATATTATTGCTTGGCTTGACAACTCATACTTTAAAATGATAAATTTTAGTTAACAATCTGTGTAACTGACGGAAGTGGAATTAACCACATGAAGCACAGATTTATACAGCCGACCGTCTGGGCAACAAAATCTAATAGTATTATATTTATTTTACAGGAGGAATATCGTAAATGAATTCTATGGAATTAAAATACGGATGTAACCCTAATCAAAAACCTGCTCGCGTTTTTATGAAAGATGGACAAGATTTACCATTCACAGTTTTAAATGGACGTCCAGGTTATATTAATCTTTTAGATGCCTTTAACAGTTGGCAATTAGTTCGTGAATTAAGAGAAGCTACAGGTCTTCCAGCTGCTGCATCTTTTAAACATGTAAGCCCTGCTGGTGCAGCTGTTGCTGTTCCTTTATCTGAAACATTGAAAAAAATGTATTTCGTTGAAGGTATCGAACTCACACCTATGGCTACAGCATATATTCGCGCTCGTGGTGCTGACCGCATGTCTTCTTATGGAGATTTTGCTGCACTTTCCGATGAATGTGATGCTGCTACAGCTCGTTTCTTAGCTCGTGAAGTATCCGATGGCGTTATTGCTCCATCTTACAGCGCTGAAGCTTTAGAAATTTTAAAAACAAAACGTAAAGGTAACTATCTTGTAATTCAGATGAACCCTGATTACAAAGCACCTGAACTTGAAACAAAAGAAGTTTTTGGCGTTACTTTTGAACAAAAACGCAATGATATTAAAATCACTGAAGAATTATTCAATAACATTCCTACAAAAAATAAAATATCACAGATGAAGCAAAACGTGATTTACTTATCGCTTTAATCACATTAAAATACACTCAATCCAATTCCGTATGCTATGCTAAAGATGGACAGGCTATCGGTATCGGTGCTGGTCAGCAATCCCGTGTACATTGTACTCGTCTTGCTGGTAATAAAGCAGATATCTGGCATTTACGTCAAGCACCTCAAGTATTAAACTTACCATTCAAACCAGATGTTCGCCGTCCAGACCGCGATAATGCAATTGATGTATATATCTCTGATGAATATATGGATTTACTCGGTGGCGACGATTGGAAACGCGTATTCACTGAAAAACCACCAGTATTCACTAAAGAAGAAAAAGATGCTTGGCTCGCTCAAGTAAAAGGCGTAGCTCTTGGCTCTGATGCATTCTTCCCATTCGGCGATAACATTGAACGTGCTCATAAATCCGGCGTAGAATTTGTCGCTCAAAGCGGTGGTTCTATCCGTGATGATAATGTTATTGAAACTTGTGATAAATACAATATGGCAATGGCATTCGTTGGAATTCGTTTATTCCATCATTAATAAAAATAAAAATGCACTAACTTTATAGTTAGTGCATTTTTTTTATCTAATTTATTTAGGTATAGTAAACCAACATTTTGTACCTTTATCAATCTCACCTTCTAGCCAAATTTTTCCACCGTGTCTTTGAATTATACGCTTACAAATAGCTAATCCAATACCATTTCCGGGAAATTCTCTTGATGAATGCAACCTTTCAAATACTCTAAACAATTTACTTGCATTCCGCATATCAAAACCTACACCATTATCTTTACAGCAAAATACATACACATTATTTTTTTCTTCACATATAAATTCTATTATTGCTTTTTTCCTAACAGACGTGTATTTTATAGCATTAGATATTATATTTTGTAAAATTGTTTGATTAATATTTTATCTCCTGAAATTATAGGCAAATAACCAACATTAAATACTATATTTCTATCTGATGTAATATCTATCATTTCCGAAAATATTTTTTTACAATATTCTTGCATATCTATATCTGTTTTTTTTATTTTCAGATTTACCAGCTCGAGAAAAGTCCAATAAATATTTAATCATTTCAATTAACTCTAATGATTTTTTATCTACGACTTGTAATAAATCATTGCCATCATCATTCAAATGACTTTTATAATCTTCCTGAAAAATATTTATTAACTGATGTATTGATAATAACGGAGCTTTTAAATCATGTGCTATTATATCGCAAAAAGAATCTAATTCATTATATGCTTTCATTAACTCTTTTTGTTGCTTATATAATTTTATTTGAGTATTTACACGTGCTAATAATTCTTTAGCACTAAAAGGCTTTGTAACATAATCACAAGCACCGATATTAAAAGCTTTTTGAATACTTTTCTCATCATTGCTAGCTGTTAAGAATATAATAGGAATATCCATATAATCTTTATTTTTTTTAACTTCTCACAAAAAGTAAATCCATCTATATCCGGTAAATTCACATCCAATAGTATAATAGTTGGCTTATCTTTTTTTATTAAATCCATTGCAATTTTGGCATTTATTGCCACTTTAAGTTGATAATCAACTTTCTTTAAAATATTAGCTGCAATTTCTATACTTTCTGGAGAATCATCTATCATCATTACTTGAGCATTATAAAAATTTGATTTCATGATTTTACCTCAACTAATTATTTTTTCTATTTTATGATATAATATAGCTATTATTCAGGACAAAAGTATAAATTATAAGCACAGTGGCTTTTAGATGATAATTACATCACCACTGTGCTTTTTTTTGAGGAGTTTTTTTATGAATGACAAATATATTTTATCTCAAAAATCTTTAAATCAATTAATGATAGGAATTTTTATAATCATCACTTTAATGTTAATAACTAGTATCTATGTTATGAATATTAATATTAATGCTGAACAAAATGCTGAACAACATCGCATAATATTTAAAAATCTAGGTATTACCCTAGCAAATACATCAGATTATTTAACTGATGAAGCACGAAAATATGCTACTACACAAAATGATATTCATATGGAAAATTATTGGCGAGAAATTAAATATACAAAAACACGTGATAATGTTATTAATGAACTTGAGTCTCAACCATCTACTCTTAAAGAACAACAATTATTAGCTAATGCTAAACAATGCTCTGATAATTTAGTGGAAACTGAAAAATTATCCATGCGTTTAATCCAAGAATATAAAGGAGTTCCTGTATCAGAAATGCCTGAACCAATTGCAATGGTAAAATTAAGTCCTGAAGATACTCAATTGTCTCGTGAAGAAAAATTAAAAAAATGCTATATATATATTATTTGATGAACATTATGATAAAAGTAAATATAATATTATGCAACCTATAGCAGATTTTCAAGAACAAATGAATACTCGTTTAGATAAAGAACTATACCATGCTCAACATAATTTACAAAATGCTTTCATTCTTCAAGTTTCTATAGCAATAGTCATAATTGCTTCTATATATGGATTAATATATTTACAGGCTACTACATTAACTAAACCTATAAAACATTATATCAATAGTCTACAAGATAAATCTTTAAAAAGAAAAATCTATATTAAGCCAGAGGGTACTCTTGAATTACATCTACTAGCTACAGCTTTTAACAGCCTATACGATACATTTATTCATGAATTAGAAAGAAGAAAACAAGCTGAATATAATATAAAAAAAGCTAAAGAAGCAGCTGAAAAAGCCAACAATATAAAGTCTCAATTTTTAGCTAATAATGAGTCATGAAATACGAACTCCACTAAACACCATTTTAGGTTATCATTATTTATTGCAAAATAATGTGTCTCAAGATTTAATCTTAGAACAAAAATATATTCATAATATTGGCTTAGCTTCTCAAAATCTTTTAGAATTAGTTAATAGTATTTTAGATTTTTCTAAGATTGAAGCTGGTCATATGACTTTAGAACATATTTCATTTGACTTTCATAAATTAATATCTGATATTTGTATGATGATAAAAATACAATGTGATAATAAACATCTTGAATTTCATAAAAAAATATCTCCTAATATTCCTAAATATATTTTAGGAGATCCTCTAAGACTAAAACAAATTTTATTAAATCTCTTAACTAATGCCATAAAATTTACTTCAAAGGGTTATGTTTGTTTGCTCATCCAAGAGGAATATCATAATAATATTAAATATATAAAATTTGCTGTACAAGATACTGGCATTGGTATTGATAAAACAACCCAAGCTAAATTATTCAAAGCTTTTACTCAAGCTGATGCATCTACATCTCGTCAATATGGCGGTACAGGACTAGGTTTAGCTATCAGTCAAAGATTAGTCAATTTAATGGGTGGAAATATTAATATAAATACTGAAGTCTCTAAAGGATCTTGTTTTTATTTTTCTTTAAAAGAAGAAATATCCCCTCAGATAAATTTAAAAGAAAAAAATTTACATCCTATAAATTTCTTAAAATCTACAAAATTTAATAATCAAAGTATCTTAATTGTTGAAGATAGTGCTATTAATAGGGAAATGAGTAAAACTATTTTAGATAAAATGTCACTTATTGTCTATACTGCTAGCAATGGTAAAGAAGCTATTGCTTTTGCTAAAACTCAAAATTTCTCTTTAATATTATTAGATATTCGAATGCCTTTAATGGATGGATATGAAACGGCAAGACAATTGCGTCAAATACCTGATTATGAAAATATCCCTATAATTGCTCTATCAGCTGATGTAACAAAAGAAACAAAAATTAAGATTAAACAATTTAATATAAATGATTTTCTAGAAAAACCATTAAATATACCAAAATTAATAACTCTTTTAAATAAATATTTAAATAATAAAACAGATAAAGCACCAATTATAAATAATTTTATTATATCTAATATTAATAAATCAAAATCTATCCTTAATGTTGAGCAAGCACTATCTCGTATAAATAATGACTACTCTTTATATCTAAAAATTATACAACTGTTTATTCAACATCATAAAAAAGATATTGATATTTTATCTAATATCTTAAAAGAAAAATCTTACCATCAGAAACTCTACCATATTGTTCACACATTAAAAGGAGATTCTGCCAATATAGGTGCCTCTGATTTATATCTTGCTTCTATAGATTTATTAAATATATTATCTATAAATAATAATACTAAAACAATTAATTATAAATTAACTGATTATATTATACTTTTAAGAAAATGTTTATATGAATGTAATAATTATTTAATAAAAAATCAACCAAGTATATCTAATCAAAGTCAAACTAATAATTCACTAAAAGATATAGACTACTTAAAAGAATTATATATACTAATAAATAATGGAGATTTTGATTCTAAACAGTATTTTATAGATAATCAACAAAAATTAACACACCTACTAAATGCAGAAGAATATAGTATCATTCAAGAATCATTAATGCTCTATGATTTCTCTAAAGCTATTGAAATTTTAAAAAATAAAATAGGTGGTGATTCTCATGTATAACGTTTTAATAGTTGATGATGATTTTGCCCTACGTTATATTTTAAAACGATTTCACTGGAAAGATTATAATTTTAATATAATTGCTGAAGCTTCTGATGGCAAAGAAGCTTTAGAAATTATTAATAAACTCAATATAGATTTAGTCATTACTGATATACGCATGCCTGGTATGGATGGTATAGAATTAATAAGCCAAATTAACAAACAATATTCTAATATTGGCATTATACTTTTAAGTACCTATAATGACTTTGAATATGCTCAACAAGGCATTCGCCATGGAATATTGGACTATCTAACAAAACCAGTAAATTCAGATGAATTAATCAAAGCTTTGAATAGAGCTACTGATTTTCTTCAAAATTATACTCCTAAAAAGGAAAAAGTACTCTCTTTAAGTGATAGCCTTCCTGAATATTTTTATGAAGGAAATAAACCTGATAATCTCATTGTAGATATTTGCAATCTAGTTTTAACAAATATTTGCAATATAAATTTAGAATTGGTGTCTAATGAACTACAGCTTAGCAAAGATTATATTTGTCGTGTTTTCAAAAAAAATGACGAATATGAGCTTCTTAAAATATGTAACTCGTGTAAAAATGGAATACGCTAAACAGCTTATTATTGATAATAAATATAAAACTTATGAGATTAGTTCACTCCTTGGATACAAAACGACTGATTATTTTACTAAACTATTTAAAAATTATACAGGATTTACACCTTCTGAGTATCGTTCTTCTAAAATTAAGTAAAAAATCCAATTTTATTGGGTAAAAAAACGATTTTGTTTGGTTTTCATATTACTGATTTAATATTAAAATATGAGTATACAAAAACAAACACAAATAGCAAAGAAGCTATAATAAAAGATATCTTATCATGCGATAAGCATCTTTTATCATAGCTTCTTATTTTTTTAGGAGGGATACTAGATGCATTATTTTAGACTTTCAAAATTAAAAAAATCTATAACAATTGCACTTTCCAGTATATTCATAGCCTCAACTATGTTAACTGGCTGTGGAGGAGAGACCGCTAATAATTCTGCTTCATCATCTGATGGAGACACAATTAAAGTAGGTATTCTTCACTCTATGAGTGGAACAATGGCTATTAGTGAAGTTTCTGTAAAAGATGCAGAATTAATGGCAATCGAAGAGATAAACGCTAAAGGCGGGGTATTAGGGAAAAAAATTGAGCCTGTTGTAGAAGATGGTGCTTCTGACCCTGCTGTATTTGCTGAAAAAGCAAAAAAATTAATTCAACAAGATAAAGTAGCTACTGTATTTGGTTGCTGGACATCTGCTAGTCGTAAGGCTGTATTACCTGTATTTGAAAGCCTTCATGGATTATTATGGTACCCAGTTCAATATGAAGGAATGGAATCATCTCCTAACATTTTCTATACTGGTGCTGCACCAAATCAGCAAATAGTACCTGCTGTTGAATGGTTACTTCAAAATAAAGGTAAAAAAGTATTCTTAATCGGTTCCGATTATGTATTCCCTCGCACAGCTAATAAAATCATAAAAGCTGAACTTGAAGCTAAAGGTGGCGAATTAGTAGGGGAAGAATACACTCCTATGGGTCATACAGATTACAGTACTATTATCAATAAAATCAAAGAAACAAAACCAGATATTGTCTTCAATACATTAAATGGTGATAGTAATGTAGCTTTCTTTAAACAACTTAAAGATGCTGGTATATCCTCTAAAGACCTAACAACTTGCTCTGTAAGCGTAGCTGAAGAAGAAGTTCGTGGTATTGGTGCTGATAATATGGCAGGTCATCTTGTTTCTTGGAACTATTATCAGACAACAGACACTCCAGAAAATGCTCTTTTTGTAAAAAATTATAAAGCAAAATATGGAGAAGATCGTGTAACAGATGACCCTATTGAAGCTGGTTACAATGCAGTTTATTTATGGGCTGCTGCTGTAGAAAAAAGCTGGAACTACTGATGTAGAAAAAAGTAAAAGAAGCAGCTAAAGACCTTGAATTCAAAGCACCTGAAGGTACTGTAAAAATTTCAGGCGAAAATCAGCATTTATGGAAAACTGTTCGCATTGGGGAAGTACAACCAGATGGTAACATAAAAGAAATTTGGAGTACTCCTTCACCTGTTGAACCAGACCCATACTTAAAATCTTATTCTTGGGCACAGGGATTAAATAATTAATGAATTTTATAAGAAATCAGGAGAGACCTTCTCCTGATTTCATTTAATTTAGGTGGTGAAAAATATGGAAACATATATTTTACAAATATTTAATGGTATAAGCGTAAGTTCCATATTTATATTAGCTGCATTAGGTTTAGCTATTACTTTTGGTTTAATGAAAATCATAAATATGGCACATGGTGAATTCATCATGATCGGAGCATATACAACATATTTAATTCAGAATCTCTTTTCTGATTATCTTCCAGAATCTGTTTTTGATGTTTATTATTTTGTTGCTATTCCATGTTCATTTCTCGTAGCTGGTATAATAGGTTATTTGCTTGAACGCACTGTCATTTGTCATTTATATGGCAGGTCTTTGGATAGTATTTTAGCAACTTGGGGCGTTAGCCTCTTTTTACAACAACTTGCTCGTAGTATATTTGGTGCTCCTAATGTTGATGTTAAAGCTCCTAATATATTAAATGGCAGTTTGGTTTTATTTAATATGCAATTTCCATATAAACGTTTATTCATAATTGCTTTAGTTATCTTTGCTATTGCATGTATTTATGTATTGTTATTTAAAACACATTATGGTAGAAAAATTCGTGCAGTAATGCAAAATCGCACGATGGCAGCCAGTCTTGGTATAAATACTCGCTGTATTGATGCTTATACTTTTGCCTTTGGCTCTGGTATAGCAGGTATTGCAGGCACTGCATTAAGTTTATTGGGCTCTATTGGTCCTACTTTAGGAACTAATTACATTGTAGATACCTTCATGGTCGTAGTTCTCGGTGGTGTTGGAACTTTAATTGGAACTATTTCTGGTGGTTTTATTATCGGTATGAGTAATATTACTTTTGAATTCTTTACTGATGCTTCATTAGGTAAAGTAATTGTATTTACTTTGGTTATCTTATTCTTACAATGGAGACCAAAAGGTTTGTTTTCTATTAAGAGTCGCGCATTAGATGAGGATTGAGGAGATATTTATGAAAAAAATATTAAATTCACCTTATAACTTAGTATTCTTGGCAATTATAGTTCTTCTTTTAATCGCTCCATTATTTTTATCTGACTTTAGAGTTAATCTTTTAGGTAAATTTATAGCTTTTGCTATTCTTGCTGTGGGAATTGACCTTATATGGGGTTATACCGGTATATTGAGTTTAGGTCATGGTGTATTCTTTGGTTTAGGTGCTTACGCTATGGGAATGTATCTAAAAATGGAAGCCTCCGGCGGACACATTCCTGATTTTATGAGTTGGAGCGGTATTGAACAACTTCCTACTATTTGGCTTCCATTTACAAGTCCAGTATCTTTGATTTTTATAGTTTTATTGCCTGGAGTTTTAGCCTTTGTTTTAGGCTGGTTAACATTTAGAAACCGTATTCGTGGCGTATATTTTTCTATATTATCTCAAGCATTATCCATTATTTTTGTCGTTTTATTCATCGGACAACAAGCATACACTGGTGGTACGAATGGTATAACTAATTTCACTACAATATTTGGTTATCCTTTGATTTTAGATGAAACAAAATTAGCATTATATTACATTTCAATTGTATTGTTAGGCTTAGTTTATATTTATTGCCGTTTTATTGTTACACATCGTATTGGACGTATATTGCTCGCTATCAAAGATGGTGAAAATCGCGTACGTTTTTCTGGATATAATCCTACAAAATACAAAATTTTTGTTTATGTATCTTCTGCTGTTATAGCAGGTATCGCTGGTGCTATTTTCGTTCCTCAAGTAGGTATTATTTCTCCTGCTGAAATGGGTATTGTTCCATCTATTGAGATGGTAATATGGGTAGCTATTGGCGGAAGAGGTACTTTAATTGGTGCTATTATTGGTGCAATTTTCGTAAACGCTTTGAAAAGTGGTATTAGCGAAACATTCCCTGAAATTTGGTCCTATTTTATCGGTTTAGCTTTTATCATCTTTGTATTGTATATGCCTTCCGGAATAATTGGCGTAATAAAAAAATATGTTAACAAATTGTCTTTAAATGAAAAAACGAAAAATGTAGTTACGGCTTTGTCTCGTCATACAATTCAGTGAGGTGTCTTATATGACAAAAACAATCTTAGATATTCAAAATCTTTCTATTTCTTTTGATGGTTTTAAAGCTTTAAATAATGTTTCTACAAAAGTTGAAGAAGGCAGTATTCATTTTTTTATCGGCCCTAATGGAGCTGGTAAAACGACACTTTTAGATACTATATGTGGATTTACAAAACCAACTTCTGGAAAAATTATCTACAATGAAAAATATGATGTAACAAAATATAAAGAATATGAATTAGTAAATATCGGTATTGGAAGAAAATTCCAGGTGCCTTCTGTATTTAAAAGTCTTACGGTATATGAAAATATGGAACTTGCCATCAAAAAAAATCGTAATATATTAGCTTCTTTATTCGAAAAAGTTACTAAACAAGAAAATCAAAAAATAGATGAAATCTTAACATTGATAGATTTAAAAGAACAACGAGATATGATAGCTTCTGATTTATCTCATGGACAAAAGCAATGGCTTGAAATAGGAATGCTCCTTGCTCAGGATTTAAAATTAATTCTCTTAGATGAACCAGTAGCTGGGATGGGTAGACGTGAAACAACAAAAACAGGCGAACTTTTAAAAAAGATTTCTAAACATTGCACAATTATTGTTGTAGAACACGATATGCAGTTTGTTAGAGATTATGCTACTAAAGTAACTGTATTACATGAAGGAGCAATTCTTGATGAAGGCAACGTCCTTGATGTTCAAAACAATCCTAAAGTCATCAGTGTATATCTTGGCCGAGGCGGTGAAAATTGTGCTTAATATAAAAAATTTAAATGCTTATTATGGTGAAAGTATCATTCTCAAAGATATCAATTTATCTGTACCCGATAAACAGATTGTATGTTTGATTGGCAGAAATGGTGTAGGTAAAACTACTCTTTTAAAAAGTATTATGGGGCTGGTTTCTACACCAACTGGCAGTATCCAGCTTGATAATAATGAAATAATTAAGAAACCTACGTATTATCGAGCTCAAATGGGTATAGGATATGTACCACAAGGCAGAGATATTTTTCCGCAAATGACTGTACAGGAAAATTTAGAATTAGGTTTAGAAATGAATAAGAATTCAAATACTATAGACCCGATGATATATGACCTTTTTCCTGTGTTAAAGAAAATGAGTTCTAGACGTGGTGATGACTTGAGCGGTGGTCAACAGCAGCAATTAGCCATTGCTAGGGCATTGGCTGGAAAGCCTAAAATTCTCGTTCTCGATGAACCTACAGAAGGTATTCAGCCATCTATCATACAGGAAATTGGTCATGTAATTAAAGTATTAAAAGACATGGGCTATACAATTTTTATAGTCGAACAGTATTTGGAATTTGTCTTAGATATAGCTGATTATTTCTATGTTATGGAAAAGGGCGAAATTGTTGATAAAGGTTGCACTTCAGAGATGGATGTAAATGATATAAAAAGAAAACTTTCTGTTTAAGAATGTGAGAGAGGAGGTTTTATTTTGCATTTAAATAATAAAGATCTTGATAAATTAATTTTGCATTATGTTGGTGAATTAGCTAAACAACGCCATAAAAGAGGATTACTGTTAAATTACACGGAAGCTGTCGCTTATATTTCTAGTGAAATGATGGAAATGGCTAGAGATGGTCGCAGCGTAACTGAGATTATGAATTTAGGTACGAAGATATTAACGAAAAAAGATGTTATGGACGGAGTTAGTAGTATGGTTCATGAAGTGCAAGTAGAAGCTACTTGCTTGGATGGTACTAAATTGATAACGGTTCACAATCCTATTCAATAAGAAGGAGAATTTTTATGGTTCCTGGCGAAATAATCACTAATAAAAATTTCATTGAATTAAATAAAGGAAAAGAAACTAAACAATTAAAAGTATCAAATCTTGGTGATAGACCTATTCAAGTAGGCTCTCATTTCCAATTTTTTTTGAAGTTAATAAATTCTTATCTTTCAATCGACAAGAAAGCTATGGCATGCATTTAGATATACCATCTGGAACATCTATTAGATTTGAACCGGGTGAAGAAAAAACTGTACAACTTGTTGCTTTTGGTGGTAGAAAACGTATATATGGATTAAACAATTTAACTTGTGCTCAAATAAATGAAAATACGCTTTCTAAATCATTATTTAATGCAAAAATCAAAAAAATTTATTACAGGAGATAATATTCATGAGTTATAAAATAGATGCTTCTGATTATGCAATGATGTTTGGTCCTACAAAAGGTGATAAAGTTCGTTTGGCAGATACGGATTTATTTATTCAAATAGAAAAAGATTTCACGACTTATGGTGATGAAGCAAAATTCGGTGGAGGTAAAACACTCCGTGATGGAATGGGACAATCTGCTACGACAAAAAGTTCTGATGGAGACCTTGATTTAGTAATAACTAATGCCATCATCATTGATGCTGTAACAGGTATTGTAAAAGCAGATATCGGTATAAAAAATGGAAAAATAGTCGCTATCGGAAAAGCGGGCAATCCTGATACTATGGATAATGTTACACCATGTATGACAGTTGGCGCTTCTACAGAAGCTTTAGCTGGAGAAGGTCTTATCGTAACTGCTGGAGGAATTGATACACATATTCATTTTATCAGTCCACAACAGATAGAAACGGCACTATATAGTGGAATTACCACTATGATTGGTGGTGGAACAGGTCCTGCTGATGGTACAAATGCAACTACTTGCACACCGGGCCCTTGGAATATTGAGCAAATGATAAAAGCTGCTGAAGAATATCCTATGAACCTCGGATTTTTAGGAAAAGGTAATTGCTCTACGACTCCTCCATTAATCGAACAGGTAGAAGCTGGAGCTATGGGACTAAAAATACATGAAGACTGGGGAGCTACTCCAGCAGTAATAAATACTTGTCTGAAAGTTTCAGATATGTATGACGTACAGACAGCTATTCATACTGATACTTTAAATGAAGCTGGTTGTGTTGAAGATACTTTAAATGCAATAAACGGTAGAACTATTCACACTTATCATACTGAAGGGGCTGGCGGTGGACATGCTCCAGATATCATAAAGGCAGCTAGTTATTTAAATGTATTACCATCTTCCACTAATCCTACTATGCCATTTACTATGAATACGATTGATGAACATTTGGATATGTTGATGGTATGTCATCATTTAGATAGCAGAATTCCAGAAGATGTTGCTTTCGCTGATTCTCGAATTCGTCCTGAAACTATAGCGGCTGAAGATGTTCTTCATGATATGGGAATATTCAGTATGATGAGCTCAGATTCTCAAGCTATGGGACGAGTTGGCGAAGTCATTGTCAGAACATGGCAGACGGCGGATAAAATGAAAAAAGAACGTGGTGCTCTTCCAGAAGATGAAAAAAATGACAATGATAATTTTAGAGTAAAACGTTATATCGCTAAATATACAATTAATCCAGCTATAATGCAGGGAATTTCTGATTATGTAGGTTCTATTCAAAAAGGCAAATACGCTGATTTAGTTTTATGGAACCCAGCATTTTTTGGTGTAAGACCAGAATTGATTATCAAAGGCGGTATGATAATCGCTAGTAAAATGGGTGATGCCAATGCTTCTATACCGACTCCACAGCCAGTATTGTATCGACCAATGTTTGGAGCTCATGGCAAAGCTAAATATTCTACTTGTATCACTTTTACATCTAAAGTAGCATATGAAAATAATATTAAAGAAAAATTAAATCTACAAAAAATTTGTTTTACCTGTATCTAATTGTAGAAATATCACAAAAAAATGATATGGTATACAATGATGCTACGCCTGTCATTGATGTAAATCCTGAAACGTATGTCACTTTTGTTGATGGTGTAAAAATTACGTCTAAACCTGCTAAAAAAATTACCTTTAACTCAGCTATATAATTTATTTTAATTAAAAAGGACGTTTTTTATGATTATTGAACATATTATAGGTAATATTTCTGATAAAAACATTGATAAATATAATATTGATTATGTAAATATTGAATGGTACGAATGTCAAAAGAAAATCCATCGTTTGACAAGTTCTAAGGGAAGAGATGTAGCTATTAGTCTTGATAAAGAAACGCAAACAAGAGGATTAGATGATGGAGATATTCTCTATATCGATAATGATAATACTGCCATCATCGTTGATATCTTGCCTGCTAAAGCTATTATCGTTAAGCCTAAAGATGTACAAGAAGCCATTCATTGTGCTTATGAGATAGGAAATCGCCATACTCCTTTTTTCTATGCTGATGATACAAAGAAAACTTTTGCTATACCGTATGATATACCTTTTGAAACGCTGTTAAATAAAATGCATGTAACATATGCTGTACAAGATATAAAGTTTTTAACTAAATATCGCATTTCTCAAAATGTTACTCAAGGACATAGTCATACGCATACTCATTCATAAAAAATCATTTCTTTAAAATTGCAAAATTTGAAATGAGGTTATTATGCACAATAATTTTTTCTTTTACAATTAAACGATTCTTTATTTCCAATTGGAGCATATGCTCACTCTTTTGGATTGGAAACTTATGTACAAAAAAATCTTGTATATGATAAAAAACTGCACAAGAATGGATTGAACAATTCATAAAAATATCATTGTTGTATAGCAGCCTTTTGCCGATAAAATTGGCTTATAATGCCGCTAAAAATAATGATATAGATAAACTACATCAATTAGAAGAAAAAATGTTTGCTGCTAAATCAGCATTTGAATTGCGTATAGCGACAGAAAAATTAGGCTTAATATTTACTAAAACTGTTAAAGCTATAAATCCTAATTTTGATTCAACTTTATTTAACAAATATATTACTACTTCAACTAAAATATCTTATCCAATTGCTTATGGAGTTATTACGGCTTGTAGTGATATAGAGCTTGATATGGCTCTTGCAAATTTTCTTTATGCTCAAACTTCAAGTTTAGTCACAACTTGTGTAAAAATTATCCCTTTATCTCAAACAGATGGTCAAAAGATTTTATTTTCCTGTCATCAATTGTTTGACACTGTCTTAAAACAGTTATCTACATTAGATGAAACTTCATTTTGTCTATCGACTCCAGGATTAGATATTTGTTCTATGCAACATGAAACTTTATACTCTAGACTTTATATGTCTTAAATATCATTAAAAGGAGACTTTTTTATGAGTTACGTACGAATTGGTATTGCAGGTCCTGTAGGTTCTGGAAAAACAGCACTCATTGAAGCATTAACACGTAAAATGGCAAAAGATTATAAGATTTGCGTAGTTACTAATGATATATATACGAAAGAAGACGCTCAATTTCTTATAAAAAATTCAGTAATGCCACCTGATAAAGTCGTTGGTGTTGAAACAGGAGGTTGTCCTCATACTGCCATTCGTGAAGATGCTTCTATGAACCTTGAAGCTATCGATGACCTTATCACTAAATTTCCTGATACAGAAATTGTCTTTATTGAAAGTGGTGGAGATAACCTATCTGCTACTTTTAGCCCAGAATTAGCTGATGCCACTATTTTTGTAATTGATGTTTCGGGAGGAGATAAAATTCCTCGCAAAGGTGGCCCAGGTATAACGCGTTCTGATTTGCTGGTCATCAATAAAATCGATTTAGCTCCTTATGTTGGTGCTAGCTTAGAAGTCATGAATAGAGATGCGAAAAAAATGCGCAATAATAGACCGTTTATCTTTACTAATATTCGCCAGCAAGAAGGTGTAGATGAAATCATCAATTGGATAAAAACTTCTGTATTACTAGAAAATATTCAATGAGGTTTTCTCTATGTACAATCAATACAACCATATATCAGAATTGAATTTAACTGTGAGTTCACGTGATGAGCAAACTATAATAGAAGATGTGTATTTTACAGCACCTTTAAAGATAACGAAACCTTTTTTCAAAAATAATTGGTTGTTGATTATGCTCATAAGTGCGTCCGCAGGATTGATGTCTGGTGATGCCCAATTATTAAATTTGCATATAAAAAAAGATAGCCAAGCTGAATTGACTAGCCAATCTTATGAAAAAATTCATTATATGAATGAAGGTTTTGCTCATCGTAAAACTAATATACAAATTGATAAAAATGCGTGTTTTCTATATCATCCATTGCCAATTCTTCCTTTTAAAAATTCAAATTTTAAAAATGAAGTTACTGTTCATTTAAAAGATGAAACTTCGCGTTTTGCTTACAGTGAAGTATTAGCTTGTGGTAGAGCTGCTAGAAATGAGATTTTTGCGTATACAAAATATCAATCATTATCAAAAAATTTTTTATGCAAGATAAATTAATTTATCTTGATAATTCGATATATATTCCTTCTCAAATAAATATGTCCGGATTTTTGATGTATGAGAAATATACTCATCTTTTAAATTTTATTTATATAGGTAATGTAGATGAAGGCATATTTCCATTCGTATATGATATTTTTAATAATTCCATTGATATTAATGGAGGAATTAGCAAAATAGAAAATGGAATATGTATTAAATTTTAAGCACTAATAGTGAAAATTTATTAAAAGTAGAAAATCTTATATTAAATTATATAAAAAATCTTAT
>ENA-OQEL01000178-OQEL01000178.1-human-gut-metagenome-genome-assembly--contig:-NODE-178-length-24346-cov-4.595235_pt1 | contig 24346 bp, 19 predicted proteins | sample MGYA00242796_ERZ504637 | MGnify/ENA primary metagenome ERZ504637 (study PRJEB26092, sample SAMD00036306) | human gut metagenome | host: Homo sapiens | study: EMG produced TPA metagenomics assembly of... | reverse complement strand
TCTTTTTTACTTTATGGAACTCCGCGGCAGTTTCACATTTTTCTTCGGAACACACCGTGTACTCTCCGGCTAATTCAGGTTTACGAGCGAGGTGCTTTGCTACCTTGCATTCTGGCAGTGCCGGACTTATTTCACTGGCGTGAAATTTTGTCCGGCACTTTTTTCTTCTTAAAATTTAAAGCTCATTTCATCTTATGCGAAATGAGCTTATTTAATAGTTATATATTGTTTATAAATATTCTGAGCCGCCTTGAAAACACAAGAAAAACTGATTTTAAATAATTACGCTTATATCATATTTTACGGTTCATATTTGCTGCCGGCCGGGTCGGTTACTGTGTAGTCGCCGCCGGATATGTCGGCTGTGGTTTCAAAGTCTGTGATGTCCTGATTTACGGTACCCTCGAACAGGTCATATGTGAAGGTGTAGCCCTGTGCCGATACTGCTTTGACATATATTTTGATATTGCTTGCGGCTGTGACAGGGATTAAGTCTTCGATTTTGACTGTGCCTTCGAGGCTATGGAGCTTACCGTCATCCTCTTTTGAGGCATCAGAGGTATCATTTTCCGTGTCATTCTTTGAGCCATCTTTTTTGGCATCATCCTTCCGGCTTAAGGCGGATGTGATGGAATCTGTGTCTGCAGAGTCTGCACTGTCCGTGCCGTTTTCTGCCAACAGCTGTCGGATATCGTATGTCTTTAGCTCTGTATCTGAGCTTGCAACTACGAGCTGCACACTGTTAAAGTCAAAGTAATCATTTCCCATGACCGCTACATCTACATCTGTGCCAAGCTTTATGCTGCCATTGTCAAAGGTTGGTTTATTGGCAAGTATTCCGGATGCTACATTTTTGAACACTGATGTCACACCTTCAAACTCATCGAGCACCTCTGTGCTTCTCTTATTTCCGTCAACAAACAGAAATGTCACATTGCCTGCATAGTCCTCAGACAGTGGAAGGGTGGCCTCACCCGTATACTTGATGCCGTTTAGCTCGAGCGGTATCTCGTTTGTACCGAAAAATACACTGGTTTTTGTATCCTCTGTGTACTCCTTTGGCACCACCGAGACAGAGACTGTGTATGTCATATCGGTAAAATCTGCACTTTTTAAGGAAATATCCCAGTCCGTTATGAGGCTGGCCTCCTCCTCAAGAGTGGACTTGATATCATCCTGCATGGTCTGCACATCAGAAAGTATCACCGATGTGTTGTCTGAGGTGTATGACATCTGTGTCTCGAGCTTTTTTATCCTGTTATTAAGCAATACTGCCCCCGCAATAAGTGCGGCGAGCAGTATTATGGTAATCGTCATTGAAAATAATTTTTTTTCAAATTCATATTATAGTGTTATTCCTCATCTTCCTCTGCAGCTACAGCTATTCCAAGCTCATCAAGCTGCTTTGGATCTACAGTTCCGGGTGCCTCTGACATGAGGTCCGAAGCGTCCTTTACCTTAGGGAATGCAATAACCTCCTTGATATTGTCTGTATGCAGCATATGCATGCAGATACGGTCAACACCGAAGGCAAGTCCTGCGTGTGGCGGTACACCATATGAGAATGCATCAAGCAGGAATCCAAACTGCTCATGTGCACGCTCCTTTGTGAAGCCAAGCACCTCAAACATCTTCTCCTGAATGTCATCCTGATGGATACGCACTGAGCCTCCACCGAGCTCTGTACCATTGAGTACGATATCATATGCCTTTGCACGAACTGCGCCCGGATCTGAGTCTATCTTGTCCCAATCCTCCTCCATAGGCATAGTGAATGGATGATGCATTGCCATAAATCTGTTTTCCTCATCAGACCACTCAAGAAGTGGGAACTCTGTTACCCAGAGGAAATTGTACTTGTTCTCATCAATCAGGCCAAGCTCAGCTCCGAGCATGAGACGAAGCGCTCCAAGTACATTCCATACGATTTTATTCTTGTCTGCTGCGAAAAGGAGTAAATCTCCCGGCTTTCCGTTCATCTTTGCAACAAGTGCATCAAGCTCAGCTTCTGTCATAAACTTGGCAAATGATGACTTGTATGTGCCATCCTCATTGATGCACAGATAAGCAAGTCCCTTTGCTCCACAGCCCTTTGCGTGCTCTACAAGCTTGTCAATCTTCTTACGAGGCATCTTTGCCTGTCCCTCTACATTGATACCGCGGACAGAGCCACCGTTTTCAAGAGCTCCTGTGAATACTCCAAAGCCACAGTCCTTTACCACTTCCGAAACATCGCAAAGCTCCATACCAAAGCGTGTATCAGGCTTGTCAGAACCAAATCTGTCCATAGCCTCCTGCCAAGGCATACGCTTAAACGGAATCTCAACATCCACATTTATGACCTCTTTAAAAAGGTGCTTTAACAGTCTCTCATTTACCTCGATTACATCATCGATATCTACAAATGAAAGCTCCATATCGGCCTGTGTAAACTCAGGCTGTCTGTCTGCACGCAAATCCTCATCACGGAAGCATCGTGCAATCTGGAAATATCTGTCATAGCCTGAAGCCATCAGAAGCTGCTTAAAGAGCTGTGGTGACTGTGGAAGCGCATAAAAATGTCCGTGGTGTATACGGCTTGGCACGAGATAATCTCTTGCTCCCTCTGGTGTAGACTTGCAAAGGATTGGTGTCTCTATCTCCAAAAAGCCCTCGTTTGCCATAAAGTCACGCATCACACGAAGCACATTGCTTCTGAGCATGAGATTTCTCTGGATATCAGGGCGGCGAAGATCAAGATAACGGTATTTAAGTCTGATGTCCTCGCTGGTCTTTGAATTCTCCTCAATCTGGAATGGAGGTGTCTGTGCCTCTGAAAGCACTCTGATTGATGTAGCGATAACCTCGATATCACCTGTCTTTAAGTTCTCATTGACAGCAGCTGTTCTCTTCTGGACAGTTCCCTCAACTGCAATGACGAACTCACTTCTTAAGGTGCCTGCCTTTTCAAAGCCCTCTGCACCTACATTTTCCTCGCCGAATACTATCTGAAGTATTCCGCTTCTGTCTCTTAAATCTACGAAAATGAGACTTCCTAAATTTCTTCTCTTCTGTACCCAGCCCATCACGGTGACCTTCTCACCGATATTGGCATTTGATACCTCTGTACATCTATGGCTTCTATGTAAGCCCTGCATTGATTCTGCCATTTTATACTCCTTATATTTCTACTATATATTTATTCTAATAACTGTTTGGTACCGCTGCTACACAGCTAATCTGCTGCTTATCAGATTCCTATCTGTTAAAGAACTCAACAAACTCCTCGTAGCCCTCTTTCATAAGCTGCTCCTTCTGGAATTTCTTGTTCTTGTTCATGCGCACAACAAGCACCTGCTGTCCGTTTGCTCTTGCGTCTTTTGCCTGGTTCATGACATCAACAAGCTTGTCTGCCGGATATTTCTTCTCAACCAGATAAGCCACCTTCTTTGGACTCTCAGGAATCTTGAAGCCACTCTCCATGAGAAGCAGGATAATTCTCTCAAAACCGATTGAAAAACCACAGGCCGGTACATCATTTCCGGTGAACTTTCCAATCATCTTGTCATATCGTCCGCCACCGCCACAGGCTGCGCCAAGCTCAGGCATTGATATCTCAAAAATAGTTCCTGTGTAGTAGCTCATTCCACGAACAAGTGTAGGGTCAAATACGAGCTCAAACTTTGCTCCCTTTGTAGCATTAACGGCCGTAGCTATCTCTGTCATATTTGTAACCACTTCTTCGTCTAAATATTCACCGAGCTTTTCTGAAAGTATTTTTACACCCTCAGTGACATCCCTTGTCTGCTCCAAAAGCTTGAACAAATCAAGATATTTGTCAATATTTTCCTGTGGGTAGCCATCCTGTGCAAGCTCACTTGCAACGCCTTCCACTCCTATCTTGTCCATCTTATCGAGTGTGATAAATACGCTGTCATAATCCGCCTCAGCAAAACCACTGTAAGCAGCCATTGCCTTTAGGATTCTTCTCTCGTTGATTCTTATCTCAAAGTTCTCGAAGCCGAGTCTGCCGATTGTGGTAGTGGTTGCTGTAATCAGCTCTATCTCTGCCAGATTGCTTGGCTCTCCGAGTATATCTATATCACACTGTGTAAACTGTCTGTAGCGGCCTCTCTGAGGTCTGTCTGCTCTCCACACACTGCCCATCTGAAGTGCCTTAAACGGCGATGGCAGGTTGTTGGCATTGTTTGAATAATATCTTGAAAGTGGCACTGTAAGGTCATAGCGCATTCCAAAGTCTACTACATCCGACTCTTCCTTTGCTGTCTCCAGATTCAGCTTCTCGCCTCTCTTCATTACCTTGAAGATCAGCTTCTCATTTTCTCCGCCCTGCTTGCTTGTGAGATTTGCTATATTCTCCATGCATGGTGTCTCTATCGGTGTAAATCCGAAGCTTCTGTATGTATCCTTGATCACACTTGTCACATAATCACGGATTTCCATCTCTGCAGGTAATATATCCTTCATGCCGTTGACCGGCTTTTTGCTCAGTGCCATTTGGTTTCCTCCATCTATATTAAAATATTGAATTCATTAGCTATTCTATTATACTTTTCGGTTTTGCAATCGTCAAGGGTTTATGGCAATTATACGGACTGCAAGCCACGGCACCGCCAGGGCATACGCATATGCTTTACTTTCGCTACGCTTTGCCGCTAAGATACTGTACGGATTATGCTTTTTATTCTTCTATGCTTGACGAAACCGTCGAAACGCGCCTTCCATGGCGCGGTTCTCCTTGACTTGCCCTCCATGGCAAGTCATTTCTGTGCTTCATGTGCATAATCCTACAGTATCTAAGCGGCTTCGCTATTCGCTCAATCAAATGCATATGCGTGCGCCCTTGCGGTGCCGTGACTTGCAGCCCTTACTCTGTGACAGTATTTTCATTTGCACGGTTTCTTCCTAGTTTCTTCAATAAACTTGGTTGTACTGCAAAGGTAACGAGCATCTGCTGTGAAGGGTTACAAATGCTAATGTTCGTCTACTGTGGAAAATTTCAGATGCTAATGTGCTTCTACTGCGGTGAATTGCAAATGCTAATGCACATCTACTGCGGTGAATTACAAATGCTAATGCACATCTACTGTGGCGGATTGCAAATGCTAATGCACATCTACTGTGGCGGATTGCAAATTCCGCACGGTGACAAGCCCATGGATTTTGCTTCATCAAGCGTTACCTCTGTGTCACTCTTTTTCAAGGTCCGACAGCCCGCCCGGTGATATTTCTTGCCGGTTGCAGTGATATGAACCATCGTCTCGCTGTTTGAAGAATCTGCATCGCTATTTTCTGCTGCTGAGCTGTCTGAGCCTGATGATGCACTTTCTGTTGTACTGCTTGAAGAGCCGGATTCTCCTGCCCCGCTTCCATCGCTGCTCTGCGAGCCTTCATTCTTCGGTGTATCCGTCTGAGCGCTCTGCTTCTGCGGAGTGGTGCCATCCAGCCAGCTGTCACCATTCTCATAGTTTATTCCAACTCCGGGCTGCACATTATAGCAATAGACATTAAAAAGTATGCCGCCACCGTTATCCTCAACCGACTTTGCCTCTATGAGAACGCCGTTTGCAACTAGATTGCTGCCCGAGAACATAGGAGTCACCCTGTAAAGCACATGATTTCCTGTATTGTTTACATAATCCGCTACCAGATTCTCAAACGGCAGCATGCCCTCCACATTCAGGTATCTCGTACCGGTAATAAGATTCTTCGGATTGGCATTCTCGCCGGCAAGCTGATAGCCAATAAGATGACAGCGATTATATAAATACCTGTCCTTTATCACATCATACTTCACCGTATGCCAGCCTGATGGCTTTATCATGCCTATCTTGCCACGCTCCTCAGTCGGCATGATATCCTTGCAGATATTGGCATAAGCCACACCGCATCTGCCAAGTGAATCCAAATCACTGTAATTTTCAAAAGCAGTGGTAGTCATATCGCTGTCCGTAAAAAAAGGCTCATTATTGTTGACAGCCACGTATGCCTTGCCATCATATGCAGGAATCGCATCAAGTGAAACATAAGAATTGTTGTTTACAAGATCCTCCTGTGGCCCATCCGCATTATCCTTGCTGCCTAAAGCACCGGAAGAATCCTCATCTGCTACAACAGCTCCTACGGCATGCCCGGCACCTTCAGTGCCTGATAAATCAGTGGAGGTACAGCCTGTAAAAATTGTAGCAATTGCAAGTAACTCACATAGTGTAATTGCAGCTGTTTTCCTTAACTTTAGCCATATGTTCATATAAAATCACTCTTTCTATCAATCGATTGATATTGGATTTTCCCTAATTACAATAAATTAAATGAATACTTAAATTACTAAACCTAATATACTTTTATTTCCTCGCTTCATTTATTATAGCAAACATTTGTTTGTTTTTCAATCCTTGCTGTAAAGCTATACATTCCCCACTATTTGGACAGTTACTGTTCACACCTAACAGTATGACCAGCGACGCTCTCCTAGGTGGATTACCACCACAGCGTAAGGGCCGTAAGCCCCGCCTGGCGGGTGCACACGGATTCTCGTGAGAGCGCATAGCGAAGCTGTTTAGATACTGTAGGATTATGCCCGTGAAGCACAGAAATCCGCAGCCATGGACGGCTGGGGAAGGCGTTATGCGCCACGGACGGCGCATAAAAGCCGGTTTCGTCGAGCATTGAAAACCCAAAAGCATAATCCGTACAGTATCTTAACAGCGCAGCGTAGCGAAAACGAGAGTCCGTGTGCACCACGACCGGGCGGAGCTTACGGCCCGAACCAACTAAAAAAGCCACCCCAGGCATAACACCCGGTGTGGCTTTTAATCATGTATTATGAAATTATGTGAATCACCTAATGTGAATCAACACTGCTATATTGCAGAACAAATCTACTCGCAAAGCTTAGAAAACTCATCCGCAACAAACTGAACCTTGGTTCCGATAATAACCTGAACAGAATTCTTGCCAGGCTTCATAACGCCTGCAACACCTGCAGATTTAATCTTCTTGTCATCAACCTGAGTGATATCCTTAACCTCAAGTCTAAGTCTTGTGATGCAGTTATCAATGCTTGCAATATTGTCTTTGCCACCGCAGCCCTCAAGAATAGTCTTTGCTACTGCTGTGTAGTCATTGTTAGAAAGCACTGCCTTCTTCTCTGCCTCGACATCATCGTCCTCTCTACCAGGGGTCTTAAGATCCCATTTCTTGATAGCGAAATAGAATACAATGTAGAATACGATAAAAGCTGCGATTCCAAGAGGAATGATGAGCCATGTCTTTGCTGCAGCCGGAAGTGAAGATGAGAATAATAAATCCATCGCGCCGGCTGAGAATGAGAAGCCTGCTCTAAATCCAAGAGCTACTGTAATCATTGTGAAAATACCATAAAGTAAAGCATAAATCACATAGAGAACAGGAGCAAGGAACATAAATGCAAACTCGAAAGGCTCTGTAACACCACAGATGAATGCACAGATAGCTGCAGAAGCAAGGATACCGATGGCAGCCTTTTTCTTAGCAGTCTTTGCACACTTAACCATGGCAAGTGCAGCACCAGGAATACCAAACATCATACATGGGAAGAAACCTGACATGTACATTCCGAGGCTCCATGAAACATCCTTTGATGTCTCGCCATTCCAGAAATGAGAGAGGTCTCCAAGTCCGATAGTATCGAACCAGAATACGTTGTTTAATGCGTGGTGTAATCCTGTAGGGATTAACAGACGGTTCAGGAATGCATAGATACCTGCGCCGACCACGTCAAGACCAACGATTGCTTTACCGATAGCTACAAGAGCACCGAAAAGTAATGGCCATACGAACAGTAATACTACAGATACAAGGATTGAAACAACACCTGCAATAATTGCTACGCAACGCTTGCCACTGAAGAATGACAGCCAGTCAGGAAGCTTTGTATCCTTAAATCTGTTGTAACACAAAGAACCAATAACACCGGCTAATATACCGATAAATGGGTTTGCAATCTTGTCGAATGCAAGTGTCTTTGTAGCGCTGTCAGCGATAGATGGCATGATTGTTGTAACAAAGCCTGTAGACAGGAGTGTTGTCATCATCAGCCATGAAGCTAAAGCTGCAATACCGCCGGTACCGTCGTTCTTTTCCGACATACCGACACCAACGCCGATTACAAAAAGGATGGCCATGTTGTCAATCAAAGCGCCCCCTGCTTTAACTAAAAACAGACCTATTAAATTACGCACTCCCTCGATGTCACCACCCTGCATGGTTGCAGGACATAAAAAATATCCAATACCCATGAGAATACCACAGATAGGAAGTACTGCTACGGGAAGCATTAAAGCTTTACCCAGTTTTTGAAGAAATTTCATAAATTTCCCCTCCTTTACATTATGTATACTAAACTGGAGATACTCCAATAAAGTTCGTTATTATTATATAATTATATTCAAATCTACGCGAGACTTAAAATCTCATCACCGGCGGATACATCACCCTCTTTGAGCATCTTTATCTCACTATAATCAGCAGTGTTGCCAATTAAAACCGGAGTAATGACATTAAGATCTGCTGCCTTAATCTGCTCCAGGTCAGCCTCCATCAAAAGGTCGCCCTTCTTCACCTGATCACCAACGGAAATATGTGATGTAAAAGGAGCCCCCTTTAGTACCACTGTATCCAGACCAATGTGCAAAAGCAGCTCGACTCCCTGAGTGGTCGTCATGGTAAAAGCATGCAACGTATCAAATACAGCTGTCACCTCACCATCCGCCGGAGCGTAAAACCTGCCCTCAGAAGGAATCACGGCCACGCCGTCTCCCAATATCTTCTCAGAAAATGTAGGATCCGGAACCTCTGTAATAGGAACCACTCTACCGTTGCACGGAGAACAGATCACCTTTCCCTTTGATTTATTCTTAAAAAAACCTAACATGATATCTCCTTTCCGTCGATATACACACTCACAATATCCAAATCATCATTGAGAAGCACAAAATCTGCTCTCTTTCCTGCAGAAATGCTGCCTGCTTCATCATAGATGCCAATCTCCTTAGCAGGATTGGCTGTAGCACACATAATTGCCTCCTCAAGCGGAATACCTGCCTGCCTTACTGTGAAACGCATACAATCCATCAGATTGGTTGCCGAACCGGCAATTGTCCCATCATGGAGTGTGGCAAGCGAACCTCTGACCGTCACTGCCTGTCCACCGAGTGTATACTCACCATCCTCAAGCCCTGTGGCTCTCATGCTGTCACTTATTAAAATCATGCGCTCAGCCCCAAACATGGCAAATGTCGCCCTGATAACCGACGGATGAATATGCACTCCGTCACAAATGAGCTCTGCATGACATTTTTTTGAATCTCTCACAGCCCCGATAACTCCCGGATTTCTGTGATGAAGCGGTGGCATCGCATTATACAAATGTGTAGCATGGCTTGCACCATGCTCAATAGCCTCTACTGCGGTGTCATAATCCGCCGCTGTGTGTGCTATTGAAACCACAACACTTCCTCTTACCCTGTCTATAAAATCAATCGCGCCCGGCTCCTCCGGAGCGATATCTACAAGCTTTATCAAGCCATGGGCCGCATCCTGAAGCTCACAGAAATAATCATAATCACATCGCATGATATTCTCTGCCGCCTGTGCGCCCTTTTTAGAAGGACTGATAAAAGGTCCCTCCATATTGATACCTACAAGATGTGCACCACCCTGATAAGTATAATCACCGGCATTTTTCATGACACTCAAAAGCTCATCCCTTTGAATGGTCATAGTAGCCGGACACACGCTCGTCACTCCGATAGAAGCCTCGTATGCTGTAATCACATCAAGCGCTTCTTTGGTGCCGTCACACATATCAGCTCCCTTGCATCCATGAAAATGAATATCCACAAGACCCGGTATCATGATAAGACCTGATGCATCTATAATCTCCTGCGGTGCGCTGTCATTAGCCGCGTCCGTGTCAGCTGTTCTCTCCAAAACACTGTCAAAACGGCCATCCTTAACGACAACATCACCTTGCATAAAGCTGCCATCCTCTGTAAATACCCTTGCATTTTTTATTATCATATACATGCACCTTCTCAACTAAAAAATATCTACAAACAACTCAGTGCAGCCTCATCCGCTACAAGCGTAACATCATTGTGCAGCTGTAATACAGAAGCCGGCACCTGTGGTGTAATCGGTCCAAAGAAAGCCTTGTGCACAATCTCTGCCTTATCCTCACCACTTGCAACAATAAGAATCTTCTTAGCCTGCATGATTGTCTTGATACCCATTGTATAAGCCTGCTTCGGAACATCATCAGCCGATGCAAAGAAGCGCTTATTGGCCTCAATAGTAGACTCCGTCAGATTCACACAGTGTACCTGCTTGTCAAAAGACTCGCCCGGCTCATTAAAACCGATATGGCCATTGTGTCCGATACCAAGAAGCTGTAAATCAACACCGCCAAGAGACTGAATCAGCTCTGTATAGCGCTTGCACTCCTTCTGAGAATCCGGCTCCATGCCGTTTGGCAGGTGAGTATTCTCAACCGGAATATTCACATGATCAAACAAATTCTGATGCATAAAATAATAGTAGCTCTGGTCATTCTCACGGCTTAATCCCTTGTACTCATCAAGGTTCACCGTCATAACCTCTGAGAAGTCCAAATCCCCCTTCTTGAACCACTCAACGAGCTGCTTATACAAGCCGATAGGTGTAGAGCCTGTAGCCAGTCCCAATACACAATTAGGCTTCATAATCACCTGTGCCGATACGATATTTGCAGCCTTTCTGCTCATATCTGCATAATCCTTAGCATGATATATTCTCATGAAAAATCCCCCCAATTCGTAAAATATAACCAATACTATCTGCACAACCTTCAAATGTGCTGTTTGATTACATATATGCATTTTACCTCGTATAGGACATTTTGTCCAGTACTTTTTGTTATATTTTGCACATTTTATAAAAAAAATATTAAATTTTAATGCGTTAAAGTGGTAAAATTGCATAAAAATTCACTTCACCCGAATCTATAATTTCTTACCTACCACCCTGCATCTCTTTCTGCAGAACTAAAATAATCCGTTACACTTATATCTAATATAGCGGATTACCCTGTAAAATACAATTATTTATAATCTTGAGTGTCCAGCCATAGACCATCATACTGTCATTATTAAGAGAAAATGACAGCATATTTTTATCAGAGAGCAGTGAATTTCTTTGTCCCATATGTCAGAAAGGCGGTCTTGTCTTCCGTGATTAGCATTGTAAGCAGATAAGCACAAAAGAAACCACCGCAGAATTTAGCTTAGTTAAAGTGTTAAATTCTGCGGTGGTTTTAATTATGCAGTCTTTTTAATTTCTATATCCATAATACCAATACCAATATAGCGCGTTCACCAGATTTTTTAATTCATCAGATGAATTTCCGCTATCAATGACCTTCTGTGAATAGCTGAACGGACCATAGTCCAGCTCTAAAATACAGCCCTTATTCTTTTCGATGACTTTGCATGCATAATTACAATTCAGGTTGCGTGCCATTATTCCGTTTATATCTACACAATACACCCCATCTGAAGCCTTTTTAGGTGTCAGACTGACTTCATTGCCATCTGCATTAACATAGCTGAACTTGTAATTGTTTATATCACAGCCTTCGTTCACCATAAAATAATGTCTTACTGTCATCTCAGACTTACATATCAGAGAGCTTCCGTAATATGTCAGTCCATTACTCTGACTATTTGCACTATCTGTTTTAATAACAGCCTTATATGCAGCAAAATCAGCCGCTGCGACAGCTTTATCTGTATCGCTCAAACCAGCATTTGCCGGCTTGCCTGTGTTATATTTAAAGAAGCTCTGCGCTGCCGTTCCATAGTTTAAGAGTGCCTTCACCAGCTTAATGGTTTCTTCCGGATACTCGTTTGATTTTGACAGGAGCTCGTGGCATATTCTTTACACTGTAAGTGTACTCATTTCCACTATTACCATCCACCACCATTTTGGCTTTAACCGTATCTGACATCTGTGCAGCATTTAGCGGACATGCAAACTTATATATAACCTTTCCGTTTTTCTCAACAGGGATTGCATCGTTTACGCTGACCTTATATGGCTGGCTATTATTCACCGTAAACTCCATATATGCGTTGCTGTTTGATTTGATACTTTCAGGAAGCTCCATATAGTAGTTCATATCAATATTGTCTTTTAAAGTAAGGCTCCTGCCAACAAGCTTCTCAGAATCTTTTTCTACATTATTGGCGGTAAATGCTTTAATACAGAAATTACCATGCATATTCTGATAATTCCAACTGTGGGAATATGCCAACCCTGTCCCATAGAAATAATAGCTTGCCGTATTATCACTTGACGCATGATTCTCCCACACCATTTCATTATTATAATTTACATCACCGGTCATCGCTGCCTCAAGGTCAATGGCAGGTATATCAGTAGTCACTACAACCGAATAGCTTGTCCCAGGCTTCAGATTAACCGCTGCTTTAAGTGGAATTGTATATACTCCGGCATAGGTTGTCTGCCCTGTAGTAGTAGCAGTCTCCTGCTTTGTTCCGCTGGTTGGCTTTGTCTTATCTTTTAAATCTGTATAGATCTCTATTGTATAATTCACATTCGTTTTAGATGTAATAGACAGGGAAACTGCTTTTAAGTCCTCAGAAGATACTCCCTGTTTTGTCTGAGTAGTAAAAACATTGGCCAATTTCCTATAACTTTCTTGACGGGCTACATTTAATCCTCCATCAACCTGATAGTTGTTATCATATCCATCATTAGCAGAAAAATCAAACACCCAAGCCGTATCGGATAAAGAAAACGTTTCATATGACATCCAGAAATAACTCTGATTGTAATATGAACCGGTTCCGTCTCCCCAACTATTACGAATAAGCCATGCACCATCTTTTTCAGGTTTAACACCATCTCTGAAATTATCTTTAGAATAGTTATCATCCCATCCAACAGCCATTACCGCATGACCTGCTCTGTTATCTGTTTTATCATTATAACTGTTATTTATATAATGATATCCGGTATCATTATGACTATACATAATTCCCACTGCACCATAATTTTTTTTATGGCCTTTTTTCACATCTGATGCATTTTCCTTGATATTAATCATGTATGTATTTTCCAGATGTGCCTTATCCTTTGAATAAGCATATTCATCCGATAACCCTGTATTAAGAAAAGTATCAATAGTGCTTGTTGTATATCCGTTGCTTGCCACCTTACTATATGGCACATCACTCTCGCTTACCGGACCACACCACTGTCCCATTCTGCGTGCCGCCATCAAATAGTTTCCACCACGATTGAGATAACCATACTGAACACTTGTATTATTCATATAGTACTTTGCATAGTCCCCCACTGTTCCACCAAGCGGATCTAACAGCGAATTATATGCATAATATGCCAGATGCAGTTCACTAAGATCTATATTTTTATCAAACGCACCATCATTAATCAGATCAAACTCTGCAAGACCTATTGACGAAAATGCCCAACAAGTGCCAAGAGGATTTTGATTACGAACAGACGGATATTTCGCCTTGATATCACTGACTCCATTTGCCGGATACTTGTTCTCTATAGTTTCATCTGCAGAATATCCCCAATCATCAGAATACGGCACCGCCTCATCCGGTTCATACACCGGTGTATTATAATCCAAATCACTCAGAATATATCCACTTGTAATGCTATTTTCTACAATTGGCTGCTGTTCTGCTTCAACACCTTGCCCTGCTGACACCGGTTCTGCTGCCACCGGAACAGCCACACCTAATATCATAGCCGCACTTAACACCAATGATAAAAATTTTTTTGTCTTCATTTGCCTTTCTCCATTAAAATAATCCGCTACACTTATATCCAGTATAGCGGATTACCATGTAAAATACCATTACAATGTATCGTTCTCCATTGTATTAACTCCTCTTACGTTTCTTCTTTAAATGTAGGTAAAACCACAACTGATGTCACATTAGTCAATCGGTATAATTGGAAGCTCTATCACTCCGTTATCAGATTTCGGTTCATTATTATTATTCATTCCTGAATTGTCATTATCTGAATCATCTGTGCCTGAACCACTATCTCCTGAATTGTTTATTTCAGATTTTTTATCAATCTTATCACCTGTTTTATTTACATCGTCTGAAGTGTTTTCTGATTCATCATTTTTCATCATATCAGTCTCATATGAATCCCTGGAATCATTATTATCGGTGGTTTCTGATGAGCTCTTTGTATCACCAGATTTGTCCTTATCATCGACTACTGTTGCTTTGTCTTTTGAGGAATCTGATGAATTCTTATCCACATTACTAGTCTCTGTATTTTCTGTATCCAATATCATCTCTGTAGCTGATACTGCCTCTGTGGCTATTTCTGAGCTTGTTTTATTTTCAAGCGCTATATTCTTTGCAGACAGTGCTGCAACTGTAATTGCTACGCCAAAAATCAATATCACTATTGTGCTAACCATTTTTTTGTTAAAATTAAATTTCATTTTCTATATCCTAGTATAATTATGGTGTAGTCAATCAAGACTACTTGGTTAATAAGTTTCTGTAAATCAGATAACTAAAGAAGGGCTTCTTCCTTCATCAGATGTTATCCATAATAATTATCATGTCTGCTGGTTTCTGATAGACACCAGATAAAACATAAGGTATTGTCTTTGGTCCACTTCAAAAGTTGGAGTTTCCAAAACTAGTATTATATAATCTTGCACAAAGGAACCCGTCCTGACTCAAACAGGGCAGGCATTTTTGTTTTCTCTTGTTTTTCTTATCGAGGAAAGCTCACAACACTACAATCAATGTAAAAAATGTTGGTAATCATTCACAGGTCCAAATTGAATTGGAGGAATTGATTTAAGCATACTTTTCCTCAATAGCGTCCTACGGAACCATTTCCGCTGTCTTAAATATTATTTATACACATCCATTCACTTTACAAACTTAATTCTTTTTTCTCCCATCCATATGAATTACAAATATAACAATATGTTCTCTTAATTGCAATAATTACATCATCTATGTCTCCCTGTAAGTTATATGTACGATAATCATAGTCAATTTCTAGTCTATGTATCAAACCATGTCTTCTTTCTAAAATCTCATCAATCTGCTCATATAAATTTTTCTTTCTATTACGATAAGGACTCTTTAGCGCCTGTCCTATATCGAGTTTGCTATTTAAGTCATGAAAATTATAACAAATATTATGTATATTTTGAAACGATAATGTCCTTGCAAATACCTCTTCTACTGTTTTATCTCCATTACTAATATCTACCAAATCATATGGTGTAAATTTAACTTTTAATATTTTTTCCTTTCTGTCAGAATATTTTAATAATGCGATATATGTAGATCTAAAATATTCTTCTATTAGTGAACACAAATATGTTGAATAAACATTTGCATTAAACATATCAAGGGTTAGATGTCCTCCTATCTTATATAATTCTTTATCACTCTCCATATCTGCTGGATATTTGCTCAAAGCATACCTTAAATTAGTAAAATTATTAAACAGCCTCTCTACAGCAAAATAACACCCGCTTTCTGCACCTTTAGTAAACTGGCTTTCTGGAAAATATCTATTTTTCCCAATATCACTTTCAAATGTAGCATCACAGTATTGTTTTAGACTCCTAATAGTTTCATTCACTTTTTTTAAATCATAAGCTACCGCAAAGATTGGACATCTAACATTATATATCCGCTCCTCTTTATTTTCATCGCACAGCCAAACCTGGACACCTGTAAAATACTTATATTCATCATCATTGCCACAATAAAAAAACTCTTTCTTTTTTCATACCCAACATTAACAATAGCTTTTCAATATTTGCTTTTGTATATTTCTTATTTATATGCACATATGCATCATAGCCCATTATTGTCACCTTCTTAATTGCTGAAAGAAATAATCTATTTCTTTCTATTGTGTCATATATATTATTCTTTCAGCCAGCGCTTTAAATGTTTCATAAAATTCATCTCTACTTTTTTTTCATATTACTCCAAGTGATTCCTGTTTGTTTAACTTGTTCTTGTGATAATAGAAAAATAGGTGTATTATGCTCCTGTGATTGAGCAATCAAGCTATTAAAATCAGCGATATTCATTAAATTATACGGATTTTCATAAAATTTCAATTTATCATCCGCAATGCACATATCATATTCTTTCAATATTGGTAATAAATTTTTCATTTACTAAATTATTAATAGCATCAATCCATTCCCCAAACGCCTTCGCTGGAGCTCCATTTCTTGGTCGATACCTCTGCTGAATCGTTCCTAAAAATATAGGAGGATTTTCCTTTAATTTATATTCAGCTTCTTTAAAAACATCACTAGCAGCCATATTTTTATAATTTTTATTCCAACGTGGAAAAATAGAAGTCAATGCCTCTATCGCCATATAACAAAAATAATCCGGAGCACATGGTACTATAAAATAATCGCACTGCATAAATATATTTGCATTTGTTGCAGAAAATACTAGGACTCATATCAACAAGCACATAATCAATATTATAATCATCTGATGTTAGATCAACCATTCTTCTAAATGCCCCCGGAACATTCTTAAGCATAACAAAGCTGCCTGTCATTGTTTCAGCAATATTATATGTTGCATCGTATTCTGAAAATTGAATATTTCCCGGCAGAAGAAACAAATTACTATTTTCTTTAAATTCGTAACATTTAACTGGTTCCAAAGGGCGCAAACTTCCTCCTAGAACAGGTTCTAACGCCAACTTTATATTTGATATATCTGACTCATAAATCTCCTCTAATTTTGTTTCCCTTGTCGAATTTATGCTTACTCCTGTAAGATTACATTGTGGATCGCTATCTATTATTAACACCCTCTTTCCCAAAAGAGCAAGCATCCAGCCTAAATTGTATGTAGTAGTGGTTTTGCTAACTCCACCTTTATTATTAAATAATGCTATAATCTTTTCTCTTCCCATTTTTTCTCCAATCATAATTACCAATTTTATATAAACCATCACCACTTTACAACTTTTTCATGCCTGCTCTTATACCAAAGCTGACTATGATTATTATATTGGTGTAAGATGCGTACTGACTAATCTGTTTGGCTCAAGAGAGGTTTTGGCTTATGTTTATGACAAAGTTGCCAGCTACAGAAATAAAAGTGTTCATGATTTCAGATTTACCTTAAGCGAATGAATTCGCTGTCAGATATTTTTTTGCCACTTTCCTAGAAAAAGTCGAAAACCGGATAAAATCTTCTCAAAATTTTAATAACTTTAACGATCAGCATCTACTGGAGCAACCAACTGTCGAAGATACCAAATTAATATTCCTACATATGGAGTTTTTTCACCCGTTTCATTTTGGAAGCTATCAAGTATTTCTCCACAAAATGTGCGCAAACCTTCCTCATCTTCAATAGTACAAATTTCTTCGATCAATCCGTCTAACGCTGCCTTTCTCTCCGAAATTAAAGGTGATGTTTGACAGTTTAGATTCAAGGTATCCACAAGATCTTTCCTTACATCTATATCCGTTGCATCGATTTTTCCATCCAATGTATATGTAATAGTCTGCAATGTTTCCGGATCACATGGATTTATTTTCATAAACTCAGTATTTTTACGATGAGCATCGCATGTTAAATCATTCTCATGTCGTGTTCCCTTAGGTCCTCTGTTTCCATGGCAAACTGCCAATAAATTATTATAATCCAATCCTTGTCCAATATCTCTTCCATCTTCTGGATTTCTTGGAATAAAGTGTTCAATTGTTATAGGTGCAATCTCTACGGCAACATCATTTCTTGGGATTCTGCACATACAATATGCACACAATTTTCCCTGCTCTGTAATCAGAGAATCTTTGACTTTCTTTTTCAATTCTGAGTTGCGTTGCAGCCTTTTATACGCGTCTTCCGGTGAAAGTCCATCTCTTGCGGCCTGTTCTCTTAACGTTCGAAGTTCAATCGGTTCAGTATTTTTCTTTATTTCTATCATTCTATTTGCCCCGCATACGTTCTAACTTCAGTTTTACTCTGCATTTTACGATTTCAGGATCATGATATCCTCGTTCTTCATCAAGCTTATCCAAAACAGCACCTGCTTCATCGTATTTTTTTTCAGAAAGTAACCGATAAAACTTCTCAAAAAGCTCAACAAATTGATCAGGTCTATCATTTACTCCCATTATCTCTTTCATAACAGAATTGACATCTTTTCCATATACTTGATTAGCGGTCATACAAACTTCTTTATTACTCAAAATACGCAATTTATCTGTTTTTACCGAGCTGATAATAGCCGGTGCATGAGTACTAACAATAAATTGCACTTTAGGAAATATATTCATTAAATTATCAATAACTTTTTGCTGCCAGGCTGGATGTAAATGTAAATCCACCTCGTCTATTAATACAACTCCATCTCCTTTACTTAACACTTCTGTACCTAATTGTGGATTCAATGTAGCCATACGATATGCAATATCAGCAACCAAACTAATCATTCCCTTATAACCATCACTCAATTGATTCAATGGAATGCGCATTCTTTGTTTATCTTGTTCTGAATAATAAACGTCTAATTCTTGTGTGCCCATATTATATCGAATTTTCACATCACTATATCCAGACAAATTTGTCAAACATTTTTCCATTGCCAAATAAACAGTATCCAATTCCGGATTTGACTCCAAATTTTCTTCCTGTCGTTGATACTTATTAATAGTCATAATTTGGAACCAATCCATCATCAATTTTACATTTGCAGTTCCATCCAAACAATCTATATATCCATTTGTCCTCGAACTAACTTTAAAAACATCAGTTCTCTTTTGTCTATGATAATCCCATAATCTACCTGTTCCATAATAGGCAACCATAGGTAGGTATATGTCTGTTCTTCCTTCACTAATAGCTTTCTGATATTCTGCTGCATATTCAACAATTTCTTTAGCATCTTTAGTGGTCATTGTTCCTGTAGGTGTATATAACTCGCGTTTCCAATGCAAAATCTGATCTTTTGACTCTTCGATTTTCCCCCAGGCTTCTATTTCTACAGGAAACTGTGTCTGAACATCATCTGTAGCTCCAATCTGATAAGCTTTTCTCAATGGATCTGTTCTCTTGTTTATTCCCTTAGCATTTACAATATTAAATCCTACAAACCAAGTCCCGAGCGCAATAGCTATTGCTTCCAAAACAGTTGTTTTTCCACTACCATTTTTTCCAACCAGCACCGTTAATTGTCTATTAAAATCTATTTCGAGCTTTTCGTAGCATCTAAAGTTATGAAGTTTCAATTTTTCTAAATACATAATAATCCTCTCACTTCTACAATTTACTGCGCCTCAAATTTATCATATTCTTTAGTTTATGTACCGCATCTGATTTTTTGCTAATAACATGTCATTTTATGAATATCTACCTATCACAATCTATAGTTCTGTTAAAATAATATCATTTTTCCAATTGAAAATAAATACTATTATATAATTAGTATACTTCTACAAAAACATGGCAGACTTATGTCATTATTTAAATACCTCATTATAAACAACAGATAATTTTTTATATCAACATCAGCTATACTAAATGCCTTATACAAAGTATACTCTGTATTGATTTTACGAAGTTCATCCTCTGAAATATATGATATCTCACTATCACTAACCCAAAAATCCTGCAATTGTTACATTCTTGAAATTATTATTATCGCCTTTCCAAAGCAACAATTTCTCCCGAACTATCATTCATTCTCAAATATCCTTCATCCAGATTAAGTATATTTTCCACTATTTCTTCTGATACACTGACGCCCTTCTCAGAAACCACTTCCAAAAATTCTGTTCCAGTTACTTTATCTTCTTCAATAATCATTTTCATTGCTTCTTTTAAGTATCTTGGTTGCATTTGCTTAGTTTCTTTATCATAAGGTTCACATTTTCTATATCCTTTTTGTGACAATTGTTTCATCAGATATTGATACTGATTTATTGTAATCTCTTCCAGCTGCCTTGCTCTTACTATCAGTGCAGCTGCTGATACACCATATTTCTTTTTCATTTGAATATAAAAATTAAGTTCTGTTTTTGCATTTGTCTGTAAATCCATCCTATAAAGCTCTTCCGGTACCAATAACGCTCCAGCAAAACGATTCATTGTATCTTCCATTTCTTTATATTCAATTTTACTCATTCCCTCTATATCATAAAAGTCATCCAACAATAAATGCCCAAGCTCATGTGCAGCACTGAAATTTCTTCTGAAAGCATTTTCTTTATCGTCACCTAAAATAATAACAGCTATTATTTTATCATTTATGTTCTCAATCTGACTATATGCATCTATTTTATTTCCATTTGTGAATCGTGTACTTACAATAACCCCATTCTTTTCCAAGATGCTAACAAGATTTAATATTCTGTCATTACCTATATTCCAAAATTTGCGTACATTTTTTGCTAATGCTTCAATATCAAAATCAAAATCTTCCGGGACTGTATATAGATTCAGTTCTGGAAAGGCTATATATTCATCTATGCCACGATAAATAGCAACCAATAGCTTAACACATTCTATCTGCGCCAGACGATCTTTGTTACTCGTGGAAGATAATGATCTAAAATATGTGTCTCCAATTACTACTTTATCCTCCGGATTTTCATAAAAATATTCTCTTGGAAACCTCAATACTTGCATTATCTTCATTAATGTTTCTAACCTAGGTTCTGTCTTACCGTTTTCAAATTGAGAGATTGCCTGTTTTGATATATCCGACATTTTAGCCTCTTCTGATATCGTCAGCCCTCTATACAAACGTGCAGCTTTTAACCTCTTCCCATTGAATCCCACCTGAGTTTTCATCACGGCACTTTACTCCTTCAGTATTATTTTTATTCAGCATTCTTCTGTTCTTCTTTTCTATTCCTTCTACGCAGCTTTGGCTTGCGCTCCAACATTACATCTTCTTCTGGAACTTCTCCCGATGCACCAAGATCTGTAAAGGAATATGATGCATTTAATAAATCTGTCCAATCTTCCTCTTTAAAATAATTCATTCCAACCGCAGGAACAGTTCCCTTAATTGCCGTTACCTGACCATGTGAAATATCAAATGATATTAAAACATATCTCTCTATTGAACCATCAATTTTAGCAATGAGTTTCTCCAGTATCCAATCCAGGGTTTCCTCTTTTTCATTATCGTATAACATATCCGAAAACAGACATAACTGTTCATATTCCACTGCATACATGCTCCTTAACCCCTCATTTAAACGGCTAAGAGCATTTACATAATGAAAAAGTTTTGTATTTTGATTTTTTCTCAAAGAATGAAGATTCTTTTCTCTCATAAGCGTATAAAAATATCTGGTCTCACGATCATATATTCCCAGAAATTTCCATGGTCCGCGACACAAAACTTCGATTTGGTATCTCCCCTCTTCCATATCCTTTTCGACTTCTCTATTTATGTAATTCCACTTTGCTCCTTCGCTACCATTATTGGTCGGAAATTTTTCTTCCTGCAAATAGCTACAATATAGATAATCTGCATTTTCAATCGCTTTAATAATCAACTTCACAACATTAGTATCTAATGGTATTTTATCTGTGTATTGCTGCATATATTATTACCTCCGCGCAAATTATTTTATATCATTTTACCATTTTCAGTAATTTTGTCAAGTGGTTTATTAAATACCAGTGTAAAGTTAATCATCAAATCATAAATAAGTTGAGAACATTAAGCACGAACCCTCAAAAACCGGCATTCTAAAAGGGTCAGCCCTTCACGACTGACCCTCATAAACTTTGGCAAACCCTCAAAAACTTCGATTACCCGCGATTATTCAATTTCCATCGAATACTGCTTTGCTGCTTCATTGTAAAGATATAATGCCTTTACTACATTATTCAGCTTTGTATTAGAGTTTTGTGCATTTAGTGCCTTATACATATATGTCATTGCACTATACTTTTGATTTATCTCTTTTCCATTCACGCTGATTTTAACGTTATATGTATCACCAAACGATGAAATGCTAATATCCGGGACTCTTATACACATGATATTTCCATCATACTCAGGTGCAACATTTTGTCCATTTACACTCACATTTATGTTATTCGCCATATTTTTGTCATCCATGCTATAATACAGCTTCAAATCTGTACCGGAATTCAAGACAAGACTGCCTCCTATGAATGAAACGCCCATATTGTTGTTGAATACAGCATAATTATAGTCTTTTGAAACTGTTGTATTAGTTGTTAATACAGGATCATTTGTCTTATTATATAATCCCTTATTGGCAAGAGCATCTGTTTTTTTCATTAAAATAAGTCTGAGCATATCCGCCATAGTTCAGCATTGCTTTTATTAGTGGTGCTGATGACTTGTATTCGCTGCCTTCTGGCTCAGCTAGTATTTTGCTTGCATAGTCATAAACCGAATATGAATATGTCTGCCCGGTCCAATCATTGCTATGAAGCACCGCGTTTACCTTTTTAGTCATTTCTGCGGCATTAACCCTATACTTAAATGAATAACAGTCGGCTCCGTTGTAATTAACCTTGTCTGCATCCTTAAGATATACACGTGTGGATTTTTTGCTTCCTTCAAGTGTAAATTCGACATATGCATTATCTTTATCAATCAGTAAGGAATCTGACAGTTGCATAACAAGGTTCAGTCCAATATCATCACTCAGGCTTAGTGAAAGGCCTTTCAGGTCACCAGAATAATCATCTTCTATCTTTTTGCCACAAATGCTGCAAATATATTTTCCGGATTTTTATCTTTTACCCAGTTATGTATTCCGTCTGCAGTAGTTTTATTCAAATCAATTGTTTTTGAATTGTTACCGTAATCGCTTTCTGAAAGTGAACTCGTCACTTCACAATACAAGGTTTTATCTGATATACAAGCATATTCATCTGCTGTCAACTCAACACTGGCTGTACAAGTTTCCCCACTGTTTAAATGCTCTATCTCAGTTTCTTTTATTATATCATCTCCATTGCTATTAAAAGAAATAGCTACATTATCAGCATTTTGATAACCATTATTTTTCAATATGCACTCAATATTGTAATAATCATTACACATATGCTTTACCTGCACATTGCATATTTCTATATCATTGTGTTTTATAACCGTTTCAGCCTTTGAATATATCTTTTTTCCATCAACAGACTGTATCTGAATATATACACTTTGCTCACCAAAATCTTTTGGAATGTGATATACTAATTTTTCTTCACGGCTTTCACCCACTTTAATACCTGTTGTTACTTTAGAATCCGCCAAAGTATTTCCGCTTTCATCATAAAGTACAACGTTATATGATGAAATATTTTCATTTCCGTTATTAGTTACATCATAATATAAATCCAAATCCTTATCAGCCACTACATTATTCTCATCATAATATAAGTATGTTGATGCAAGCGAATAATTTTTTTCGCGTCCTATAACATTTAATGAATAGTTGCTTTCAGAAAGGTCTGAATTCAAAGTACACAAGGTTGTTGCAATATCTAAATTGCCATTTTCATCAATACATCCGTTGTAACTCTTTATATAGTCACTTTCAGACCTGTAGATTAAGGTATCTCCCACTGTTCCATCCGAAATATCTCCGCTGTATAGTGCTGAACTGTGATCCTCATTTATTATCTCGTAAACAATCTTTGTGCTGTTGCCATTTGTGATAATCTTATAATCCGTACCATATGGTAATTGACATTCAGATATTTTATCTGCTTTTAAAGTATTTAAAATATCATTTTCAACATAATATATTTTATCTCCGACAGATACTAATTTAACCTCCTTTGAAAGAGATTTTAATAATTCATCGTTGCCATTATCTGATTTATACAGTTCATAGCATCCCTTGTCTGTGTTATATAATTCCAGATAAAGCCGGCTACCTATATATTCATAATCAGAGATAAAACTGTTTTCTTCACAAATCATATTATCAGCCCATTCAGAGCCATTATTTACGGTATTCATAAGATTTAAAGTATCTGAATTGCCCGCGAGATAATCAGATGGATATTCCACATAAGTTACTTTTAGCTGACTATCATTCTTTGTAATTGTAAAATTATCTTCATATGAATTATTGTCATCTCTTACCTTTTCCGGAGTAGAAAAAGTACTGCCATCAAATTTGGTCACATACGGATCTATATTTCGTACAACATCCGAATATTCCGTGTCGTCTTCAAAAATCATATTTCCTTTTTGGAAAACAACATATACAGTGTTATCGTTTTCT